>Ga0209212_1005510_pt1 | contig 15031 bp, 13 predicted proteins | sample RifGroC2_FD_183996 | JGI IMG/M metagenome (GOLD analysis project Ga0209212, IMG submission 183996) | Groundwater microbial communities from Rifle, Colorado, USA - Groundwater C2 (SPAdes) (version 2) | ecosystem: Environmental > Aquatic > Deep subsurface > Groundwater | place: Rifle, Colorado... | reverse complement strand
ACTGACACACCAACTGAAGATGACGATATCGAGACCTCTTATATCAACAAAGGTTTCTCACTCGGCTACCCGCTCAGTCCCAACTCCGACGAATTCCTGGTTACCGCTCGATTCGGTGTTACCAAGAGCTTGAGCACATTCGTCACCATGAAGTACCAGCGTCGTAGTGCGCAATACGGATATTCCATCGACATGTCGGTGAATGAAAGGTACTCGGGAATGAGCGGGTTGAAACCGAAGGATTTCCTTGGTAACCTCTTCGAAAAGAACCTCTCCATTGAAATCGGAGCCTCCAAGAAATTCGAGCAATTACCATTCTCCATGTACGGTGCCTATCGATTCGGATATACCGTTGATAAGCAGATTAATGATGATGTTCAATTTGACCATTATCCAGTAGGTTCTTGGAGCGATCCATCGTATGACCATGTGATCCAGATCGGATTCAATCTGTACAATTGAAGGCACATAAGGAGGGACTTATGAAACGTTTCTATATCTTACTTCTCTTGCTCTTAAGCTGCACCCTCCTTGCGGCCAATCCGCTCGCTAGGATATACCAGGAGGACGACCCGATCCTTCACGATCTGGAAACACTCAGTATAGAGGCGGGAGTATTACCACTTTCATCGGCATCTCCCGTTACCGGACATGACCTTCTCAGACAAATTGAAGTATTACAGCAGTATCCGCTTTCATCCCGCAGCCAAGCGCTCATGTCGCAGCTGAAGAACCAGATCGTATCCCATTTGACCAATCCTCAAATTGGGATGCAGATTGCCGTATCACCGGAATTCTATGCAAACACCGACGATGCTGCACACGAATGGGATTGGTTCAATCGGCACAATTCCCGCTCCCCATTTCTGTATGGGATGGCGGAAACCGTATTTGCCGACAATATCTATGGGACGATGGACTATGCCATAGAGAAACGTCTGTTCGAAGAGGATTTCGCCGGAGCAAGCACAAATTTTCCGTACATGGACAACATTTCTGAAACAAATCTGCAGAACAGCCACCCCCATACCGCATTCATGGCGATTTCCGGACCACAATCCTCACTGGTCTTTGGCCGGGATACCCTTGGGTGGGGACGTGGAAACACTGGAAACCTTACGGTGGGAAACCATGTTCCGTACCATGATTTTCTTCAGGCGAGTGCTAGGAATTCACGTTTGCGGTATACCTTCCTGGCTATTCCCATGAATGAGTTGGATGAGAATGGGGATGCGATCATCCCGTACAAACCTACAGTAGAGGAAAACAATTGGCTGACCCTATTCCATGGAAGCCTATCCCGCATCTATATCGCCCATCGCTTGGAAGCCAATTTCACCCCATGGCTCCAAGTTTCCTTGACCGAGGGGACCCTCTTCTATACCAGCCGCATGGACCTTCGCATGTTCAACCCGATCATGTTTATCCACAATTTGCAGAACTTCGGTGAAGTCAACAATACCATGACTCTTGAAGTGGAAGCGGCATTGGCACCCGGCTGGTTTTTGGATGCACAATTCCTCCTCGATCAATTCCAGACTGCAGGGGAACAGAGCGCATACAGCGATATTCCACCCAACGCATATGCGGGACTATTGGGAGTGCGGTTTGTGAAGCCCACTGCGAACGGTTATCTGAAGGGATTCGTCGAAGGTGCGTACACCTCTCCTTATGTCTATCTACGGGCTGGAGACAGTACGCAGAATTACGAAGGTGTTGCTGAAGAGGTTCAGTACAATCTGGATCTCGTTCATGCGGTGAACATGCGGGCCGGACAAGGAAGCGTCAACTTCCTTGGATATCAGTATGGACCGGACAGTATTGTTGCCGCCACCCGGCTGGCCTTTGAACACGCCAATGGGTTCGATGTATTTGCGGACCTTCGGCTACTTGTACAGGGAGAACGGGGACTAGAAGCAGAAGATAAGCAGCAGGAACTTGTGACCGGTATTTCCGAACTGAACCGGCCTACCCCTTCAGGCGGTAATCCCACCTACACCCTTATCACAGGAATCGGGGGGTCCATGCTGATACCGGAAACTCCGATCCGGATAAAGAGCCAAGCCCACTTTATCCAGAAGTGGAACGACAGTGGATACCGAAACGATCTTCAGATTGTCATGGGAGCAACATACTCGCTGAACATTCTGTAGTAATGCTAGTGATTCCCATACTGTCGTTGTATCGTACCCAGATCTCCATCCCATTGGCTGTGCCGAATGCTGACAATCGCCGGAATCCGTTTCAACTCGAGTATCTTCGCCATCGAAAGCCGGTGTCTTCCATCGAAGAGTATGAGTTCGCCGGAACGTCCTATAGCCAACCTGATCTCATCCCAAGCCCTGGGAGTACGCAGGTCGAGTTGGGTCCTGTATCCCTGTTCCCTGATTGTATTGAACAGCCTATCAACGTCCTGTAATCGGCGGGAAAACTCTTCGGCTGTGGAACAACGCCACTTGCGCCTTCCCTGTTCGATCTGTCCAACTACCCGCTTGTAGAAAACGGTGTCTTCCCAGGAAACCTGATTGTGGAAATGGCTAAAAAAAGCCTGATGGATATCAGTACTTTCGATAAGAATAAGACCCTGCTCCTGTTCTCCCAAATCACCGGCAAGACTTCCGGCCATGGATATGTGCAAATCCCAATCCCCTCCAATACTCCGGTCAAGACAAAAAGGAGATGAGGTTGGCAGAATCCCTCCGGCAACAACATGCGTTATTTGGCTCGGATCAACCCAGATCGGATAGAGAGGATTTCTGATAGACTTGTTGTGTACAACACGGTATCGCAACCATATCCACTGGCAGTCGAGAATATATAACACTTGCCGCACGTACATCCAGATATCCTTCAGCATGTCGGCCAGTTTGTGTTTCATGGTTCCTATCATCTACTGGTAGAGGTTAATAATGCAAGCCCATTCCAATGGTCAACTCGAATTCGATATCGGTAAATCCTATGTCACCTTTGAAGTGACTGACGACATCGTCCAAGTTGAATCCCAAGGATCCCCTGATCGGATACGAGGGGAACTTGTCCATGATACCATATCCCTCGATACCAATGGTCTTGAACAATGTGATGTCGTTCCAATCGACAGAATCGTCTGTGGAGCGGGTATCGGTAAATATCCCAACATCCATGAATGCACTCATAAACCCTTCAGCGAATCCTTTGAACTTGATGAACATCAGGGTAGCATCCATATTCAAGACCGCGCCAAGCTTCTGGTAATCACCTTCTCCTACCGCCTCTTCGTATGTGTCGTCCAAAATTCCTCTCAACTTCTCGGATGCACTTGTTTCACTACTGGGCAAGAATGTCGGGAAGGTCTGGTCATCATACCAGTCGAAGGAGGGTACATGTGAATAGAACCCCATACCTCGTGTACTCAGTCCGAATCGTTTCCCGAGATTCAAGTAGGCTTCCAATTCCCCTTCCACTGAATACTTAAGATAATCGAAGCGGTCGAATTCCCGTGAGAAAAAGGCATAATCGGCTTTTCCAATGACGGAACCCTTCAGGCCCCGACGAAAATTGTTCTTCCAATTTACGTTTCCGAACGATACTGTCTGGGTCATGGAAACAACCGGAATATGGTTCAATCGGGTGGTAAAAGCATCCCTGAAGGAAGCTTCGTACGAACCGCTATACCCAATATTCAAGGGAAGCTTGAAGCCGAGCGAAGTACCGACTGTATAGGTATTGTTGTAGAAGGCCTGGTCATCCATATCGAAATAGTTGTCTGCCGAGATCCAGAAGGAGACCGGCATGCCAAGCACTGCCGCATCAACCAGACTCAAGCGGCTAGTCTGCTGGACATAATCATGGGGGAACTTCAGCTTCATGGTGTTGGTGAACACATAGGTTTCACCATTGATCCGAATCGGATTGACAGAGGAAAAGAAGGATGCACTATCCACATCCCACTCCGTTTCACCCTCCGCTTGCTTGAAGTGCATGGATGGTCGCACGTTCAAGAGCGAGTTGAACCAGGGAAGACCATTCCATTGGGCACTGGTGGTCAACATCTTGTCAAATTCGTCGGTTGTATCTGTGTTTTCATCCACGTCGACATGGAAGTCGAACGTAGTCTGCGCGAGAGGAATACCGGTCCAATCGATCTTGGCTGTCCAAAACACATCGTGGAGCGTCGAGCCATGTTGGACTGCTTCGAATTCTCCCTCGATGTCTATACTGCTTTTTCCCACTGGAATATTTGAGACAGAAATCTCGGAGAACCAATCGTAGTCTTCCCAACTGCTGTCGATCTGAGTGGTGTTGACGACAAAATAGAGGTCCGCGAACGAACCGAACAAATTCTTGTCATATGCTTTCAGACCGAGTCGGAACCCATAGTTGGAGTCATACTTCGGATAGGGAATGGCAATGAACGAGAAGGCATCGTCAATGAAAAACTTCACCCTATAGCGGATAGCCGTGTTGTCGGCATGGATCGCTTCATACGTATACGAAACCTCCTCGAATATCCGCATGTTGTTGAGCCGGTTCCTCTTGGCTTCCAAGGCCTGGACCATCGCCTCGACAGTGGCATACGGAGGATCACCCCCGGGAGGAGCTATCATATCCTTGAGGAGTTTCTCGTTTGATTTTCCTTCCACCTCAATCGAGTAATAGGCAATTATGTGGAACAAATCCTGATTTTCCACTGCTCCTATCGTAGCAATAGAGACCAGGAGCATAAGCAAGACAACCAGAATTCTAGAATATATTTTCAAAACGCGTAAACGCTCCTATAAGTCAAAATAGAAAGTATGCATGGTGTAAACAAACAAAGCCATGCAATTGTTACAAAATACTATTGAACCGATATAATTTAATTGTACTAAATCCTTCTATAATCGTCAATAATTTGGATTACTCCGTCGGCTTTATTTCCTGTACAGAAATGGCGGCTCTGGCTATACTGCCAACATGGAAACACAAGTAGTCTCAGAAAAGAAAATCCGTCTCATGTATGTCGTGGAAAGCTTTTCGACCGGTGTCTATGCCATAGTCCGGGATGTCGCCTGCAACTTGGACCCACAACGGTTCGAAGTGTTGATTCTCCATTCGATTCGTTCTGACTCGCCGAAAAACTATTCCCATGACTTCAACTCGCCGAATATCACCTTGTCCTATATTCCGATGGGGACTTCTAAGAGTTATTTGAAAGCCATAGGTTCCATACGTAAGGCAATCCATGAGTTCCAGCCCGACAGCATCCACCTACACTCGTCGAAAGCAGGATTCCTCGGTCGTATCGCAGCCCATAAATCCAAGTCGCGGTTGTTCTATACACCGCACGGCATTTCATTCATCAGAACAGATGTGGGAGCCGCAAAGAGAAAGATCTTCTATCTCCTGGAGAAATTCATCCAACTATACACACCGAGCAGGATGATCGCCGTCTCACCCGCGGAATATGAGAATGTCTTGAAACTCACAACCAATGCTACGGTAATCAATAACTTCATCGATGTTGCATCTGTTCCCCAACCACGGGAGACCGAGACCATCCTGGTGGGTATCACAGGGCGGATTACCGAAGCCAAAAACCCTCCGCTGTTCAATAGGATTGCCTTGGGGATGCCTTCAGTACGGTTCATCTGGATCGGCGATGGAGACCTCCGCACTCAATTGTCGGCACAGAATATTCAAATCACCGGACAAGTTACCCGAAGCGAAGCGTTGAAAAAACTGTCGGAATTGTCGGTATATATCCAGACTTCCAGTTGGGAGGGAATGCCAATTTCCCTGTTGGAAGCCATGGCATGCGCCAAACCCGTGGTCGTGTCGAAAATCCCTGCCCATGAAAACCTGATACAGGACGGAGCAAGTGGATATATTTGCGACGGCAATGCTGAAAATCAATTCATAGAGAAAATTGGACTATTGTTGGACCAGCCTGACCTGAGAAGGAAGCTCGGTCAAGGGGCAAAAACCTTTGTCCTCGCACATCACGACTTGAACCAAGCCATTGAACGCTACTCGGACGAATATGAAGGTTCCCCTACTGCTTATTGAGTTGGTCGGCGAACCATTCTCCCAAGGCAGTTGTCCTACGGGTAAAGGAACTGGGCAAATCGACTGAAATACCGAGCACCTTGACTTGCGGGTCACGCCCTTCGATAGTAGCCATCGCAACAAGCAACAAGCCTTCATCCACCTGGGTCGTAGCCATGGCAATCGCCAACTGTTCCTTATCCACCGCTTTGAAAATACCGAATACCCTCATGGTCTCCAGATTCACCACGTTCACGAAAATCTCGGTTGCACTGGTGGTATACCGGTGGCGATAGATGTTGCTTCCAAAGCTTGAATCCTTCTGGTAGACGATATACTCGGCGGTAGGGGGCACACTTGTGGAGACAGGATCTGGCATGCTGCTCCTGCTCTTCGGTGTCTCCAAATACCAGGACTTCTCGATCAACTCTTTCGGCTTGTTTCCGGCCCTATGGGAAATATAGGTTATTCCCTCCTGGGTGGAAATGGAACGCATGGTGTTGAATATCGATACCTGACGTTCTTCTTCTGTCATGGTTCGCATGGCATCGGGGTACGGAAGAAATGTGAGCGAGACGACAGTAAAGCTTTCAGGTTTCTCCAAAGCTTCGAGCAGATGTTGCATGCCAATGGAACCGACAGGAATGAACACCTTGACATCGTCTTCGAAGGACTCGCCCTTGAGCAGCCCCCCATTTTTCAATACGGTAATCTGCGATTCGGTTAGTCCTGGTACCGCATCCCCAATGCTCAAGGCAAAGAGCGGCAGTGCCAATACGATGAGGAACAATACTATGTGAAATCTTTTTGAGACCAATCTTAACTCCTGGAACTATTCGCCACATCAATAGGCGTTCTTGTTGATGAAACCTCGAATGAAGGTCAAAACAAATATCTTGAAATCGAGGAGGAAACTCCAATTCTTTATATATGCCAAATCATATTCTATACGGCCTTCAAGCGATGTATCGCCACGATATCCATTCACTTGTGCCCAACCTGTAATTCCTGCTTTCACTTTATGCCGGAGCTGGTAGCCCGGAATCTCGTGTATAAATTTCTTGACCAATTCGGGCCGCTCCGGACGTGGTCCGATAAGGCTCATCTCCCCCTTCAAAACATTGAAGACCTGGGGCAATTCATCCATGCTCGTCCTGCGGATAAACTTCCCGAAGGGAGTGATCCTTGGATCATCCTTGGTTGTCCACTTCCCATCCTCTTCCCCGGGAGGTCTATTGGCCATGGAACGGAACTTGAGCATCATGAATTCCTTGCCGTCGATCGTCACACGTTTCTGTTTATACAACACAGGACCGGGGCTGGTAATTTTAACAAGTATGGCAAGCAGCAATAAAAACGGGGAGATTATGATGGTACCGACGAGTGTCAAGCTGAAATCCAGAAGCCGCTTTCCAATCCGTTGGAAAAAAGTGATCGAGACATCGTTGAGTTGCATGACTGGAATCGAGTGGAAATCGAGTATCTTGCTGCCGATCATGGAATAGGGAAGATCAGGTATAACCAGGACCCGCTGGATCAGGTCGTAACAGCGGGCGATCATTTCCTTCTCTTCATCCCTGGCTGCGGTCGGGTACCCGATCACAACGATTTGGGGTCGGGCAGTTGCCAGAACGTCCCCCAAGACACCATCGAACTGGACATACCGCTTGTCACCATGGTGGTGGGCATCGTATTGTCCCACAATCTGGAATCCATTCTCAGGGTGTGTGATCACTTCGTCGATATACCGTGCGACTCCGTCACCATATCCGACCAGCAATACACGTTTGGCGATTTTCCCCGAAGCCCGAAGCCGGACTAGCCGACGATTGATCACTACCCGTTCTATGATGAGAAGTACCGATACCACCAACATGAATATCGCTATTGTCAGACGGCTGACCCGTTTCCCATAGAGATAGTACAGGATGACAGTGAGGGTGAGGAATACCTGTACGGAACTGAAGAGCAACAATTGGATCTCGGTTTGCCAGGTGAGGCTAGGATCGATTCGATACAATCGATTGTGGTTCAGAAAGTATAGGAACAGTAACCACACAATCACCGACATTGGTGCGAACAACTGTAGCGGTTCACCGACTCCACCGGGGATAACGTAGAACCGCAGGAAATATGAAGCGAACCATGCAATGTAGATAATTATGGTGTCAACCACCAATTTCATGAGGAATTGCGAATAATCTTTCTCAGAATCCATGTTTCAGCACCATTTTATTGATCTATCCAAAAGAAAACCAATGGAGCCAAAAAAGGTTGCCATCGGTACTCCCAGTATGCTGCCTATCACATTGCTTGTCAATGAACGGTATCGATACCATCACTTTGTTGGGGACTGAAACGAAAGTTGTGGAATACCTGTCCCTTGCCAAGAAAAATCAAACAAGAAAGCCCCTTCTGGTATGGTTTGTCCCATATACTGTGCTAGTGGGGCCAGCTCGGAGCGAACCTGACTGTTCAGATCAGCGACTTCCAACGAGATTGCCGTACCAGTTCCTTCACCCCGGGGTAGACTCGCGTTCCCACTCGCCTCCATCAACGGGGCGTCGAGGGTGAATGTATCGATCGCAAGTTCATCGTCCAGCGAGCGGGCTTGCACCGTGGCCGACTCGAAACTCCAATTCTCCGTATCGGCAATCCAGGGCGATACTGCAGCGAACATGCCCAATTGGTCCATGGTCTGCGCATCCGGAACCAGATTTCCCGAGGTGACCGCAATATCCACATAGGCAAGATCGTCCAACAAGCCATCAAAATCCTTTTGGAGGGAAGCTGCTGTCAGCTTCCCTGTCACATCGAGCTGCAAGGTCTCGGAGGAAAATCCCATACCGGCGTTCGGATCTGTGAAGGAGGCGTTGGATGCATCGACAAGGATATGCTGAATCACCGAGCTTTCCGGATTGTTGAAATCCAACGAGCCGTCCAACGAGATTTGCGCCACATCGAATGCGACAACGGTATCGGTTGCCTTGTAGGTGAACTGCTGGATATCGATATCGGCTTTCGAAAGACCCGAGGACTGCCCCATACCGAAGGCAACCAGTTCACGTGGAGAGACTGTCACCCGAATCCTTCCAGCATGCAGCGATGAGCCTTCTTCCAATGGTATGGCCAAATCATAGATATCCACTTGGCCACGTGTCGCATCGATTTGAATATCGCGATACCCCACCCGGGGCATTCCGGGAGAGCCCATTGCATTGCGAACTGCGGAATCGACAAAATCCTCTGCCTTGTTGTTCGCAATCGGCAATCCGACGAACCAGATGCCAGCCGCGAGCAAAACAACAACAACCAGGGTGATCAGGCACCCTCTCCCCTTTCTTTGTCCATCTCTTGCCATGAAAACACTATAGCACACAGTCAAACACTAGGGGATACAATTTTGCGGATATTCGATCGTAGTTCCATGCTATACTATCCCCACAGGAGGCCGAACATGTCTGTGGCGTTTGAAGAGGAAGTCCGCCAGGAGGCTGCGACAGCGGTGGCCAAACGAATGGTCACGGCCGCACGTACCGCACCGAAGGCAAAAGGAAAGGATACAATGGTCGCAGCGATTGTCGACGCCGAAACCCGCAAAACGATAGCCTCCCATATGCGGACCATGGTCGAAACCTCAGGTGCCGGCAAGTTCTTCCAACGCGATGCGGACAATCTTGAACTATCGGACGGTCTGGTGCTTCTTGGAACCAGGATCGATCCCATGGGTTTGCATCCCTGCGGATTGTGTGGTTTTGCAGATTGCGATGAAAAGCGGCAACACCCCGACCATCCGTGCTCATTCAACACCGGTGACCTCGGTATCGCTGTCGGTTCGGCGGTGAGTGTTGCCATGGATGCACGTGTGGACAACCGCGTCATGTTCTCGATCGGTATGGCTGTGCGGGAGTTGAACCTGTTGGGAAACGATGTTCGCATCGTATACGGTATCCCGCTTTCGATCGGTAGCAAGGACCCCTTCTTCGATAGGAAGCCTGGAAAGTAACCGGCCATTTTTCACCAAGGTTTCAACACTTTGGAGTTCAACATATCCTATCGGTAACCGCAGTATCGAACAGCGTGGCAGCTTCCCATCCGCACCTTCCAGACAGGAAAAATATTTTCTTGCATTACTGGTTAACCAGTGGTACACTACTTCCATACCAACTGGTTAACCAGTTGGATCATGCAAGGAGGACCTGGTGATCGACAACCAGAAGGAACACCCGACAGATCGTGTTATTCGAAGCATACAAGCAATGTTGCACGATGGAACCATCTCAAGCGGAGGCAAAGTGCCTTCCGAGCGCGTCCTTGCCGAATCGCTGGGAACCACCAGGGGCTATGTACGGATTGCCCTGCAGCGGCTGGAACACTATGGCGTCATTGTCATCTATCCGCAGAAAGGTATTTATGTTTCCCCCATCAAACCCATTACGCTCGATGCCATCATAAACAATATCCTTCGGTTCAAGGAACATGATATTGCCTCTCTCATGGAGACCAGACGACCACTTGAAATAGAGTCCGCCCGCTTGGCGGCCATCAGGTGTACTCCTGAGGATATCGAACGGATTGTCCAAGCACATGAGAACTTCAAACAAGCCTATACGGAGGGCAAGCCGACATTGGAAGAGGACCACCTCTTCCACCTCGCCATCGCCAAGGGGACTTGCAATACGGTCCTTGAATCGCTGATCACTCTCATTACTCCCGAAATCATCACCATGAACAAGGACTTCAAGGAGAATTACTCGGTGGTAGTCAAACATAGCCTGGAGGAACATCGACAGATCGTGCTGGCTTTGCAAGCCAAGGACCCCCAACGCGCGATGCAGGCAATGGATATCCACATGGACAACTCTCGCAAACGCAGAATTGGAAATCCAGTGCCAGGGACGGCACATATGACAGACAATAGTGAGGAGACATATGAAACAGAAACGCATGCAAGGTAATGCAGATCTTCAGAAATTGACCGACCTTGCGCAACAACTTCGCCGCGATACCATCAGGATGATCCATCATGCCGGTTCCGGACACATTGGTGGAGCTCTCGGACTGGCCGATTACATGGCTGCCCTCTATGGCTGGGCCATGCAATACGACGATCACGATCCGACAGACCCGGATCGTGACCGGATTGTCCTGAGCAATGGTCATACTTGTGCCGTCTGGTATGCGGCCTTGGCCCGCAGCGGACTCATTCCACTGGAAGAACTGGCGACACACCGTCGAATGGGAAGTCGTCTCCAAGGGCATCCCGCTCGCAAGGCCATGCCGGAATATATCGAGACCTCCAGCGGACCCCTGGGCCAAGGATTCCCAGTTGCGAACGGTATCGCCCTCTCCCTGCGCAAACGGGTTTCCCAAGGTCGGGTATATGTCATTCTTGGCGATGGGGAATTGCAGGAGGGCCAAGTCTGGGAAGCCTTCATGACATCCGCACACTACAAGCTAGACACAATCTGTGCCTTCATAAACTACAACAACATCCAGATCGACGGGAAAGTCGAGGATATCATGGGAATCGCACCGCTGGCAGACAAGATCAAAGCGTTCGGTTGGCATGTGGTGGAAATCGATGGACACGACACCGCCAGTATCGTAGCGGCACTGTCGGAAGCTGCCTCGACCAAGGGGAAACCGACAGCAATCATTGGCAACACCATCATGGCGAAAGGCGTTCCCTCGATGGAAGGGGATGCGAAATGGCACGGCAATACCCCCAACGATGCGGAGACTGAAGCTGCTCTCGAGGCGGTGGGTACAAACAACCGGTTCAAGGACTTTCCGATTGCCAACCGGGCATAGCACAGAGAAGGAGTAGAACATGTATAGTGGAAATAAAGCGATGCGCGATGCTTTTGGTGATGCCCTTGCCGATATCGGAGCGCAAGATGATCGGATAGTGGTGTTGACCGCAGATCTCACCGATGCGATAAAAGTTGGAAAATTCAAGGAACGGTTCCCCGAACGGTTCTATCAAATGGGTATCAAGGAATCGGACATGATCGGTACCGCGGCAGGAATGGCGATCGACGGTCAGATTCCCTTCACCAGCACCTTCGCAGTCTTCACGACCAGTTTGGCCAACCAAGCGATACGCGTGAATGTTGCCTACAACAATGCCAATGTGAAGATAGCCACAAGCCATGGAGGAGTCTGCGTCGGTGCCGATGGAGCGACCCACCAGGCTTTTGAGGATGTGGCGCTCATGCGGTTGATTCCGAACATGACCATACTGGTTCCCTGCGATGCCAACGAAGCCTACAAGGCAACCATCGCTGCGGCGAAGATGGATGGTCCTGTCTACCTCCGGTTTGGACGGATACCGTCCCCAGTGGTCACCGGTGCCGATGATCCCTTTGAAATAGGTAAGGCCCGGATCCTTCGCGATGGAAAGGATGTGGCGATCGTCGCCATGGGGGCAATGGTCCCAGCCGCATTGGAAGCCGCCTCGATCCTGGCTGCCGATGGTATCAAGGCGAAAATCGTAGACATGCATACCATCAAACCGTTGGATGAGAACACAATAATCGAGAGTGCGAAGGAATGTGGTTGTGTTGTGACCGCAGAGGAACATACCGTACTGGGCGGTCTGGGAGGAGCCGTTGCGGAAGTTCTTGCGAAAAACCTGCCCACTCCCCTTCGAATGGTCGGAGTACTCGACACGTTCGGGGAATCTGGAGAACCCCAGGAAATCTTGGAGAAGTACCATTTGACCTATTCCGATATCGTAAAGCAAGTCAGGCTGGTCCTGAAGCAAAAATAACAGGAGGAACGTATGAAAAGAGTTATCGCTGTGGCTTTGATCCTGCTTATCGTCGGTTCATTCGCCTTTGCCCAAGGCGGCAAGGAGAAGACGGACGAAGTACAGGTCGTCAAGTTCTGGTACCACTTCGACAATCCCGAGACAGCTTTGAACCCATTGATCGAGAAGTTCGAGGCGGAGAACCCGGGAATCAAGATCGAGCCGGAACGCATCAGCTGGGACACCTACAACCAGAAGCTGCTTACCTCGATTGCCGGTGGATATCCACCAGATGTGGCCCAAGTGAAACTGTGGTGGCAACCCCAGTTGGTCGAAATGGGAGCACTTCTTCCATTGGATGACTATATCGCAGACTGGGACGGCAAGGACGATATCCATGATCGTATCTGGGAACTCACCCGTCATTCGGACGGCAAGCAGTACTATATGCCGTTGCAGATGGTGATCCTGTACCTCTACTACCGTGCCGACATGTTCGAGGAGTTGGGACTTGCAGTACCGAAAACCCGTGAGGAGTTCCTCGATGTCGCGAAGAAGTTGACCCGGGATCTCGATGGGGATGGTATCGTGGACGTATACGGTTTCGGTATCCGCGGAGCTCGTGGTGGCCACGACTGGTGGGGAACCTTCGTACTTTCCAGCGGTGCCGAGTTCTTCGACGCGAACGGAAACTCCAAGTTGACCACACCCCAGGCGATCGCCGCGAACCAGTGGTTCATCGATCTCTATACAAAACATAAGGTCAGCCCCCCGACCACACCCAGCGACGGGTTCGTCGAAGTCATAGCCAACATGAAATCGGGCAAGACTGCCATGACGATTCACCACTTGGGAAGCGCCAAGGAATTGGAAGCGGTCTTGGGCGACAAGATCAGTGCAGCTCCGGTACCCAAGGGTGCGGAAGGCTACTGGACATCCTTCGGTGATGAGGAAAACGCGATATTTGCCGCAACCAAAGTTCCCGATGCAGCTTTCAAATGGGCATCTTTCCTCGCAGAAGCCGAGAACAACGCAATCTGGCAGAAGTCCAGTGGACAGGTATCGGTCAACAAGAGCAATGCATCCGCAGATGCGGACCGCTTCCTGAAAGCCACCACAGACAGTGCCGAATTTGCCGGAGTGCTTCCGGCTCATCCCGGCGTCAGTGAATTTGTCGAATCGCTCTGGCCTGCTCTCATGCAACAGGCTTTTGCCGGACAGATCACCAGCACGCAGATGATGCAGTCGATCGAAGACCACTTCGCCAAATAAGGCATCAGTGTTTCGGGGGTATGCAGATACCCCCGAATCCGCTTCTACCAGAATTTTTCATTGTCAACGGAGACGATCATGGGACAAACACCGTTACGAAAGAAGAGGGACCTGTTACCTTACGCATTGGTTACACCGGCCCTTGCGATAACCATCGCCATCATATTCCTACCGATGTTCCAGACCATCACCTACAGCTTTTCCCAGTACATTCTGTATAAACCTCAAGAAAAGGGGTTCATCGGATTTGAAAACTATAAGGCAGCCCTCTCCGACCCGCTTTTCGCTTCATCCTTGCTACATACGTTCGTCTGGATTGTCAGCATCATAGTGTTCCAATTCCTGCTGGGATTCACCACAGCCCTGCTGCTGAACCGCCGGTTTGCCGGACGCGGCATAGCCCGTTCGCTTATTCTCGTTCCATGGGTGACGCCCAGCGTCATCACCGCACTCATGTGGCGGTGGATGTATGACGGCAACCATGGCCTGATCAACCAACTCCTTGCGAAGTTCGGTTTGATCAAGGAGTTCATCCCCTTTCTCGCACAGACCTCTACAGCCATGGGGTCCATAATCGTTGCCCTCATATGGCAGGGGTTCCCCTTCTTCGCCATCATGCTTCTCGCAGGATTGCAGGCGATTCCCGACGAACTGTACGAAGCGGCTGAGATCGATGGAGCAACCAAGAGCCAGCGATTCTTCAATGTCACCATTCCCATGCTCAAGCCGGTCATCCTCACCACCATTCTCCTCAGAACCATATGGGTGGCCAATTCCCTCGACATCATCCTCATCATGACAGGAGGGGGACCCGGCTACAGCACCTATACCCTGCCCGTCTACTCGTACATCAAGGCCTACAAGGGAATGGATTTCGGGTATTCATCGACCATTGCGGTGTTGCTCACTATCCTGCTCATGATTATCGTGACCGGATATGTACGCAACATACTCAAGTCACAGGAGGATTGACATGAGTATGTTGCGTACATATCCGGT
>Ga0209212_1005503_pt1 | contig 15047 bp, 19 predicted proteins | sample RifGroC2_FD_183996 | JGI IMG/M metagenome (GOLD analysis project Ga0209212, IMG submission 183996) | Groundwater microbial communities from Rifle, Colorado, USA - Groundwater C2 (SPAdes) (version 2) | ecosystem: Environmental > Aquatic > Deep subsurface > Groundwater | place: Rifle, Colorado... | reverse complement strand
TTTTAGTTGAGAAGGCTAAAAACGTGATACTGGATGAATCAAGTTGGAGCAATAATATTCTTTTACTTTCTCAGGATGGTAAACTCATCCTTCATGATGAGATTAATGAAGAAAACCTCAATGTAATGCTTCTGAATGATTTGGATCAGTTTCAAATTCTGTTAACTCAAATATTTAGTAATACTGCTACTTTGACAATTAATGGAGGATTTTATGTAAATAATTCATTTTATCTACTATCGGTTCTTGTTGATGATAACTCAATTGAAATTATAGAATTGAATATCAGATTTTTCTCTGATAACAAGATTGTCATTGAACCAGTATACAAAGATGAGACAGAACTTCAAATACTCGGTGTAATATTCAATGTGAACTTAGATTTATTGCATGGTAATAAATATGGTCCAGAATATAATGATTAAAATATAGTTTCATCTGACGAAAACGATGAAGTGGGAGTCATATTTTATCTGTACAAGTACCTTTTACTTAGCTTTTTTTGAAAGCATATGTATATAAAAATACTACTTCTGGACTTAGTGGATTGATAATGGATACTATCGAAATGGATTTTTAGCGACATTAGCTAGTATAAATTTAGGTTTATTTGGAAGTCTTTCCATGTAGGTTCAATATACTTTTATTGATTAAGATGAAACATTGCTTAATGGAGTATGCTTAGTTAAGCTGATGAATTTAATAAAAAAGGAAAATATATGAAAATAGAAAAAACGTTAAGAGTAATTTCAGGCATTCTCGCTTTGGGACTAATATTATGGTACCTTATAGCAGGTATGTATGAAGGCTTTACTGGAGAAATTGAATTAGGAGAATCAGTCAGTCAAAACAAACCAATATTTAATATGGGGATTGGTTTAGTAGATTTAGAAACTAACGAAGGTGAAATTCTATTATACGATCAAAATTTAACTAATTTATATGTTTATGATTCGAGTGGGAAGTTAATCAAAGTATATAATTTCCCAACAATGTCTAAAATAGATCTCATAAGTTATGAATCAAATGGAGATTTGGTTGTTTTTCAATATAAAAAAAATGACACATATAATGTGATATCCAATGATGGAATTGTCGTAGAATCACATGAGGGAGATATGCCTAGAGAAGGAGAGTATCTTGAGATAGTCAAATGTATGAATTATTCAGGACAAAATATTTGCGTAGAAAACAACCTATTTTATTACGATTTGGTAGTTAATAATGAATCACATTATGTATCAATGTTTTTTCCACCAGTACTACTTTTTGGAATTCTTCTGTATGTCCTAGCAAATAGAATAATTTTGGTTAAAGTTTACAAGAAGCAAGAGCTTAGAGAAAATAGCCTTTAATTTCACTCCAATACATTTGGTACTATATTTTCGGGAATAAAATATACTCCACGCTTACTGATTTGGATTTTCAACCACAACAGTTGGTTCCAATTTACGTTTATTTGGAAGATGATTACACGTATACCTATGCTTATCATAACTAAGGGAATCCTTATTATGTAGGAATTACTAATAATTTTGATAGAAGATTAATACAACATACATCATCTGGGAGATTCATCAGTGGAGTTAATGATTGGGCAATAATATGCAATGGAACATGCTCCTTATCCCAAGCAGGAGTTATTGAAACTAGGTTGATACTTGCGTTTCAGGCTTACTATACATCTTCAATGTTTGGTGTGAAATCAAATATAATATTAAGTATCTCGAATTACAGATATTCTTCTGCACTGATTAAAAATGCATTGGAAAACGAAGTTTAGCTTTGGCTAGAAGGAAGGTGAATCAAAAATGTATAAAGAATTAATGAAGGAATTAAACAAGTATTTTGATGAAAATGGTGACATGCTATTAATGGAACCAGCATATACACTCGCACAGTACATTCTCGATCAAGTGCCTGGTGCAGTTGAAAATGTGCTTGAAACATACAGAGATCTATTTCATGATCATGAATACAATGGACACTATGCAATTATTGGCATAGCCATTGTACTTGTAAGATTAGGAAGAAATAGAGCACAAATTAGAGAAAAAGCGTTAAAAATTCTAAATAGAGATATTGAAACCGAGTGTAAAGACAGTATATTCTCACTAGAACAAACAAAAGAGTTGATAGAACTCATTTCTAACTACAAACAATATAAGTATGACTTCAAACTTCCTAAAAAAGTTTTACCACTGATTAATCGTATTAATTTCCCTTATGATAGAGGGGATACATTCTTACTCAAACTTGATGATCCAAAGATAGAAGATTGTCCATACTACAACAAATGGGTTATATTTTCTGTTGTAAAAGTTGAATTGGATGGAAGAACTCATTGGCCAGTCATTATAATGTATAATTGGTATAGCAATGAACCTGTTTTAGATACTTCATTTGAAACATTATGCCCTTTGACGCTAGTGCCTCGTGGTAGACGTCCATTTTATGTATTATCACTAGAAGATAAATATGATTTGTTTGATGGTAAAACATGCATTCATTCTGGTAAATATACATTGAGCAAAGAAATAGAAGAAATGTTAGAAGCGTGGACATTTCATGCAAGTCCGAATAAAGATGTGAATGCAGAATTCGTTCCTAGTGATTTTTTGAAGCAATATTTGAAACTTATATATAGTGATGCTGAAAAAAGAAATATTCAATCTTGCGTTAATAGAAAACTTGTCGATTATATCTAATATGGATTGGATGGTCTGGAATTTTAACAGTGGGTTATTTAAATACCTTATATGTCTAAAAAAGAGCCAATCGGCTCTTTTTTCATATGATTTAACAATTCTTATATTTTGGTTCTAATGAGATGAACTTCACCGCTCGAGAGACTCATCTTCTTATGAGGAGTTTGCACGAGGAGATTGCCTTCAGATGTTATGTCTTTAACGACTGCTTCATAAGTAATGCCTTCTTGGATGAAGGTAATGGATTTTCCGAGCAGGGATAAGTGCTTTTTGTAATAAACCATGTAATCCGTAGATCCTCGTTCAAGATTTTCAAGCTCTTGATCAAACATTTCAGCAACTTCTTGAATCAGTGTTGGAATTGAATAATTTACTTTCGTTTCATTCCATAAAGAAGTCGCTTGTTGCTGTAAAGCATTTGAATGATCAATTTTCCCTAAATTGATTCCAAATCCGACAACAGCTGCAAGTACTTTTCCATCAATGATGATGCTTTCAGTTAAGATTCCAGCAAGCTTTTTATTCTCAATCATCAGGTCGTTAGGCCATTTGATGGATAGATTTTTAATCTTTAGGTTCAATACTTTATGAAGAGCGACAGAAGCGACTAAAGGAAGCTTTGAACATAAGGATACTTCCATTTTTCTTTTAAGTAGAATGGAGAACAATGCTGATGATCCATCATCAAGCCATGTGTTACCTAGTCTTCCCCTGCCTTCAGTTTGATGATCTGCAGAGATGATTTGAAAATCATTATAATGTTCATACTTCTTTTTAAGATAAGTATTGGTAGAATCAATGGATTCGAAATGAATGACTTTTTTCATAGTTAAGCAAAAAACATCAGTAACAATCCAGCTGCAATCGCACTACCGATGACACCTGCGACATTAGGACCCATCGCATGCATCAATAAGAAATTGGTAGGATCTTCCTTTTGACCTTCCAAATGAACGACTCTGGCTGCCATGGGTACTGCGCTCACGCCAGCTGCGCCAATCATTGGATTAACTTTTCCTTTGGTAAGTTTGCACATCAGTTTACCGCCTAAAACACCAGAAGCAGTAGCAAGGCTGAATGCTGCTAAACCTAAAAATAAAATAAAGAGTGTTTCGATCGTGATGAAGGAATCACCCATGGTGGTCGCACCGATGGATAGACCAAGCAAAATGGTGATGATGTAAAGTAGAGCGTTACCTGCTGTTGTTACCAAATTGGGAACAACACCGGATTCTTTAATCAAATTACCTAACATCAGCATTCCTATTAAAGGGGCAGAGGATGGAATGAGTAAAATACATACCAAACTGACAACGATTGGAAAGACAATCTTTTCAATCTTTTTAACTTCTCTAAGCTGTTCCATCTTAATCAATCGTTCCTTCTTCGTGGTGAGCATTTTGATGATTGGAGGTTGAATGACTGGGACGAGCGCCATATAGGAATATGCAGCAACTGAGATCGCACCGATCAAATGAGGTGCGAGTTTGCTAGTTAAAAGAATGGATGTAGGACCATCAGCTCCGCCGATAATCCCGATAGAAGCTGCTTCAGGACCGGTGAAACCAAGAAGAATCGCGCCTAAGAATGTTAAAAAGATACCGATTTGAGCTGCTCCGCCTAAAAGCATGCTCTTCGGGTTCGCGATGAGCGGACCGAAGTCTGTTGTCGCTCCGATGCCTAAAAAGATTAAGGATGGATAAATACCCCATTTGACACCATAATATAAATAACCGAATAAACCGCTATAGGAAATGACTTCTTGTCCGTCAACGATTTTTGTTGTAGCAACGAACATTTCAGATCCAGGGAGATTCACTAATAGCATTGCGAAGCCGATTGGAATTAAGAGATAAGGTTCAAACTTCTTGAAGATTGCAAGATAGAGCAAAATGAGCGCGATGATGATCATCACGACATACTTCCATCCTCCTGCTGAAAAGAGTTCGTATAAACCGGTGTTTCTAAAAAAATCTAATAGGGATTCCCACATGAGAATCACCCGATAATCAGCATGAGCTGATTGAGTTCAACCTTTTGACCGACAGCGATGAAAACTTGGCTGACATAGCCTGTGACTGGAGCTAAAATATCATTTTCAAGCTTCATGGATTCCAAAACGAGAAGAACTGACCCTTTTTGAACCTCACTGCCGACCTTGACATTGGATTTCAGCACAGTTCCCTGAATGGGAGCGAGCACCTTGATTTTTCCGTCATTGAGAGGGGCTTCTTTTTTGATTTCTGGAGTTGATTCAACTTCAGTGATGCTTTCGACTTCGACTTCATAGGTTTTTCCGTTGACTTTGACTTTATATAGTTTCATAACTTTAATTCTCCCTTGGTTTGATTTCTTGAATAGAGACGACTTGGACATCGCCTTTTGTTACTTGTTGATAATCGATGGAAGCGATGAGGGCTGCCACCATCATGTCTTCATCCTTGATATCCTCGATGGTGATTTTCTTTTTGATATCTTGAACAATCACAGGTTTTTTCTCTTTAAGCTGGATGTGCTTCAAAGATTCAATGACGATTGAAATGAAAAATAGAATCAGGAATACAATGAGTATGCTGAATAGGGAAATGGTGATGCCTTCAGGAAAACTTATATAAATGGTTGTCATGAACGTTTTCCTCCAATCTGCATGGTGAATTCTTCGACTTCAATTTTTTCTTTCGTGCTATATTTCTTTTCTAGAAACTGAATAGCGACTTTTTCAAATAAAGCAATCGATAAAATATCTTCATCTGATCTTGCTAAATCCTTATATTTCAATTTTAAGGATTCAAATTCAGGCTTGATATCGTCAGCTGGACGGTGCGTGATGATTTTTTCATCACCGATGATTTTCGCCAAGACAATCTCATTCACCGCTGCAGGAGCTTTACCGTAAAGACCCTTTAGGTATTCCTTGATTTCCTTGGGAACGAGCTTATAACGTTCGCCAGTCATCACATTCATGACGGCTTGGGTGCCCACCATCTGGGATAAAGGTGTGACGAGAGGTGGATAACCCATATCCTTTCTCACGACCGGGATTTCTTTTAAGACTTCTTCATAATCGCCCATCGCATTTTGTTCCTTCAGCTGGCTCATCAAATTGGAAAGCATGCCGCCTGGGACCTGATATTTTAGAATGGATGGATTTGTTGTCAATGCTTTAGGATTTAAGACGCCTGATGCCAGATATCTGTCCTTGATGAGGGTGAGCTTGGCTGCTGCCTGATCTAAATACTTAATCTTAAGCTTTGGATCATGTTCAGTATTGGCAAGCACATACTGGAATGCTTCCGTAGAAGGCTGAGAGGTTCCGCCTGAAAGAGGGGAGAGTGCGGTGTCGATGATATCGACACCTGCTTCAATGGCTCTCATGTAAGTTTGTTCCATGATGCCTGCGGTCGCATGTGAATGGAGATTGATAGGAAGCTTTGTATTTTGTTTCAGTCTGGTAATCAGTTCATAGGCATCATTAGGTAGAAGAATACCTGCCATATCCTTGATACATAAGGAATCAGCACCCATGTGTTCGATCTCTTTAGCTAGATTCACATAGTAATCCACCGTATGCACAGGGCTTGTCGTATAGCATAACGCGATTTGACAGTGTCCACCATATTTCTTCGTTGCGTCAACTGCTGATTTTAAATTTCTGATATCATTTAAAGCATCAAACACTCTGATGATGTCAATTCCGTTTTCTATAGACTTTTGAACGAATTTATCAACGATGTCATCTGCATAATGACGGTAACCCAAAATGTTTTGTCCTCTAAAAAGCATTTGAAGCTTCGTATTTGGTGCGAGCGCTTTAATCAAGCGGAGTCTTTCCCAGGGATCTTCATTTAAAAATCTTAAGCAAGCGTCAAAAGTAGCTCCGCCCCAGACTTCTAAAGCGTGAAAACCAGCTTTATCCAGTTCAGGTACGATGCTTAAGATTTCTTCAGTGGTCATACGGGTCGCGAGAAGAGACTGATGTCCGTCACGCAGTGAGGTTTCCACGATTTTTAGTTGCATATAGGTCCTCCAGTTAACAATAAGTTTAAGTTAAAAAGAATCGAGTTTTTAACGTACATGTTTATTATACAACATTGATGAGTGAGATTAAATACTTATTCTGTCAGTGTCTTTGAAATAGTGAGTAAAATGATGAAAAAGCAAGGTTCGACCCGTGAAAAACAAAAAAACACAAGCAAGCTTGTGTTGATTGTAAATGGTACACCCTCACGGGCTCGAACCGTGGACCCACTGATTAAGAGTCAGTTGCTCTACCAACTGAGCTAAGGATGCATTTAACGTGCAAAAATATTATAGCATATCCATTTTAAAATGCAAACATATATATGAAAAATGTTTCTTTTTTGATTTTGTCTTGTTATAAAATAACAAAGAAAAGAGGATTTGAGAAACAAAAGAAAATATAGATTTGACTGGATGGTTAAATTCATATTCCTTTTGATACACATTGTTTTTATGAAATGCTATAATAAAAAAGTGGAGGATTTTTTATGGCTAAACTTAGAGAAAAAAATTGGATGATCAATATATTTTGGGGGCTTGCTTTCATTTCTTCATTTTGGGGATTGGCATGGTCTGTTGTGAATGCCGGGTTTAGTAATTTTCACTATTTCACCCTTCAGTCAAATCTGCTTGTCTTGGCGACAACAACAGCATTTCTGTTATGCTTCCAAGAAAAAAAATGGTTCAAGTATTTGTCAGCGATCGCATTGATCAATATCATCATTACCGGTATTGTATTCCATGTGCTCCTCGCTGAATATATTGATGGATTGCACTCGCATCTTTTACACACCTTTACGCCGATTCTTTATGTATTGTTCTATTTTTCATCCATAACCAATGTCCTTAAGACCAAACAATTCTATGTCATGTTGATTTATCCGCTTGTCTATTTCTTGATTTTCCTGATTATAGGCGCGGTTACCGGATATGCTCCATATGACTTCATGAATGTATCTATTTCAGGAGTTTGGCCAGTTATTCAATTGACAATTTTCATGATGATGCCCGCCATCATCATCCTATCTATAATCTTGCTCTACCTAAAGAACTTATTTGAGTCTAAAATCAAAGGATGATTTCATCCTTTTTTGTTTGATGTGTCATTTTTCATGATATAATTTATAAGTGGTTATCAAGCCAAAGAAGGTATGAACATGCATAAATACACGCTAGGATTCATTCAAAGAAAAGATGAAATACTAATGGTCAACCGCTATAAAAAGCCCTGGAAAGGGGCATGGAATGGTGTTGGAGGTAAGATTGACGCTGGTGAAATTCCATTAGCGTGCATCATTCGGGAAGTTCAAGAAGAAACTGGAATTCTGATAACAGAAGAACAGGTTTCTGATAAAGGAATTCTCACCTGGAACAGCTTTGACGCCATTGGAAATGGTCTCCATATATTCTTGATTTTGTTACCGGATCATTATGAATATCTGACACCGAGGGCGGTTGAAGAAGGCATATTGGATTGGAAGAAATTGGAATGGATCAACGACTTTGAAACGATTGGCGTTGCGCATAATATTCCCTATTTTTTACCGGTTGTCATGAGTGACAACCACAGGTATCATTATCACTGCACCTTTGAGGATAAAATCCTTAAATCGGTGACAAAGGAACGGATGGATTGAATGTTTTTTGAAATTGCTGGTGGAGCACTTGGTTTGGGATTGATTTTGTATGTTGTCATCTCAACCATCCATAAAAAGAAAAGTGAAGAACTGAAGTCAGAGGTCATTGAAAAACTGAAGACTTACGGAAAGATTACTGAAGAACAAAAAAAACTGTATTTTGAAACAGAAAAAGAGAAATATCAGTTATTGTTTTTCTATGCTCCCTCCTCGAGTGAACTCACGATCAACAGCAAAAAAATGTGGGAAATAAGAGATGCTTCTGGGTCCAGGTTGTTCGATCAGACATCTTTTCTCTCTTCAACCTATGAAAAATTAGTGATTGTATATCCGCTCACGACGAAGATCAAACGGTATATCAATGAAAATGAAATGGTATTCGTCAAACCTAAAGATCATTTTTATGAAATGCGTGTCATCAGACACTTTGAGCTCGAAGAGCTTTTCAAGGAGAATGCGCTATGAAAAAAGTAACGATGTTAATGATGATTTTTATTTTTCTGATTGCTTTATCGGGATGCAAGGCTTATGAAATCGAATATACAAATAATCTGCCGATGACGATTGAAATGAAGGGTGAAGAATTAAAAATCCTTCAAGTGACTGATCTACATTTGGCATACGGCATGGATTATAATGATCGACGCACGTTTAACCTGATCAAAGACATGAATGAAGCTGAGGATTATGATTTGATCGTCATTTCTGGTGATATGGCGATGTCTCCATCCGCTCCAAGATTGTTCTCACAACTCTTGAATTTCATGGAATCCTTGAAAACGCCATGGACATTCGTTTTCGGCAATCACGAAACGGATTTTCATGAGTATTCCGAATTTCTTTCCAGAATTAAAAATACTGAATACCTATATTTCAAAGTAGGTCCACAAATGGTTGATGGCGGATATGGTAATTTCAAAATCAACTTCACAAAGAACAACACCCTATTCTATAGTGCTTATTTCCTAGACTCAAAGGCTGAAATGGAATTCTACACCGAAGAAGAAGGCGAATATGGATACTTGAGTACTGCTCAAGTCGAATGGTATAGAGACTTTGTTGAAGAAGATACCGTGGATTCTGTCGTATTCATGCATATTCCCTTGAGACAATTCATCGATTCTGAAGGTTATGTCGGAATATTCAACGAACCTATGGTTTACGCCCAAGGTGTTGACACCGGATTTTTTGATGCTATGGTCGAATTTGACAGATCTAAAGGTGTTTTTGTCGGACATGACCATTTAAATGATTTTTATGTCATACAAGAAGGAATATGGCTTGTATATGGAAGAGCAACAGGCTATAATGGTTACGGCAATCTTGAACGGGGTGGAAGACACATCGAAATCAGCAGTGATTCCATCATGTCTACCCATGTTGTTTTAGGAAGCGAGGTCTAGAATATGAAACTTAAAGATCGTATATTGGTGATGTTGTCCTCATATTTCTGGGCTGTGATTGGATTATTCTTTACAGGGTCGTTCTTATTCTTTGTAATTCCGGTTGCTGCAATTGCTTATCTTTTTGTAGGGGGTAAGAAGCATGTTTGAGCTTTTGATCTCTATCTTTATTCACGCTTTTTGGATATCTTTCATTGGCGGAACAGTAACGTTATTACTTTTTAGATTGTTTTTTGTCCTTAAATACAAATTAGACTATCAAAAAGCATTGTTTGTATTGTTTGTTCCTTGCTCCATCGGTTTTTATTTGACGATTGATGAAAAAAGCAAGATGACATGGCTGTATAGATTCTTGGTTGTCTTATTCTTTATTTCAACCTTCATCGGCAGCATCTTCATCCTATATATGTACTTGGAGTTAGACTTGATATGATCTATAAGGTAACCAGAAAACAGAATAATTCAGAAATGTGCTTTGTATGCGGCATGTCCAACCATAGCGGACTTCATACATTCTTTTATGAACTTGAAGGTAAAAAGCTTTTGGGTATCTTTAAAGGGCATGACATCCATCAAAGCTACCCGCAGCGTATGCATGGAGGTATCATCTCCGCACTTCTAGATGAAACCATCGGACGCGCGCTGCAAATCGAAGACGATCTGGTTTTCGGAGTTACCATCGAGATGAATATCAAATATTTAAAGCCTGTTCCTTTGGACCAGGAGCTTAGAGCAGTTGGATGGATTACATCCAACAGAAGCCGGATCTTTGAAGGTGAAGGCTATATATGCAACACAGAAAATGAAATTTTAGCCACCTGTACGGCGAAATATATGAAACAGCCCGTTTTAACGATTGTTAACGGAGAAAATTTTGTAGAGGAGCAGTGGATCTACGTTGCCGATGATGAATCGCCCGTTAGTTTCGAATTACCGAAATGAGTATATTAGAAGTAGAAAACATAGCGTTCAGCTATAGTGGAGAAGTCCTTTACCAGAAGGCGTCCATGCGTCTGTTTGAATATGACCATGCAGTTTTAGTCGGTCCGAACGGAACAGGAAAATCAACATTGCTGAAGCTGTTAAACAAACAAATATCACTGGATGCGGGCAGCATACAGTGGATGCCGAAAATCAAGGTCGGTTATCTTGACCAATACGCAAAAATAGATCCGTCGATCAAGGTTTATACCTATTTATATGACGTCTTTTTACCTTTATTCGAAAAGGAAAGAGAAATGGAAAGACTTTATGAATCGGTAGCGACCGCACCGGAAAAGGATCATGACAAGATTTTGAGCTGGGCTTCTTTACTGGGAGATCAATTACTGCATTCTGATTTTTACAATTTAAAGTCAAAGGTCGGAAATATCATCAACGGTCTGGGTTTATCCTTAGATATTCTAGAAGAACCGATTAAAAATTTATCTGGAGGCATGCGCTCCAAAATCATTTTAGGCAAGCTTTTACTGAGTGAATCTGACGTATTATTATTGGATGAACCGACGAACTTCTTGGACGTCCGTCATATCGAATGGCTCGCTAAATTTCTAATCAATTATCCAAAGGCATACATCGTAGTGTCCCACCATGAGGAGTTTTTACATCAAATCGCGAATACGGTATTCGCACTTGAAAATGGGCAGATTACCAGATATAAGGGTGACTTTGAATACTATTTGAAGGAAAGAGAATTGCGTTTCACCCAACAGGAAAAGGCATTCATCGCTCAAAAGAAATTTATCCAAAAAACAGAAGAATTTATCAATAAAAACATCGCGAGAGCTTCAACAACAGCCCGTGCACACTCCAGAAGAAACATGCTTGAAAAAGTCGAACGCATCAAGGCTCCGACTCAGACAAAGACCTATCACTTCCAGTTCCCACTCGCTTCAGCATCTGGCAAGGATGTATTAACGACTAAAGAGTTGGAAATCGGCTATGCTGAGCCTTTATTGGAACCGCTCAATGTCAAGATCATGAAGGAAGACAAGGTTGCTATTACCGGTAAAAACGGTATTGGTAAATCGACATTCCTCAAGACGGTTCTTGGAGATATCCCACAGATTTCTGGGGATTACAAATGGTCTGATACGGTGAAGATCGCATACTTCGAACAGGACTCGAAGTTCAGAGCTGGAATCACGCCGTTTCAGGTTGTTCATGAACGTTATGAAGATTTCACAAAGAAGGAAGTCATGTCTTTATTGGGCAATCACGGCATCGATTATGAAATGGCGATGCGTGACATCAATACCCTTTCAGGCGGAGAACAGACCAAGGTCAGACTTGCACTGCTCAGACACCAAAAGGGTAATGTCTTGATTATGGATGAACCAACAAACCATTTGGATCAAAGCGCGAAAGAAGCATTGATGGATGCTCTGATTGAATATAAGGGGACTTTGATTTTGGTTTCCCATGAAAAAGAATTCTATCAGGATATCTGTGATTATGAGATCACACTCTATGTTTAAAAATTTTTAAATATTTTAAATGATTTGGGAACCTTTTGACTAAGGTTCCCTCTTTTGTTTTTATTCACATATTCTTGATAATTATTGACATATGTCAGAAATAAGAATACAATGAATGTAGAATCCACGATAAGAAGGTGAATCATGTATGAGTAGACCGCAGAAGTTAAGAACGGTTTGTTGCGATCGAGAATTTTTGTTTGTGCCATTTCCAGAAGAAGCCAGTGAAACAGTCCAGTTAAGTTTGGAAGAGTATGAAACCATCAGATTGATTGACTATGCGAATCTAACACAGCAGGAATGTGCAGGCATGATGGAAATTGCAAGAACAACTGTGCAATCCATCTATGAGAAGGCGCGTTTTAAAATAGCAGATGCATTGATTCATCAAAAGAATATATCAGTCAAGGGCGGACATTATAAGCTTTGTAACCACCCTGGTGATGAAAAGAATTGTTTAAAAGAAAATTGCAAAAGGAAAATAAGAAATAGAGAGGAAAATTATGAAAAAGTATGATGTAGTTATTATTGGTGCAAGCGCTGCAGGCGCTGTTGCAGCCAGTACAGCAAGGAAATTTTACCCAGACAAGAGTATTTGTGTCATTAGAGAATTTGAACAGGTTCCAATCCCATGCGGTATTCCATACATTTATGGAACCATTGGCGATCCAATGAAGAACCTCATTCCAGTCGGAACTATGTTTCCAAATCAAAAGATTGACAGTGTGATTGTTATCGCTGAATCTATTGATTTAGAAAAAAAGGTTGTTCACGGAAAGAATGAAGATATTTCTTACGATCGTTTGATTTTAGCGACTGGTTCGCTTCCAATCGAACCACCAATCAAAGGCGCGACCTTACATAATGTGTTCGCCATTCATAAAAATACACCTTATCTCACAAAGCTAATGGAACAAGTTAAAGTATCTCAGAAGATTGTCATCATCGGAGGGGGATTCATCGGTGTTGAAATGGCTGAAGAACTTAAGAAGAACAATCCAGAGCATGAAGTTACCATCATTGAAATGCAGGATCGCTGTTTGAATCTTGTTTATGACAAAGATTTCTGTGATTTAGCTGAAAAAGAACTGATTGAACAAGGTATTCGTATCCTAACTCAAAGTCGTGTGATGGAAATCAAGGGTAAGGAAAAAGTAGAAGGCATCCTTTTGGATAATGGCGATGTCATCCCTGCCGATCTTGTTATTTTAGGTATCGGATGTAAAGCAAACAACCAATTGGGTAAGCTTGCAAACTTAAAGATTGGACCAACAGGTGGAATCGTTGTTGATTTCTATATGCAGACCTCTGACCCATTCGTCTTCGCTTGCGGAGACTGTGCTGAAAAAACATCATTTTTTGATAAGACGCCTTCTTCACTAAGACTTGCATCGATTGCAACTATGGAAGCGCGTGTCGCAGGATCTAATTTATTCATGCAGCATAGAATGAATCATGGCGTTGTAGGATGCTTTTCAACCGCTTTGCATGGCAAGGCTTTCGCTTCAGCAGGACTTACTTCTGATGAAGCAGTAAGAAAAGGATACCAGATTGTCATTGGAGATGCGGAATCTGTCAATAGACATCCAGGCTTGATGCCAGGTAGCGCACTGATGAAGGTTAGATTGATTTTTGAAAAGAGCGAAGGCATCATTGTCGGAGGTCAGATATTTGGTGCATTGAGCGGTGGAGAACTGATCAATGCGATTAGCGCATTCATCAGCAAGAAGATGACTGCAGATGATATTGCGTTGTTCCAAGCTGGAACACATCCTGCCTTAACGGCATCTCCGATTGCTTATCAACTCGTGAATGCAGCAGAAAGCGCATCTGTAAAATTGAGAAGTTTTGCAAGATAAAGAACAACCAGTACAAATAGTCTCACTAAAGGAGAAATAAGATGAAAATTGCATTGACGTGTGACCATGATATGATTTCTGAGCATTTTGGTCATGCTCCATATTTTGGGATCTATGAAGTAAAAGATAACAAATATAAGCTGATTGAGATGATCAAGAGTCCAGGTCATCAACCTGGTTCCCTGCCAAAATTCTTGAATGAATTAGGTATTAATACATTAATTTCTGGCAATATGGGAGATGGTGCTTTCCGATTATTCAAAGAATTTGGAATTGAAGTCATTGTCGGAGCCAAAGGCAGATTGGATGATATATTGAAGGCATTTGCCAACGGTACTTTAAAATCCAATAATCATGTCTGTACCGAGCACCAACATCATCACGATCACCAACACTAAATAAAAAATGCTTCATATCAAAACGATATGGAGCATTCTTGTTTTATATGAGTATTATTCTTGATCTGAGGATTCTGTTGGTATGGAATCATCAAAGTTATTGATCTCTTCAACTAGAACATCATAAACTTCAGATTCTTTAATCTTTTTAATAATCTTGCCGCGTCTGAATAAAATGGCTTCGCCCTTGCCGCCGGCAATGCCGATATCGGCATGTGTTGCTTCACCGGGACCGTTGACTGCGCATCCCATGATGGCGACGTTGATGTTTTTGTTGACCTTAAGCAAATATTGTTCAACCTTCTTGGCAATATCAATCATGTCATATTGAATTCTGCCGCATGTCGGGCAGCTGATCAGATTTGGTACCTTATCCCGCAATCCTAAATTCTTAAGGATTTCCTTGGCAGCCTGGATTTCTAAAACAGGATTATCAGTTAAAGAAACTCTAATGGTATTGCCGATGCCTTCAGCTAGAAGAATACCGATGCCCATCGCCGATTTGATCGCACCAGAGAATGCTGTTCCCGCTTCAGTGACACCTA
>Ga0209212_1005502_pt1 | contig 15047 bp, 14 predicted proteins | sample RifGroC2_FD_183996 | JGI IMG/M metagenome (GOLD analysis project Ga0209212, IMG submission 183996) | Groundwater microbial communities from Rifle, Colorado, USA - Groundwater C2 (SPAdes) (version 2) | ecosystem: Environmental > Aquatic > Deep subsurface > Groundwater | place: Rifle, Colorado... | reverse complement strand
TCTGCTATCGCTAAATCTGAGTATAAATAGAAAAAAATGAGTCAAAAAAGTGAAAATCGAATATGCCAAAACTGCAAAAAAAATTTTACGATAGAGCCGGATGATTTTAGGTTTTATGAAAAAATTAAAGTTCCTCCGCCGACTTTTTGTCCGGAGTGTCGGCTTATTCGTCGTCTGACTTTTAGAAATGAAAGGGCTTTATATAAAAGAAAATGCGATTTATGTCAGAAAGATGAGATATTAATGTTCTCTTCCGAAAGTCCTTTTAAGGCTTATTGTTTTTCTTGTTGGTGGAGTGATGGTTGGGATGGAGTAGCATACGGCAGGGATTATGATTTTAACCGGCCTTTCTTTGAACAGTTTAAAGAACTTTTACTGACGGTGCCTAGACCTGGCAATCTAAAACAAGGAAATATCGTTAATAGTCAATACACGAACCGAGTCAGTGATTTGAAGAACTGTTATCTATGTTTTGGTTGCAATGTGAATGAAGATTGCATGTATGGTTCTTTTGTAAATGATTCAAAGGAGTGTGTTGATTGTCTGAATGTGCACAAATCCGAACGGTGTTATGAATGTATTGATTGCATTGGTTGTTACGATTTAGCATTTTCTCAAGAATCCAGAATGTGCAGTTCCAGCGCTTTTCTTTTTAATTGTCGGAATTGCGAAAGTTGTTTTGGCTGTGTTAATTTACGAAGCAAGTCCAATCATATTTTTAATCAGCCTTACACTAAAGAAGAATATCAGACTAAAGTGAGAGAATTAAAAAAAGACAGAGAACAAATGGCTAAAGAAATAGCCAAGTTACGAGCTGATCATTGTGTGTCATTTGCTGTTTATAACCAAATAGAAAAAAGTTCCGGAAATTGGCTGGATCAAACAAAAAATGTGCAGACTGGTTTTAGTTGTCGGAATGTGGAAGATGGAAAATATCTTTTTGCTCTCAACGATGCGAAAGATGTAATGGATTATTGTTATTGGGGTCGCGGGACAGAACTCATTTATGAAACCATTAATCTCGGTCGGCAGTGCAATAACATTAAATTTGCCAATGAATGCTGGAATTCTCTTCTCGATTCGCAATATATTATGAATTGTCATAATTCTAGCAATCTTTTTGGTTGTATTGGTTTGCGGAATAAAGAATACTGTATTTTCAATAAACAATATATCAAAGAAGAATATGAAAAACTTGTGCCAAAAATTATAAAGCATATGAATGAAATGCCATATGAAGATAAACAGGGCAGAGTCTATAAATATGGTGAATTTTTCCCAAAAGAATTATCTCCATTCGCCTATAATGAAACGATGGCGCAAGAATATTTTCCTTCCAATAAACAAAAAATATTAGCCGAAAAACTAGCATGGAAAGAGCCCTTTAAAAGGGATTATAAAATTACCAGAAAACCAGAAACCTTGCCTTTTTTTATTGAAGAGACGACTGAAAACATTTTAGACAAAGTTATCGGTTGTGCTAATGATGGCACAGAAGATACAATGTGCACTACCGCTTTTCGTATTACTTCTTCCGAATTTAATTTTTACAAAAAGATGAATATTCCTTTGCCAAGATTTTGTCCTAATTGTCGGCATTTTGCTCGTCTGAATAAGAAAAATCCACTAAAACTTTGGCACCGAACTTGCATGTGTGAAAAAACTAATCATTTTAACCACTTGGACATCAGATGTCCAAGTGAATTTGAAACAAGTTATTCTCCCGACCGGCCAGAGATAGTATATTGTGAGAAATGTTATCAACAGGAGGTGTATTAATGTTAATAATAAAATTATGCGACTCAAAACTCTCGAAATAAATGGCTTTAAATCTTTTGCTCAAAAAACTATTTTGGAATTTAGCAATCCCGTTGTTTGCGTAGTAGGTCCAAATGGTTCTGGGAAATCAAATGTGGTGGAAGCGATTCGCTATGTTTTAGGTGAACAATCAATGAAGTCAATGCGTGGCAAGTTGGGTTCGGATCTTATTTTTAAAGGATCTAAGAGTGTACCAAAAGGATCTCGCGCTCTTGTTACAATATATTTTGATAATTCTGATAAAATTTTTAAACTTTCTAACAACGAAGGGGAAAATATAGATTTAAATTTTGAAACCATTAGTATCTCCCGTGAGGTATTTCCGGATGGCTTGAATAAATATATTTTAAATGGCACAGAGGTTAGGTTGAAGGATATTCACAATCTTTTAGCGTCAGTGAATATTGGTTCTTCAGGACATCATATTATTTCGCAAGGTGAAGCTGATAGGATTCTAAATACAAGCCCAAGAGACAGAAAAGAAATGGTCGAAGATGCGTTGGGATTGAAAATTTACCAATACAAAATCAAAGAATCTGAAAGAAAATTAGAGAGAACAGAAAACAATCTGAAAGAGGTGGCGATGTTGCGCAGAGAGAATGCTCCGCACTTTAATTTTTTAAAGAAACAAGTAGAAAAGTTTGAGAAAGCAAAAGAAATGCAGGTAGAACTTCTAGCTCTTTATAGAGAATATTTAAAAAAAGAGAGTATTTATTTAGATAAAGAGAAGAAAAATTTATCTGCTGAAAAAAATAAAATTAGCACTGAGCTTAAAGATGTGGCAGATAAAATTTCTAGTACCGAAGAAGGGAATTCTGCAAGAGGTAATAAAAAAATAGAAGAGCTTCGGGCGATTGAGAAAAAAATCAATGAAATCCGTGGATTAGAAAGCGAGATTGAACGCAAATTGGGCAGAATAGAGGGAATGATAGAAGTAAAACAAAATAGAGTTAAAATTGCGGGTCGATGTCCTACCTGCGGTAGAGAGTTAGGAGAGATTGGAGCGGAACAGATGGCAAATAGAGAAAATAATGAGAAAGAATTAGCTGAATTGAAAAATTCACAGGCTGAAATTCTGATTCAGATAAAAAGAATACAAGAGGAGAAGACAAAACTTTTGAAATCAGTTGAAATTTTCAAACAAGAAATAAATCAAGAGATAGAAGCCCTGCGTGATTTAGAGAGAGAAAAATTTACTTGGAAAGTAAGGCAACAAGAATTGTCTTCAGCGTTAGAACTTGTCAATATAAAAGAAGGGAGTTTGGATGTTAGGAATGAGACTTTTGAAAGTGAGATCAAGGAGGGAATAGCTCTTATTGGACAAGAAATTTTATCTTATGAAGATTTTAAAATTACAGAAGAGCAAGCAAATATTCATCTACAAGAAGAACAAAAGAAAAAAATTGAGCGGATAAAAATAAAATTAGAAGATGCAGGGATGGGTAATGGAGCAGAAATTATAAAAGAATTTAATGAAGTTTCAGAAAGAGACAGTTTTTTGATAAAAGAGATAGAAGATTTAACTAAAAGCATGGAGTATTTACAAAAACTTATTGTAGATTTAAAAGAGAAAATAGATATAGAGTTTAAAGAAGGTATTAAAAAAATAAATACAGAGTTCCAGAAATTTTTCTCTCTTATGTTTGGCGGAGGAACCGGAGTATTGTCTATCATCGTTGAAAATAAAAAGAAGAAAAATATTCCTGAAGAATTGGAAGGAGAAATTGAAATAGAAGAGGAGGAAGAAATTATTCTAGAACAAGGAATAGAAATAAATGTTTCTTTACCTCATAAAAAAGTTAAAGAGCTGCATGCTCTTTCTGGTGGGGAGAGATCACTTACGTCTATTGCTCTTCTCTTTGCCATGTCCCAAGTAAATCCTCCACCATTTCTGGTGCTGGATGAGACTGATGCCGCTCTCGATGAATCAAATTCTCGCAAATATGGCGATATGTTAGAAAAACTCTCCAAACATTCTCAGCTTATTGTTGTTACTCATAATCGTGAGACGATGTCCCGTGCCGGGTTGCTCTATGGAGTTACAATAGGTTCAAATGATACTTCTAAACTTCTTTCTGTCAAGTTTGAAGAAGCAACCCAGATTGCGAAATAAATTTTACTTGCTCTTCTTTCTCCTTTATTATTTCATTATTTGGTTCTTTGATTTTAGGTATTATAATTTTTTCTTCTACTGAGGAAAATAAGACAGGAAAGAACAAGGTGACAACAATGAAAGATAGATAGAAAATTTTTTTCATATCAAAACATAATCGATTGTTTTTCTTTCTAAATCAACTCCTTTCACTTTTACTTTTACACAATCACCCAAACGGTATCTTTTCCCCGACGCTTTCGGTCGGAGTCCCGACCCCGAAGGGCGTCGGGATTGTCCAACTAATTCTAATTTTTTTTCATTAAAAACATAAAAGTCGTCTTTCATGTCTCGCACCCGTACTAGGCCTTCACATTTTGTTTCCATTTCTTCTACATAAATACCCCATTCAGTAATTCCGCTTATAATTCCTTCAAAATTTTCACCTAGACGCTTACTCATATATTCCACTTGTTTGTATTTTATCGAAGCTCGTTCTGCATCCGAAGCGTGTTTTTCTTGTTCCGATGAAATTTTCGCAATTTTTTCATATTCAAACAATCTTTCTTTTCCAACTTTTTTATTTGCAAGATAGGTGCTGAGTAGTCTATGCACTATGATATCTGGATATCTTCTAATGGGGGAAGTAAAGTGAGTGTAATAAGGAAAAGCCAGTCCATAATGTCCAATATTTTTGGTGGAGTAAACTGCTTTAGCCATAGATCTTATGATTGCCCGATGGACAGTATTTTCTTCACTTTTTCCTTCTAATTTTTTTAGAAGATTGTTTATTTTATAACTAGGAATAATTCCGTCTCGGAGTATTATTTTATGCCCCAAACTTCGAAGAAAGAATGCCAAATTTTCCATTTTTTCTTTGCTTGGTAAATCATGTACACGATAAATAGACACACTCTCATTTTGTTTTTGATTTTTCCCCCCTTGTATTTTTTTAGGTGAAAGTATTTCCGCCACTTTTTTATTAGCTAAAAGCATAAATTCTTCAATTAATCTATTTGAATCACCCCGTTCTTTTGTTATTACTTTTAGAGGTGTTCCATCTTTAGCTAGAATAAATTTTACTTCTTCTTGGTCAAGCGATATAGCGCCTTGAGAAAATCTTTCTTCTGTCAATTTTTTTGCTAAATTATTTAAAATAGATAATTCTTTATGCAATGGAGCGTCAGCTTTTTTGATTGATTCTTCCGCTTCTTCGTAAGTGAATCTCTTTTGAGAATGGATGATTGTACGTCCGAACCATTCATTTTTTACTTCAGCATTTTTATCTATAATAAAAACTGCGCTCATTGTGAGTCTGTCTTTGTTTGGCAACAAACTACACAAATCGTTTGAAAGTTCTTCCGGAAGCATAGGGATTGTTCTATCTACTAAATAAACTGATGTTCCGCGCGCGCGCGCCTCAAGATCAAGTTGACTACCAATTTTTACATAATGTGAAACGTCCGCAATATGGATACCTATTTCGTATTCATCTTTACCCAATTCTTGAAAAGAAATTGCATCGTCAAAATCTTTTGCATCTTCTGGGTCAATGGTAAAGGTTAGGATTTTCCTAAAATCACGGCGTCCTTCATAATCATTTTCTTTAATACCCTTCATTTTTATTTCTCTTGCTTCAGCTTCTACTTTTTGTGGTAATTTTGAGTCAAAACCTTTTTCTATTGCGATTGCCTGCATTTCGGTATCATTATCTCCTGGCTGGCCTAAAATTTTAATTACACGTCCTTCTGGCGCTTTGCTGGGATCTATCCAAGAGACTATCTCCACAAAAACTTTTTGTCCACTCTTTGCTGAATTTAATGCTTCTTTCGGTATCAAAATATCTGTATACATTTTTATATCATCTGGTTTTAAGAAAAATACCTTACCCCCAGCCCCTCTCCTGAGAGGAGAAGGGAGATTTGGGGTGGGACCCAAATCTCGAAGGTCGGGTGAGGTTTCTAAAACTCCAACAAAACGCATTTTTGCGCGTGAGATTATTTTTAATACTTCTGCTGTTTGCCTTGCCCCGCCGTGGCGGAATGAATCCCTACCTTTAGAGTGAAGAATTATTTCTACCAGATCTCCATGTAGGGCGGTATTTAAATGCTTGAAATCGATTTCCAAGTCTGGCTGTTTGTTTTTACCTGTCTCAATTGCAACATACCCTGTGCCTTTCGAAGAGATAGAGATAATGCCCTCGGCCGTAGCCCTATGGGCGAGGCCTTGTAATTTTTTCCGCTGTTTATTTGTCTGGTTTTTCACCTAATAAATATAGCACAGTTTACCATGTTTGCCTTTTTTATAATTTGTGTTAAGCTCTATCTATGTTAAAAATAAGACTGCAGAGAATAGGCAGAAAGAATGACCCGGCTTTTCGAGTTGTTTTAACTGATTCTAAAAATAGTACAAAGAGCGGAAGATTTTTAGAGATACTTGGTACTTATGATCCAAAAGTAGCAGATAAAAAAAATAGGACAAATTTTATTGATGATCGTATAAAGTATTGGCTTTCCAAGGGAGCAAAACTTTCCGATACAATGCACAATTTTTTAGTGCATAATAAGGTTATAGAGGGTAAGAAAATAAATGTGTTGCCAAAGAAAAGACCAACAGTTAAAAGGAAAGAGTTGAAAGCAAAAAAATAACCCTGAACCAAAGCAAGCTTGCTTGATAAGGGGTAAGTTTTGTATAATTACTGTAAGCAGTTTCGGTCGTACACTGCCAAACAAATTAAGAATTAAAATATAAATTCAGAAAACACATATGGAAGACGCAGACAAGGTATTTTTGGAGTATATAGTGAAAGCTTTGGTTGATAATCCAAACGATGTAAAGATTGATCGGACAGTAGATGAGATGGGGGTGCTTATTAGTCTTACGGTGAATCCTGCCGATATGGGTAAAATTATTGGAAGAATGGGAAACACAGCTAAAGCTATCCGGACCCTACTCAGGATTATTGGTATGAAGAATAATGCTCGGGTAAATTTGAAAATCAATGAACCAGAAGGAAGTACTAGACCAGAAAGAACTGAACAATCAAAAACTCCTTCTCCGTTAAAGACTGTTGATCAAGCGATGGAAGACTTGAAAGGAATATAAACAAAATCCCCTCAAACGAGGGGATTTTGTTAGGTTTATAAAATATGAATTTTCATGTAATTACAATTTTCCCGGAGATGTTTGATTCTTACTTAAAAGAATCTATTGTTGGGCGAGCAATAAAGAATAAACTTATTTCAATAAAATTCTATAATCCAAGGGATTTCATAAAAGCGCCTCAAAATAATTATAAGCCAGTAGATGATCGTCCCTATGGAGGTGGACCAGGTATGGTGATGAAAGCCGAGCCACTGCTTAAAGCAGTGGCGAAGGTCCTGAACGCAGTGAAGGGCAAAAATAAAAAGTTGAAAATTATTTTATTTTCAACTAGTGGCAAAAAATTTGCAACAGAATATGCAAAAAAGTCTGTACAGGAATATACAGATATTATTTTAATATCAGGCCGATATGAAGGAATAGATGCTCGAGTTCAAAAAATTTTAAAAGCACAGGAAATTTCAATCGGGGATTATGTATTGACTGGAGGGGAACTTCCGGCAATGGTTTTGATCGATTCAATTTCTCGCCAAATTCCAGGGGTTTTGGGTAAATATGAGTCACTGGAAGAAGAAAGAATTTCCAGTAGTGAAGTTTATACGCGTCCCGAAATTTTAAAATATAAAGGAAAAAAATATAAAGTCCCGAAAGTTCTGCTTTCTGGGGATCATGCCAAGATAGACGAGTGGAAGAAACGGAAGTAATAGCATGAATATAAGAATAATAAATAAAAAAATATCAGAAAAGGAACTTCAAGAAATTGCTAAAGAGTTTTATGGAAGTATGATAAAGGGTGTAGTGGATATCGAGCTTGCGGTCTTGGCTATGGGTGGAGAGTATCATATGGATGCAAACACCATACTAATTGAAAATGGTTCAAAACAGGAAAATGTCTGGGGATTCAATTGGTATTTTGATAAATCGAGTGATGAACGAATTGAATATATTTCGCTTATAAATATTCGTCCAACACAAGGCAATAGAGTAATGGAGGTGCAAGATTTATCTTTGCGTGATAAAATGAAATCAGTGATATTAAAATATTTATCATGAATACAAACCGCACATCTTTGTTTTATATGGCCAATCTTGGGAGCGAGGTGTCTCGCGTCCTTTCGGAGTATGAAAAAAAAGATTTTAAAAATATGCGTAGTTCTATTTTTCGCGCAAAAGATTTAATTAAAAAAATAGAGGAATTCTCGGATATGAAAGGAAGAACAGGCGAACTGGAAATTTTAAAATCAATCATAGATGGTTTAAATGTAAAAAAACTTGAAGTTGATAAAGATCAATTAATAAATTATTTTACTCCTTTTGCAATGAGGTTGATGAATTAATGTTCTTACTTGGGGATAACTTTATTTAAAATTCATGCAAAGGGAGTATAATTAAAATTATGAAGAATCAAAAAGGTTTTATTGTGCCGTTATTATTAGCAATTATTGCGGTATTGGTTGTTGGGGGTGGGGTATATGTTTATAAAAATAAAAAAGCAGAAGCGCCAGTTTTACCTATAAATACAGAGGTACGGACAACAAATCAAGTTCAGCAACAGAATAATATCCAGAATTTATCGGATAACACACAAACAGATAATCTAGATTGGAAAACGTATAAAAATGAAAAGTATGGATTTACGATAAAAATACCAACTGATTTTGTTTTTTCGGAAACTCAACCAGCAGGTATTCCAACAATATTTTTTGGGCTGAAAAAAGCTGTTTTTGCGGTGTCAGTGTTTAGTAGCCAGAATTCTCTTACTGAATCTTATGGATCAGATTGGCAAGCTGAGGGGATAGTGACGATTGACAGATATCAAGCAAGGAAATTAAAAAGAATAATAGGAGGGCAATATATTACAACTAGTTATTTAATTGATGCAAAAAAACTTTCTATAAACTTTGAAGATTCAAAATATTCTTCTGTAAGTCAAGGAACATTAAACCAAATTCTTTCCACTTTCAAATTCACAAAATAGTTTCCCACAATTTGCATTTGACAAAAAAAGCAAAATAGAGTAGGGTAGTGGAGATTCATTGATTGAGTACTGGATGGAATCCTGTGTCAGATAAGTGTTTGATTATAAGGGTTTTAACTTAATCATCTCTAAATAAATTTAAAGAAGCTAAAGAAATTGCCTCTTCGGCAATCCGCCGTGAAGGCGGAAGCATTTGAAAAAGTAATTTCTTTGGGATTTTTTATTTTTATTTGGACTAAATAAATATGCATACGATAACTAAGCGTCCGAAGAAATATTTTTCAAGATACAAAAAACCTCTAGTAGAATTTCCAAATTTAATCGAGGCTCAGCTCAAGAGTTTTAAATGGTTGATTGAACAGGGGATTGGTGAAATTTTCAAGGAATTTTCTCCCATTAGTGATTACTCTACAAAAAAGTTTCAACTTGAATTTACATCTTTTTCACTTAGTGAATGTAAATATGATGAGAGTAACGCCAAAATAAATAAACTCTCATATCAAGGGCTTTTAAAGGCGCGAGTAAAATTAACTAATAAGATTTTGGGTACGGTGAAGGAACAAGAAGTTTTTATGTCCGAGCTTCCTTTAATGACTCCTCATGGGACTTTTATTATAAATGGCGTAGAACGTGTTATTGTGCCACAACTGGCAAGAAGTTTTGGAGTTTTTTTTACTGAATCTGAAAGTAAGGGTAATAGATATTTTGGCGCTAAGATTATTCCTGCTCGTGGAGTTTGGATTGAGATAGAATCTGAAGCGGATGGAGCAATTTATATAAGGATAGATAAAAAGAGAAAATTCCCGGCTACGGCCCTTTTGCGAGCTATGGGTTATGAGACTAATGAAGCCATTTTGAAGGCATTTAGTGATTTAGCGATCAAAACACCCAGCGCGCTTAGTGGAATAACTACTAAATTAGTTGAAACGACGATCAAAACTTGTTTGGTAAAAGATGGAATCGATAAGAGTTTAAATGATTCATATATTGAAATTTATAAACGCCTGAGGGATGGTGACATGGCAACTGCGGACAATGCTAAAGAGTTTATTAATTCTTTGTTTACCGCGGAGAGGTATGATCTTTCTCCGGTTGGTCGTTTTAGATTTAATCAACGTTTTAGCAAACCCATGGATGAGGTGGCCTTAGCGAAGAGAACTATTTCCAAAGAAGATTTAGTAACGGTGGTTATGAATATTATTGTTCTAAACAATACCCCTCTGGCTGAATCTGATGATATAGACCATTTAGGCCAGAGACGGGTAAGATTTGTTGGTGAAATACTTCAACAAAAGGTACGTACAGGAATGATGCAAATCAAGAGAAATATTCAAGATAGAATGTCTATTATCGATGTTGATACCGCAATGCCTATAGCGATAATTAATCAACGTCCACTTCAAGCTCGCATCAAAGAATTTTTCACTACGAATCAGCTTTCGCAATTTATGAATCAGGAAAATGTGCTTGCGGAAACCGAACACATCCGACTTCTCTCTGCTCTTGGTCCGGGAGGCCTTACACGAGAACGCGCAGGGCTCGAAGTGCGCGATGTGCACCCTTCGCACTACGGCAGAGTGTGTCCTATTCATACTCCAGAAGGTCCGAATATCGGACTTATCTTGCATCTTTCTACTTATGCAAAAATAAATGATTTTGGAATTATCGAAACTCCTTATATCAAAGTCAAAAACGGAAAGATCACCGGTGAGATGGTATATCTAAACGCTCTCGAAGAAGAAAAGTACAACATTGCCCATGCCGGAATTCTTTATGATGAAAACGGAAAAATAACTGAAGAGAAAGTAGAGGCTAGAATTAAGACAGAGCCGGGTGCAATCTCTCGTGATGAAATTGACTTTATTGATGTTTCGACCAATCAAGCTTTCTCTATTGCTACCTCAATGATTCCATTTCTAGAACACAATAATGCAAACAGAGCATTGATGGGATCTAATATGCAGAAACAGGCTGTACCTTGCGTATTGCCTGAAGCGCCGCTTGTTGCCACAGGGGTTGAAGAATTGGCAGCGCGGGATTCGGGTAGATTAATTATCGCCGAAGAAGAGGGTGTTGTTTCTTATTTAGATGCAAAAAAAATAACCGTTAAAGGAAGTGGCAAGTCTTCTTCGGAAAAAACCTACAACCTTGTTAATTTTATGAGAAATAATAACTTTGCCGTATTTCATCAGCGTCCCTTGGTTAATGTTGGTGACAAAATAAAGAAAGGCGATGTGTTGGCAGATACTAGTAGTACGGTCGGTGGACAAATTTCGTTAGGGCAGAATATTTTTGTGGCCTTCTTGTCTTGGTCTGGCTCAACTTACGAAGATGCCATAATTGTTTCTGAGCGTCTAGTAAAAAAGAGTAAATTCACTTCAGTTTATGTTGAGGAATTTACTTGTATAGTTCGAGATACAAAACTTGGTCCTGAAATTACTACTCGTGATATACCAAATGTTGGAGAATTTAAACTTAAAGATTTGGATGAAGATGGCATTGTTCGGATTGGAGCGGAAGTTAGAGAGAATGATATTTTAGTTGGCAAGATTACTCCTAAAGGTGAAACTGAACTTACTCCAGAAGAGCGATTATTGCGTTCGATTTTTGCTGAAAAAGCGCGGGATGTTAAGGATACGTCATTACGAGTAGAACATGGCAAGCGCGGACGGATTATTGGTATTAAAATTTTTTCCCGTGATTTGGGGCACACCCTTGAAGCAGGGATTATTAAAAAAATTGTCATTGAAGTTGCGCAAATCCGCAATATTTCCGTTGGCGATAAACTTTCCGGCCGACATGGAAATAAGGGAGTCATTTCAACAATTTTACCAGAAGAAGATATGCCTTATATGGCAGATGGCACACCAATTGATATTATACTTTCTCCATTAGGTGTTCCTTCGCGTATGAACTTGGGACAAATTTTAGAAATGCATCTTGGGATGGCAGCGAACAGCCTTGGTTATCAGGCGATTGTTCCGCCATTTTTAGGAGCTAAACATGAAGAAATAAAGGAAGAATTGGTAAAAGCAGGATTGCCAGAATCTGGAAAACTAAAACTTTTTGATGGACGTACAGGAGAGGCTTTTGAACAAGATGTGGCTGTTGGTTATATGTATATGTTAAAGCTTCATCATATGGTGGAGGATAAAATTCATATGCGTTCAATTGGACCTTATTCTCTCATTACTCAACAACCTTTAGGTGGAAAAGCTCAGGGTGGAGGACAGAGATTTGGAGAAATGGAAGTTTGGGCGTTAGAAGGTTACGGCGCGGCTTATACCTTGCGCGAAATGCTTACTATTAAATCCGATGACATACTGGGGCGATCAGCAACGTTTGATTCTATTATTAAGAATGAAACAATTCGACCACCAAATTCTCCGGCTTCGTTTAATGTCCTCTTAAATTATTTAAGAGGGTTGGCGCTTGATGTAAATCTTAAAAAAGGGGTAGATAAAGAATAGGCCTTGACATTATCAATCAAAAGTATATACTTTAGATATTATAAAATATATAACAAAAAATACCATGCAAACAATGTTAAGTATAAAAATAGATAAAAGATTAAAAGAAAAAGCCCATGAAGTAGCTCATACTCTTGGGGTATCTTTGAATGCGGTTATTAATCAGAATATTAAGGAGTTTATAGATGTGCGACAAGTAACTTTTACTGATCATCCTATGCCAAACAAAAAAACTCAGAAACTTTTAGATCGTCTTCTTGCTGATTCGAAAGCAAATAGAAATTTTGTAGGACCATTTAATACGGCAGAAGAAATGATTAAGAGTCTTAATTCCTAATATTATTATATGCAAGTTGATTTCCATAAACAATTTAGGAAGCAATATAAAAAATTACCTACGAAAATAAAAGACAAGTTTAATGAACGATTAATTATTTTTAAAGATAATCCACTTATTCCAGAATTAAACAATCATGCATTACACGGTAAATATGAAAAATGTAGAAGCATTAATATAACAGGGGATATTCGAGCAATATATGAAATTAGAGAAAACGGAGTTAGGTTTCTCGATATTGATACCCATAGTAACCTTTATAAATAGTTATTAAAAATTTAACCAAAAAATATGAAAAATTTAAATAAAAATCCACTTGCATGGTTTATATTAAGCACAATAATTGGCTATATCGCTATAATCAATGGAGATTTTGAATCTATGGTTCTTATATTTTTTGCAATCATCCTATCAAAACAAATTGAATTAATTAATGTTAATAAAGAAAAATAATTATGAAAACTTTAAACACAACTGAATTTGATTCGATCGCGCTACGACTCGCTTCTCCCGAGCAGATCAAAGAATGGTCTTTTGGAGAAGTTACCAAACCGGAAACAATAAATTATCGTACTGGCAGGAGCGAGCGTGGGGGTCTGTTTGACGAAAAAATATTCGGACCGGAAAAAGATTATGAATGTTATTGCGGTAAATACAGAAGAATTCGTTATAAAGACATTATTTGTGAAAAATGTGGAGTGGAAGTTACTCGTTCTATAGTGCGCAGGGAGAGAATGGGGCATATTGAGCTTTCCACTCCTATTTCGCATATTTGGTTTTTACGTGGAGTACCATCTCGGATGAGTATTTTGCTCAATATCTCTGTTTCTGATCTTGAAAAAGTAATATATTTTGCTGGGTATATAATTACTAAAGTTCATGAAGAAGAAAAAGAGTCTGTTGTTACGAATTTAGATAGAGAATATAAAGCTAAATTAAAAAATGCGGCCAATGATGACATTCGAGAAAAATTGAAAAATCTACTTTCTATTACTAAAAAAGAGATTGGAGAAATTTATGAAGGAAAAGTTTTGAATGAAATTTCTTTTCACCACTATTCTTTAAAGTACGGAATTTGTTTTGAAGCAAATATCGGAGCTGAAGCTATTTACTCTATTTTTAAGAATTTAGATCTGAATAAATTAAAAGCGCATACTGAAAAGATGATTGGGAAAGCAAGTGTGGCGGAAAAAGAGAAACTGCAAAAAAGACTTTCTCTGATTCGCGCCATGATTCATGCTGGAATTCGACCTGAATGGATGTTTCTGACTGTTATTCCAGTTATTCCGCCAGTGCTTCGTCCGATGGTGGCACTCGATGGGGGAAGACATGCAACTAGTGACTTAAATGATCTCTATCGTCGAGTGATCAATAGAAATAATCGTTTGAAAAAGTTAAAAGAAATTAATGCTCCGGATGTAATATTGCGAAACGAAAAAAGAATTATTCAGGAAGCAGTTGACGCGCTGATCGATAATTCAATTGCCAAACAAAATGATTCGGCTGCAATGAGTCAGTCTCAGAAACGTCCTCTAAAATCTCTATCAGACAATTTGAAATCAAAACAAGGTCTTTTCCGTCAAAATTTACTGGGAAAAAGAGTTGATTATTCAGGACGTTCGGTCATTGTTGTTGGTCCGGAGCTTAAACTTAATCAATGTGGATTACCAAAACACATGGCGTTGGAACTTTTTAGACCATTTGTAATTTCTAAAATTTTGCAAGCAGAATTGGCCTTCAATATCCGTGGAGCGAATAAACTTATCGAAGAACGCACTCCCGATGTTTGGGCAATGTTAGAAGAGGTTATTGCTGGAAAGTATGTTCTTTTAAACCGCGCGCCGACTCTGCATCGTTTAGGTATTCAAGCTTTCAATCCAGTTTTAATTGAAGGGAATGCTATCCAAGTTCATCCTCTTGTTTGTCAAGCTTTTAACGCTGACTTTGATGGAGACCAAATGGCAGTTTATGTTCCATTACTTGAAGAAGCGCAATGGGAGGCAAAAGAATTAATGGCGGCAAATAAAAATTTACTTAAACCACAAAATGGAGATCCAATAGTGCATCCTCGGATGGATATGGTGTTGGGGAGTTATTGGATGACGAAAATGGTTGATGGAGAAAAAGGCGAGGGTAAATATTTTTCAAGTCCTAATACTGCGATTACCGCATATAATTATGGAATCGTATCTTTGCGCGCCAAGATAAAAGTTCTGGCAAATGATAAGCAGAAATATAGAAAATTTAATA
>Ga0209212_1005500_pt1 | contig 15050 bp, 15 predicted proteins | sample RifGroC2_FD_183996 | JGI IMG/M metagenome (GOLD analysis project Ga0209212, IMG submission 183996) | Groundwater microbial communities from Rifle, Colorado, USA - Groundwater C2 (SPAdes) (version 2) | ecosystem: Environmental > Aquatic > Deep subsurface > Groundwater | place: Rifle, Colorado... | reverse complement strand
TTCATATCGGGCGTTGATTGAGTCTTTAGAACCTTGATCTTGCCAGCAATGGCCGCCCACTTCCACCTATTTTTGCCCTTTATCCGGCAATTAATTCCGCTCAGACGCTGGATTTTGCAAGAGCCTCTAAAGGGTGAGGTTAATCATCACCTCACCCTCACCAATATTTCTCGCTCTATTAGCCGGCGTTTTTTTGCAAGAAACGCACGGGATTTTGGGCGATGCCTTTATAGCGGACTTCAAAGTGCAAGTGATTGCCGGTGGAACGCCCGGTGCTGCCGACTTCGGCAACCTTCTCGCCGCGCCGCACCACCTGGCCGACTTTCACCAGCAATCGCGAAGCATGCGCATAGCGCGTCACAATGTCGTTGCCGTGATCGATCTCGACCATATTACCATACTGCGAATGGAGGCTGGCATAAGCGACCACGCCGCCTGCCGAGGCGCGAATTGCCGTTCCTGCATTAGCCATAAAATCAACACCTTCATGCATGGCATTTGAGCCGGTAAAAGGATCCAGACGCCAGCCGAAGTTCGACGAATAAAATCCCTCATTGACCGGCGGTATCGACGGCAACAACTTGCGGCTCAATTGATTCTGCAACAGCATGGTTTCCAAGGCCAGCAGCTTGTCGCTGCGGTCATTGACTGTCTGGGTCAATCTGTTTAATTGCTGCTCCAGGCTGTTCACCGACATTTCCTGCGCGGGCAAAGCGACCAGCGGCCCGCCCTGCGCAGGCGGTTGATCAAACCTGAATTCCTCCGGCTTCATGCCGGTCAGTTTGGCCAGGCGCGCGCCCAGCGCGTCCAGGCGCTGCATCTGTGCCTGCATCTGGCCAACCCTGGCCGCCATCGCATCCAGGCTGCTATGCACATAGGACTGTTGTTTTTGCCGCTCGTCGCTCTGGATTTTGGACAGCAGAGCACGCACCCCGTCGTTCAGGCCTTCCGGCGCAAAGCGCGCCAGCGTGTACTGCAACGCGAACGCCGCGATCCACACCGACCCCGACAGCAGCAACAGCATGAACAGCAACTGCCAGCCGCCCAGCGTAATACTGCGAGTTTTTGCCAGGCGATTGGAAACTAGAATAATATTCATGCCTCACCCTTCTCGTGTCATCGTAAAAACTTGTGACGCAACGATTCAAATCATTATTGAGCGGCAATCAGGAATTGCGTCCGCTACTGGCAAAGGCACAAGCCTTGTCGACCCTGCATCGCCATTTTATCGGTGTCGCGCCCCCCTATCTTGCGCAGTCCAGCCAGATATTGGGCCTGCAATCCGGCACACTCAGCGTCGCCGTTGCCAACGCCGCCCTCGCCGCAAAATTGCGCCAGCTTGTACCTGAACTGATTGTTATGTTGCAAAACAGGGGTTGCGAGGTTAGCGGAATCCGCGTCAAGGTGCAAGTTTCCTTCCATCGCAGCCAGCCCGTGCCCGCCCCCCGCAAACTCGGCAAAACGGCCAGAAACGCGCTGAACGGGCTTAGTCAGACCCTGGACGACTCGCCGCTCGGACTTGCGCTGAAAAAGCTGGCCAAAACCAAAGAGTAGGAAATGGCGATGGGATGGTGCATGCTTGAAAAATTCTGTATGCCCGAAAAAAACATTTGGTATCTGCAATCACGAATCGAAGACTCTGCGGAGGTGCGGAGTAATTGATCAGCCCATTTTATATTGAAGTTTTAACGATTTACCCGTTCTCGCCGTTGTCGAACCTTACTGTTTTCCTACCTGTACTTGGAGTACCTTTTTCATCGCACCAAATTGATTTCAAATTCGAAGCTCCAAGCAAGCAATGAACCGAATTAACGTCGCGAAGCTGAAGTGCGAATACCATAGAGCCGCACCCTACACCGAATAGTTTGGAATTAGGATAGGCCGAAATGCCTATATATTGCGACCTGGCCGCCTGTCGGTATATCCCTGTCGGTATATCAAAGGGCAGCCGTGTTGTTCGCTTTCTTTTATGCAAAATTCAGGTTAATGGGGGCAGGCGTCAGGGGGGATGCCCATCCGAGCCACAGCCGCTTGACACGAGCCTTATAGGGTTATATTGTATCTACGCGGATATACAAAATTGAGGTGCATGATGAGACTGCAAATATCAAGATGGGGCAACAGTTTGGCCGTGCGATTGCCGGTTGAGTGTACTCGCGCTACAGGCCTGAAAGAGGGGGATAGCGTTGAGGCCAGCATCACCCCGGCGGGTGCAATCATTTTGGCGCCTGAACGAGCATTCGACAAGGCTGCTTTTCTGGCACGCATTGCCAAGCTGCACGCTTCCATGCCGATGACTGAGCAGGTTGTGGAAACCATGCGGCAAGAGGCGCGCTACTGATGATCTACGTCGATACCAGCGTGATCGTCGCGCTGCTGACCGCCGAGTCTAGAACACAGGACGTGACCGCCTGGTATGCCGGGTTGAGCGATACGCCGGCCTGCTCGGATTGGCTGCTGACGGAATTCTCCAGCGCCCTGTCAATCAAGCTACGCACCGGCCAGATCAGCGAGGCCAACGCAAAGCGGGTGCGCAAGGAGTTCGGGGTACTGGCAGATGGTGGCTTGCGCATTGTTCCGGTCAGTCGCAGTGCATTCGTGCGAGCCGCAGAGATGGTCAAGCTGCACGATCACGGCCTGCGTGCTGGTGATTCCTTGCACCTTGCCGTTGCTCTGGAATTGGAGGCAAGCCACATGGCGACACTGGACAGGACGCTGGCGGCGAATGCAAGGCGTAATGGAATGAAGTTGATAGAATTTTGAAACCACATGAAACTCCTGGGAGCTTCAGAACTCATGGGTTCGCTTCGGCAAGTCGGCTAATTCTTCATGCCGGTCTGGCAAGTTCCAAAATTTCCGGCAAAAAAACTTCCGTCACCAGCAGCGGCGCGTCACGCAGATAAAACAGCGAGCGGCGCGCCCATAGCCTGCCCGGCGGATAACCCAACACCGCAGCAGCGCGCTGGTACAGCGGGTGTGCGCTACGCAGCGCCTTGTAATGCAGCGGTTTGCGTTCCACCAGCGGATGCGCGAACAGCAGCGCGCCCAGCGGCTTGTTGCCCAGACCGCCTACGGCAGACCATGCACCGCGCAGATGTTGCCGGGCGCACGCGCTATGCGCGAACACCACGGGCTGGCCGTCGGCGTACAGGAACACTTCGCGCGACCAGGCGAGATGCTGCGGCGCGATACCCAGCAGCGCGGCTTCGTCCGGCGCGATGCGCGCCAGGCCGCTGCGCACGCCACGCACCGCGAAGCGGGTGCAGCGTTGCTGGATGCGTTGCGTCAGCGAGCCGTGATCGCACAGCCAGGGCGCGAGGCCGGCAGGACAGCCCAACAATGTACCATTCCAAAATTTATCAGACATTTCGCCAGAATTTATCAAACACATCTACAGGGGCGTGATTTATCGCGCCCTTTTTCTGATGCATGAACAGACAGGGCGTGATGAATCATGCCCCTACAATATTGGAAACTAAAATCAGACACGCAGGTAATCATGTTTGTTTGCCATCCAGCGCTGCAAATGCCCCCGCGCCGCCTCGGGAAAATCGCGCAGCAACTCATCGGCAGCCTGCCGCGCCTGGTCCAATAAACCCTCATCCGCGTTGATGTCGGCAAAGCGCAGCATCGCCACGCCGCTTTGTCGCGCGCCGAGCAATTCGCCCGGACCGCGCAATCGCAAATCCTGTTGGGCGATGACGAAGCCGTCGCTGTTTTCGAAAATTATTTTCAGGCGCGCCCGCGCCAGTTCGGAAAGCGGCTGCTGGTACAGCAGGATGCACAGGCTCTGCGCCACGCCGCGCCCCACCCGTCCGCGCAGCTGGTGCAGTTGCGCCAGCCCCATGCGCTCGGCGTGGTCGATCACCATCAGGCTGGCGTTCGGCACATCCACGCCGACTTCGATGACGGTGGTGGCGACCAGCAGTTGCAACTCGCCCGCCTTGAATGCCGCCATCACGCGCGCTTTCTCGGCACTGTCCAATTTGCCATGCGCCAGCCCGACTTTGAGTTCGGGAAAGGCGGCGCGCAAAGTTTCATGCGTCTCGATCACCGTCTGCAATTGCAGCACTTCTGATTCATCGATCAGCGGACACACCCAGTAGGCCTGCCGCCCTTCCAGACACGCGGCACGCACCTTGTCAAACACTTCTTCGCGGCGCGTATCGCTGGCCAGCTTGGTGGCCACCGGCATGCGCCCCGGCGGCAATTCGTCGATCACCGACATATCCAAATCGGCGTAGTAGCTCATCGCCAGGGTGCGAGGAATAGGGGTCGCACTCATCATCAGCTGGTGCGGCTCCATCGTCCGTAGGTCGGGCTTCAGCCCGGTTGCTTCGGTAGGCTCGGGGCAGGCGTGTTGGGCTGAAGCCAGACCCACGTCTTTTTTTCCCTTATTGCGCAGCGCGAGCCGTTGCTGCACACCGAATTTGTGCTGTTCATCCACGATCACCAGACCAAGTTTGTAAAAGCTGACCTGTTCCTGAAACAGCGCATGTGTGCCGATGGCCAGCAGCGTTTCACCGCTGGCGATGCGCTCGGCGGCGAGCTGCTTCTCCTTTTTTTTCAGACTGCCGGACAGCCACACCGGCGCAATACCCAGCGGCACGAGCCAGTCACGCAACTTGATGTAATGCTGCTCGGCGAGAATCTCGGTCGGCGCCATGAAGGCGGCCTGGTAGCCGTTCTCGATGGCCTGCAGCGCGGCCAGTGCCGCAACGACAGTCTTGCCGCTGCCGACGTCGCCGAGCAGCAGCCGCTGCATCGGGTGCGGCTGCGCGAGGTCGCGGCCGATCTCGGCATACACTTTTTGTTGCGCGCTGGTCAGCACGAACGGCAAATCTCTTATCAACTGCGCAGTGAGCCGGTGCTGCGGCGCGAGTTTTGGCGCGGCACGCTTGCCGCGCTCGCGGTGATGCGCGCACATCGACAGTTGCTGCGCCAGCAACTCGTCGAACTTGATGCGCCGCCACGCCGCATGGCTGCGCTGTTCCAGGCTACCCGCCGAAACGTCCGGCGGCGGGTTATGCAGCAAGCGGACACTGTCGGCAAAACCCGCCAGTTCCATTTTTTGCAGCAGCGCGTCCGGCAGGGAATCGGCCAGCGGTAACGTATCCAGCGCGTTTCCGATCAGCTTGCGCAACACGGTCTGCGACAGCCCGGCGGTAGTCGGGTAAACCGGCGAGAGGCTTGGTTGCAGCGGCGTGTCGTCATCCACTGCGCGGCATTTCGGATGCACCATCTCCAGCCCGTAATAACCCATGCGCGCCTCGCCGATTGCGCGTATCTGCTTGCCTTCCGCAAGCAGCTTCTGCTGGCTGGGGTAAAAATTCAGGAAGCGCAAATACAGTTCGCCGCCGTTGTCCTGCAAGCGGCAAACCAGCGTGCGGCGCGGGCGGAAGGTTATTTCGCTGTGCGTGATGACGCCCTGCACCTGCGCGTTCATGCCGGGCTGCACCGTGTCGATCGGCGCGAGATGGGTCTCGTCCTCGTAGCGCAACGGCAGATGCAGCAGCAGATCGGTGCGATGATGGATGCCGAGCTTGGCGAGCTTCGCTAGAGTAGCAGGGGCGATTTTTGCGGGAGTGCTCAATTTATTGTATGTCGATAAAGTCCACCGGATTGACTATGGCTACTGTCAGGCACAGTGAGCAAGCGGCATTTTTTACTATGGACAGCGGGCGCCATTGGGTGAGAGTTCTCGAGTGTGCAGGAAGACAATTTGACTTGCCTCGTGTTTCTATCGGATTAACTCACGTGCTTTGTAACGAGGCTTGCTCTCGGCTATTCCCAACGCTAACTGTCCGAAGCTAGTGTCTTGAGTCGCTCCGATCCAAAGCAGGTATTGATCTAACACCCCAAGCTCCTTAGCGACAGCTTTAAGCGACAGCCTTCTTAGAATATCTGCTGTTATCGGCCTTTTCTCATCCCAGAAAATCATCGCATCAAGGAATTCCAGAGATGGCTTTGATGTGATTAGATTAAATACAAATTTTGCTTCGGCCTCGGTATCGAAAGAAAGAAAATTAACGGTATCATCAAACGCTACTGTTTTCCCATCTAACGGGCCGACGAGACTAAAACGCAATTTTTTATAGAGCCCAGAAATGGCAACTTTCCAATTCTTGAATGTATAGGCGCCGATACCAAAAACCGAATAAGGAGGCTTGTTTTTGTAAATTGAGCTTTTTCGTCTGTCTAAATATTCTTTATGCGCAGCGAGGTATCGCCAGGTTTTAGGGGCGATTTTCAGAATGGAGGACGTATCTTCCCCAACGGTTTTCTGTGTAATCAATACCACTTTGCGGTAAGAGCTTGTTCTACCATTTCCTAAATCTGAACTCTTTAATAATGGATATACGTAATCTCGTTCAAGATAAATATTTTCGCCAAGCCCATTTACATAAGCATCCTCAAGTGGCTCTAACTCCATTACCATGGAACAGTCATGTTTTACACCCGAACGCCAAACATATCGGGCATCTTGCCCAGACAAATGCTTCCATCGCTCATAAACCGTCACATCGCTAACAATTAGGCCGTCTCTCTCGCCGATAACATGAGATGGAATTTTTGAATCCAGGTCTTTATAAACTTCATAATCCGCATTGCCGCTATCTGTAGTTAATACAAAAAGGCATGCTTCCACCGAAGCGCCAAAGTAAGCTTTCGCATCAATCGGGTATATGTGACCAAAAAAACGAAGTCCCGAATTTTCTCTTGTTTGGCGCATTACTTTGCGAGCAACGGAGTATTTGCACAGCAGTGCTATAGCCCCTTCTCTTTTTGATAACCAATCGACATATCGCAGCAGCATCCACTCCGAAATATCAAAGTTCCCCGACCCTGTTATGGCTTCAATGCCCCGTCGATTTTGGAAGTTTGATTTTTCTGGAAGGTTTGCGCTGTTTAGAAGGCCAAGTTCACTGCTCGTGACCCATGGGGGATTGCCGATTATCAGGATGTAACCTGTTTGATCTGAAATTACTTTTTCCCAGTCCGTGCTAAAGAAGTCGGATTCCAGAAGACTTACTTTATTGGAGTTTTTGTAAGCGGCTATGGATGATTTCGCATCATCTATATATTTTCTGTTTATATCAAAACCCAGTATTTTTGAATCCTTGAACCCTTTACAAGCGGCACGGATGAACGCGCCTTTTCCGCAACTTGGCTCGATAATGACATCAGGTTTTAACACGTGGTTGCACTTGAGAGTATCGACGACTTTCTTTGCCAAATCGTCAGGCGTTTGAAAATCACCATACTGCCATTTCTCAATGGATTTCTTAGCCATTTTTCACCGAACCCTGGAAATTCCGGTGATCGTTCCCGCCTGCTCGATCACGCGGCTATATTGAAGCCGCCATTGAAGCGCATTTGAAATAGTTAAATAACCTTGCAGCGGCGGCGACTTCAGTATTTGCTCAGCGAGTTGATCGGCGCCGATTTCATCGACAGGAAGATTTCTCTCGGTAATGAAAGCAACGATATCGTCTTTATTTCCATCCCTTTCCAAGATTTCAAGCAACCCTTTCGTCGTTTGATAATCTGCGGTACGTTCCTTGGAAACAAAAATTGTATGTTGCATATTCAGTCTGCCAGTCTTGTTTTCATGGTCGTCATATTTTTCATAAACGAATATCAATAAGTGGTATCCCAACCCGAAAACTTTTTGGGACGCCGACTTGAACGGGCACGATGACTGCGGCTGCTTGATGCTGGTGACTTTTATATCGACTCCAAGGCTTGGAAGATCAATCCCGGATGCCGAGTTTCCATGTTGGTATTCATATCTGTCCGCCAAGTAGGCCGTAAATTTGTGCTCCAGATATGTGCCGACAGCTTTCCCATCGGTCACGCCGTAGAGAGAAGGCTCGTCGAATGATGTTTCTATTTCAGCAAATTGGGCTGCATCCTTTTGCAATTTCGTAATCGTTAATTTTGTCTTCATGTTGCTCCCTGCAATTTTAACGTTGTGCTGAAAAATGGCGGCTTAGTCCTGCAAATACATCACCCCATCCGCCTCGATCAATGCGCCGCGCGGTAGCGAGGCGACGCCCACGGCGGCGCGCGCCGGATAGGGTTGATGGAAATAGGTCGCCATGACTTCATTCACTTTTGCGAAGTTACCAAGGTCAGTGAGGAAGATGTTGATCTTCACCACATCGTCCATGCTGCCGCCCGCCGCGGTCGCGACCGCGCGCATGTTCTGGAACACACGATGGATCTGCGCGTCGATGCCCTCCACCATCTGCATGGTGGTCGGATCGAGGCCGATCTGGCCGGAAAGATACACGGTGTGGTCGACGCGCACGGCTTGCGAATAAGTGCCAATCGCGGCCGGTGCATCGGGGGTCTGGATGAATTTTTTGTTTGCCATGATTTCCTCCGTCAAAAATCAGGATGCGATTATAGCCGCTCAAGTAATGACAGTAGGGCGTTCCCGCCCGGTGCGCTGCCTGAGTTCGGAAATTCCCAGCGCGATGCTGATGAGCGTGGCAAGCGCCTGCTGCGCGTCGAGGTGATGCCTGCTGACATCCGGCTCGAAGGATTCCAGATAGATGCGTAGCGTCGCGCCCTCGGTGCCGGTGCCGGACAGGCGGAACACGATGCGCGAGCCGTCGACGAACAGGATGCGGATACCCTGCCCCTGGCTTACGCTGCCGTCCACCGGGTCGGTGTAGCTGAAGTCGTCGCACCGCCCGACTTGCAGGTGGCCGAATTGCGCGCCTCCCCGACCCTGTTCGGGGCAGGCCTGCAACTCCGCGAAGCGCTCGTGCAGCCGCTCCATCACGCCGTTGGCCGCATCGATGGGAAGGCCCTCGTAGTCGTGGCGCGAATAGACGTTGCGCCCGAAGCGCGCCCAGTGTTCGCGCACGACTTCCTCCACTGATTGTTTGCGTGCCGCGAGTATGTTCAGCCAGAACAATACCGCCCACAGACCATCCTTTTCGCGGATGTGGTCCGAGCCGGTGCCGAAACTTTCCTCGCCGCACAGCGTCACCTTGCCCGCATCCATCAGATTGCCGAAAAACTTCCAGCCAGTCGGCGTTTCATAACAGGGGATGCCGAGCGCCGCAGCCACGCGATCCACCGCCGCGCTGGTCGGCATCGAGCGCGCGATGCCCGCCAGGCCCTGTTGGTAGCCCGGCACGAGATGCGCGTTGGCGGCGAGGATGGCGAGGCTGTCGGAGGGTGTGACGAAAAAATGCTTGCCGAGAATCATGTTGCGGTCGCCGTCGCCGTCCGAGGCCGCGCCAAAATCCGGCGCATCGTTGCCATACAGCACCTCCACCAGTTCATGCGCGTAGGTGAGGTTCGGGTCGGGATGGCCGCCGCCGAAATCTTCCAGCGGTTCGGCGTTGATTACGCTGTCCGGCGCAGCGCCCAGGCGATTGACAAAAATCTCGCGCGAATATGGCCCGGTGACGGCATGCATGGCATCGAATTTGATGCGGAAGCCGCTGTTCAACAAGGTGCGGATCGCGGCGAAATCGAACAGCGACTCCATCAGGTCGGCATAGTCGGAAACCGGGTCGATCACCGACACAGCCATGTCGCCGAGCCTGCTGTCGCCCAGGGTATCCAGTTCGATTTCGGGTGCATCGACGATGCGGTACTGTGCGATTTGTCTGCTTGCGGCATAAATCGCTGCGGTGATTTTTTCCGGCGCAGGGCCGCCGCTGGCGATGTTGTATTTGATGCCGAAATCGCCATCCGGTCCGCCCGGATTATGGCTGGCGGACAGAATGATGCCGCCGTAAGTCCGATGTTTGCGGATTACGCAGGATACCGCCGGTGTGGAAAGGATGCCGCCCTTGCCGACCAGCACGCGCCCGAAGCCGTTGGCAGCCGCCATTTTCAGGATGACCTGAATCGCCTCGCGGTTGTAATAGCGGCCATCGCCGCCCAGCACCAGCACGGAACCCGGCGGTGCGGCGATGGTGTCAAAAATGGACTGGACGAAATTTTCCAGATAATGCGGCTGCCGGAAAGCCTGCACGCGCTTGCGCAAGCCGGAGGTGCCGGGCTTCTGATCGGTGAAGGGCTTGGTAGCGACTATACGGATTTGCATTGTCATTCCTCCCGTTTGCTGTTATTTCCTTTAGCGGTTGTAGGGTGCATTTCATGCACCATGGTGCGCATAGCGCACCCTACCAGCTTCGCCATATTACCACCGGAGCAACGGATAGCATTCCACAAAGCCCCCGATTCCTGCAATAATCCCATATAAGTAATATTGAAAGAGGGCGCACAGCATGATGAGCCAGGACGATTTGAAGCGCGCGGTCGCGCAGGCCGCGATTGAATATGTGCCGTTCGACGGCATCGTCGGCGTGGGTACCGGTTCCACCGCCAATTTTTTCATTGATGAATTGGCCAAAATCAGGCACAAGATACGCGGTGCTGTCGCCAGCTCGGAGGCTTCGGCACAGCGTTTGCGCGGGCATGGCATCGAGGTGCTGTCGCTGAACGATGCGGGCGACCTGCCGGTATACGTGGACGGCGCGGATGAAATCACCCGGCACCTGCACATGATCAAGGGCGGCGGCGGCGCATTGACGCGCGAAAAAATCGTCGCTGCGGCCAGCAGGGAATTCATCTGCGTGTGCGATGTCAGCAAGCTGGTGGATGTGCTGGGCAAATTCCCGCTGCCGATCGAGGTGATTCCGATGGCGCGCAGTTCCGTGGCGCGCCAACTGGTTGCGCTGGGCGGGCAGCCCAAGTTGCGCGAGGGCTTTACCACCGACAATGGCAACCTCATTCTCGATGTACACGGGCTGCAAATCATGAATCCGGTGGAACTGGAATCGACGCTGGATCACATCGCCGGCGTGGTCACCAACGGCCTGTTTGCGCGCCGCGCTGCCGATGTGCTGCTGCTCGGCACAGCCGAAGGCGTGAAGACGATAACAGCGTAAATATTTTCAAACTGAGGGATGGTGTCATCTATCCTTCATATTCGCCGCTTACACTATCTGGTCAATTATTTCGAGGAATGACAGCATGGGCAATAATTATCATATTTCCCGCCAGTTCGATGCCGAGCTCGAGGCGATCCGCGCCAACGTGCTGCAAATGGGCGGGCTGGTGGAAAGCCAGATCAAGAGCGCGGTGGAATCGCTGCTGGGCGGCGACGTGGCGTTGATGACCCGGGTGATCGAGGACGATCATCGCGTCAACGCGATGGAAGTGAAAATCGACGAGGCGTGCAGCCAGGTGATCGCGCGCCGCCAGCCGACAGCGGGCGATCTGCGCCTGGTCATGGCCGTGGTCAAGACCATCACCGACCTGGAACGCATCGGCGACGAGGCCGAGAAGATCGCGCGCATGGCCATGCTGCTGTCGCAGAAAAGCGCGCTCAACCTGCCGCGCTACCACGAGATCAAACACGCCTCCGACCTGGCCCTGGACATGCTGCGCAAATCCCTCGATGCCTTTGCGCGGCTGGATGTGGCGATGGCCGCGCAAGTGGTGCGCCTGGATGAACAGGTGGATGACGAGTTTCGCGCCATCATGCGCTATCTCATCACCTTCATGATGGAAGACCCGCGCACCATTTCCACTTCGCTGGAAATCCTGTTCGTGGCCAAGGCCATCGAGCGCATCGGCGACCATGCCAAAAATATGTCCGAATATGTCATCTACATGGTCAAGGGTCGCGATGTGCGCCATGTGACGGTGGACGAAATCGACCGCGAAATTCAGCAGTAGGAGCTTATGGTAAGTGGTGAGTAGATCGGCACTTCGTGCCTCAGTGGAAAGTGGGAAACCCACTCCCCACTCCCCACTCCCCACTCCCCCACTCACTGGCCCTTATGCAACATCAGCCCATCCTTGCCGCCGTTGATCTAGGCTCAAACAGCTTCCGGCTGCAAATTGCGCGCGTCGAGGGCGACCAGCTCTACATGCTGGACGGGCTGCGCGAACCGGTACACCTTGCCGCCGGACTCACCGCCGACCAATATCTCGATGCCGAAGCGCAGCAGCGCGCCCTCGCCACGCTGGGGCGATTTGCCGAACGCCTGCGCGATCTGCCGCGCGAAGCGGTGCGCACGGTGGGCACCAACTCGCTGCGCGTGGCCAAAAATGCCGCCGACTTCATTCCGCAAGCCGAGCAAACCCTGGGATTTCCGATCGAAGTCATCGCCGGGCGCGAGGAGGCGCGCCTGATCTACCTCGGCGTGGCGCACGGCTTGCCGCAATCGCAGGACAACCGGCTGGTGATCGACATCGGCGGCGGCTCCACCGAATTCATCATCGGCAACGGGCTCAAGCCGCTCAAGCTGGAGAGCCTGTACATGGGCTGCGTCAGTTACAGCCTGCGTTTTTTTCCCGGCGGAAAAATCACCAAACAAAACCTCAAGCAGGCGGAGCTTGCCGCACGTATTGAATTGCAGATCATTGCCGCCGATTACCGGGGGCAATGGCAACATGCGCTCGGCTCATCCGGCACGGCCCGGGTGTTGTGCGACATCCTGGAGCAGAACGGCTACAGCGAAAGCGGCATCACACGCGACGGCCTGGAAAAATTGAGCGCCGATCTGGTCAGGGCCGGCGATACGCGCAAACTCGCCCTGGCCGGGCTGCGCCCCGAACGTATGCCGATCCTGCCCGGCGGTTTTGCCATCATGTACGCCGCTTTTTGCGAACTGGAAATCGGGCAGATGCAACCCGCGCTCGGCGCATTGCGCGAAGGCGTGCTGTATGACCTGTTGGGGCGTTTTCACGACAACGACATGCGCGATGTCACGGTGCGGCAATTCAAGCAGCGTTACCGCGTCGATGCCAGACAGGCAGGGCGCGTGGCGCGGCTGGCGCACCTGTTCGCGCGGCAATTTCTCGGCGACGAAGCCGGCGAGGCCGCGCTGCATATACTCGGCTGGGCGGCCAGACTGCACGAAATCGGCATCAGCGTCGCGCACAGCGGCTATCACAAACATACCGCCTACATTCTCGCCAATGCCGACATGCCCGGCTTCTCAAAAAAGGAACAGGCGCGCCTGAGCCTGCTGGCGCTGGTGCAGCGCGGCAATCTGAACAAACTGCAAGGACAGCTGAAAAATACCGAAGACTGCGTACTGGCGATGAGCCTGCGCCTTGCCGTGCTGTTCTACCGCAACCGCAGCGACAACGGCTTGCCCGCGTTGCGCGGAAGTTTCAGCGGCACCAAATTCCACCTCTCGATAGACGCCGGCTGGCTGGCACGAAACCCCCTGACCGAAACCGCGTTGCAGGAAGAAATAAAACAATGGAAAACCCTGGAGGTGAGCCTGCAAATCATCGAGGAATAGCGCACCCGCCGGAAGAAACGGCATTTGCAGTTGGGTGATGCGGCAATAGTGAAATATAATTCGCGGCTGTTTGTTATCAAAAGACCTGTACGCCATGAACATATCGAGTTACGAAGATTTATTGAATGCCGCCAATGCGCAGGCCGAGCCGCAACGCATGCTGTTTGTATTTACCCAGGCCGAGTTGCCGGGCGACCACACCAAAGACCAGCAAGCGCAATTCAAGGCGCGGCAAGGCGGCACCCTGACGCCGGTCATGTGTGTCGATAAACTGGCCAGCGAGCGCAGCAGCTTTGCCGCCTTGGTCGAGGAATCCCGCCAGACGGGAAAGGAATGGGATATCGCGTTTGTGGCCTGCATGTCCGGAAAACCCGGAGTTGCGACGGGCAGCGAAGAAGCCGAACAGCCGCTGAAAACGATGGTCCAGTCCATCAAGGACGGCAAGATCGGCAACTACCTCGCGTTTAACCGCGACGGGGAACTGGTTCAGCTGAAGGCTTCCTGACGGGTAACGGAAAATACGCCGCCCCTTATGATAAAGCCCGCCACACCCGTGCCCCTGCGGGTGAGAGAATCAATTCCATAATACCCTTGCCGTTGACTACCAGATTGAGTGCGCCAGCATCTATCTCGGCGTAGACATGTAGCCCGGCGTAGACATGTAGCCCGGATGAAGCGAAGCGGAATCCGGGGCAGTGTCTGTTCCAAAAATTGCCCCGGATTCCATTGCATTTCATCCGGGCTACGCTCGCTACCTTGCGTTTAACCGCAACGGGAAACTGGTAGCATGAAACCCACCTGTTGGAAGACGAAAAAACAGGGGAAGGTCAATTTGGTATGGCACTGTTACCAGCTATTCAGCCTCAAGCATTAGTCTTTCCAACGGAGCTGGGAAATCTGGCACTTACTACGGATCTTTTACTTACAATTCTATTGGTTTGTCTGGCGGCATAATAAGCGGCTATGATAGTTTTACCAATGGGATATGGGATTACACAGTCCGAAATGTCAGCCTGGATGCAATTGCCACCAATAGCTACCTTAATAGTGGCAATGTTACCGGACTTTACCAATATGCTTTAAGCGGAAGCGATACGATCACAGGCTCCGGGTTGGCAGATGGCCTTTGTGGCTGGGGTGGGAATGACGTCCTCTCTGGTGGCGCTGGCAATGATACGATCGACGGCGGCGCTGGAATCGATATTTCCACCTACACCGGAAATCGCGCCAACTTCACCATTACCTCATCTGGCACAGGTTTCATTGTCACTGATACTACTGGTACCAATGGAACTGACACTTTGACCAACGTCGAACGTCTAGTTTTCGCAGATACACAAGTTGCTTTGGACATAGAGGGCGCTGCCGGCCAAGCCTATCGACTGTACCAAGCGGCATTTAATCGTACACCCGATATTGGTGGCCTGACTTACTGGACCAATGTTATGGACAACGGCACGACTTTAGTGCAAGTGGCTAGTGGGTTCACTGGTAGTGCGGAGTTTCAAGGCATGTATGGTGTAAATCCTACCAATGACACTTTTGTTACGGCGTTGTATTCAAATGTATTGCATCGGACACCTGATAGTGGAGGTAACGCATATGAGTAGGGTCACCAATCCCGATGGTCTTTTCCGCGCTGCCGGTCAAATAGCGTGATGGTTCGGAGAAGATCCCCCTCAAGGAACTTGAACAAACGAACCCTTTGGGGGAGTCTCTGGTTTACCAAGACAAGAGACCATCAAAGTGTGCCAC
>Ga0209212_1005498_pt1 | contig 15053 bp, 12 predicted proteins | sample RifGroC2_FD_183996 | JGI IMG/M metagenome (GOLD analysis project Ga0209212, IMG submission 183996) | Groundwater microbial communities from Rifle, Colorado, USA - Groundwater C2 (SPAdes) (version 2) | ecosystem: Environmental > Aquatic > Deep subsurface > Groundwater | place: Rifle, Colorado... | reverse complement strand
TTCATGCTCTTCAGGATCGCGTCGCTGCCGGACTCCAGGCCGTAGCTGATCTCGTAGCAGCCGGCGTCGCGCATCATGTCGAGCAGTTCGGCGCTTATGTTGCGTACCGTGAGCTGCACCACCCACTTCACCTTCAGGCTCTTGATCCTGGCGCAGAACTCGGCGATTTTCGCCTGGTCCACTGAGAAAAGCTCGTCCATGATGTAGAAGATGTTGGCCCGGTAGGTGGTGACCCAGTACTCCAGCTCCGCGAAGAAGTTGTCCAGGGAACGCGCGCGGTACTTTTTCCCCCGATCTTGGTAGCAGAAGGTGCAGCTGTAGGGGCAGGAGCGGCTGGAGACCACGTACACCGGGCGCGGCTCGTCGCAGACCGAAATGTCGCGCTCGTCGTTGGGGAGGATCGACTTCAGGTAGGTCTGGTAGTCGAACACGTCGTAGGCGGGGTAGGGGAGCTCGTCCAGCTCCATGATCGGCTGCCGCGGGGCTGTTTTCAGCACGGTCCCTGACGGGTCGCGGTAGACGATGCCGTTCACCCGGTGCAACGCCCCCGAGCCCTTAAGCTCCCTCGCCAGCTCGACCACGGTCCTCTCCCCCTCGCCGATGACGCCGACATCCGCGTGCAGCGCCTGGAGCATTAGTTCCGGCTCGCTGCTGACCAGCCCCCCCCCGACGACCACCGTCATTGCCGGCTGGGCGGCGCGCGTCGCGTCGACCACCTCCTTGATCCGGGCGTAATGCACCGAGAGCCCGCCGGTCAAAACGGTCGAGGGGCGATGCTCGTCCAGGGCCCGCGCCACCTGCTCTGCGACCGGCAGCTCGGAGTGGTTCAGGTTGAGCCCCGCCACTGCGAAGCCCGCCTGCTTCAGCGCCGCCGCGACGTAGGCGAGGCCGAGCGGGAAGATGTAGTACTGGCCGGGGTAGTAGATGAAGCGGGGGACGATGAGCAGGTAGACCGGCGGCGCTTCCCGAACCGGCGGCCGGCGCTCGTCCTCGAGGAGCTGGGCCGCAACCGGGTTCACCCCCTTCAGGTAGTCGAGGTGCTTTTGCGCTTCCGGCCTCCTTCCCGTCTCCCGGTACAGCTTCACCAGGGCGCCCAGGATCTCGGACAGTAGCGGCGCCGACAGGTTGTCCGCGCACTGCCTGGCGCGCACCAGGAGCCGTTCCCTCTCCCGCGGCCGGTCGGCGCTTCTGCCTGCCTCCAGCAAGAGCTGCCCGGCGAGTCCCAGCGCATGCCCCGCGATCTCCTGCCGGTAGCTCGCGGCCGCCTCGGCGAGCGCGTGTGCCCCTGCCGGGGAGCGGGAGAACAGTTCCAGCAGGGAGAAAAGGGAGGCCGCCACCTGGTCCGAGCGCCTTTCCGCCTCCTCCCACTGTGCCGGGACGATTTCCCCGGCATGGTGCCTGATGCTGGTCCTGAAGTTGTTCCTCTGGCTTTGCCAGGTCCAGTTCTGCGCCCACAGGGCGAGTTCCAGGGCGTTGGACCTGCCGGAGCCGAATTCCGCTGCGTCGCACACCCCCTCGCTCAGCATGTCGATACAAAAGATCTGGTCCGAATCGGCCACTATGTGGATGCGGGAGGGGTCGGGGCAGGCCCTGGAGAGGTAGTCGTTGCCGTCGATCTGGAGCCCCGGGTGGGTGTGCGAGATCAACTCCTCCTCCGGGCGCTGCGGCTTGACCATGAGCGGCATCAGGTGGAAGCTCCGCTCCAAAAGGTTGTTCTCGTCCACGCGCCACAGAAGCTTGGCAGGCCAGCTGCGGATGAAATTCTCCGCGTCCCAGAACCAGGTGTCGCTGACCGGGTGCCGGTGCTTGAGCGCGAGTGACACCATGGTGCGCGAGTCGACGGCGATCACCCCTTGCTCCTTGTAGCGCAGCATCTCCTTGAGCACCGCTTCCTTCTTGACCCGGAACCAGCCGATCAGCACCGGAAAGGGCGAGCCGCGCCAGTTCGGCAAAGGAGCCGTCGGAATAAAGGGTGTCGGGTGTCAGGAAGATGACATGGGTGTCAGATCTCCCCGCCTGCGCCAGCAAGTGCGAGTTGCACAGGACGCAGGTCTTCGCGGGGTGGTCCTGGAGCAAGTCGTCGATGTAGTCGAACTCGACGGGGAGATACGAGTTCAGCGCCTGGAAAGCGGGATGCCGCCGGATCGCCTCGGCCTCGGACTCCCTGACATAAAGCCGGTAGCTGCAGGAGGTTACTGCGGGATCGCGGGCCAGGGCGGGGACGTTTCCCGGGGCCAGGTGGTTCGGGAGGGCCGCGTCCAGGTATAGCTTCAGGTACTGCTCACCCCAAACTACGACAGACAGCACGAATTTCATGGTCAGCTCCTTGCCGCAGCAGCGGTCACAGCCTGTGCTGGTACTCGAGCGGCGACTTCAGGATCTGGTCCCAGTACTCCTCGATCCATTGCCTGGTCTCTGCCAGCCCAGCATCGAGATCGATGACAGGTTGCCACCCGAGCTCCTTCCTGGCGCGCTCCGAGTTGATCACATAGGCGGCGTCCTGCCCCGGGCGCTCCTCGACAACCGCGGTCGCCTCCTGAAAGCTCACGCCGAGCGTACCGCAGATCCCCTGCACCAGGTCGCGGATGGAAATCCCCCCCTCGGGCGAGAGGTGGTAGATGGCTCCGGTCTCCCCGTGCCAGAGGGCGAGCAACTCCCCCCTGGAGACGTCCCGGATGTGGAGGTAGGACTTGACGGCGCGCCCCCCGCCGTGCAGTGAGATCTTGCGCCCCATCTTGAGGTAGATGAAGGCGCGGGGGATGATCTTGTGCAACTGCTGCCGCGAGCCGTAGACGTTGGTGGCCCGCACCGTGACCACCGGAAAGCCGAACTGTTTCCGGCAGCACGACAGCAGCATGTCGGCTGCGGCCTTCGAGGCGGCGTAAGGGGTGCTGGGATTCATGGGGGCGTCTTCCAGGACGTCGCCCACGCAGCTGCCGTACACCTCGGGGGAGGAGATGTGCAGGTAGCGCTTGAGCCAGGGCTGTTTCCTCAGGTGGTTGACCAGCCTGGCGAGCCCGACGCAGTTGGTGAGAAACCAGTCTTCGGGGCTCTCCCAACTGGGCGCCACCTCGCTTAGCGCCGCGAAGTTCACCACGTACTCAGGGCGTTCCTGTTGCAGCAGGGTGAAAAGGTCCTGCATGTCCCGGTTGTAGTCTATGGCGTGATAGCGATAGCGCGCCAGTTCAGCGCGGCATCGGTAGCTCAGGAAAAGGTCCGACCTCTCCAGGGAACGGCTGACACCGATGACCTGGTTGCCCGGGTCGTCCAGCAGCAGGTCGACCAAGTCCTGCCCGGAAAAGGAGTTCGCGCCTAGCACAAGGATTTTTCTTTCAAGTTTCATCAGATCACCCCGAAGGCTTTGAAAGCTTTGATGAAGAGATGCTCGCTGGTGAATTGGCTTCTGATCTTCTTTTGTCCGGCACGTACTATTTCGACCCTTGCCGGCTCGTTGCCGGCATAGAACTCGACGATGTCCCGGAGTTGGTTGAGGTTGCGGAAAACCACCCTTTCCACGGACGGAAGGAGATAGTCGTCAGCCGGGGCGAACTCCTCAGTGATGGGCAGGGCCCCGCAAAGCAGCGCCTTGCCATCCTTGTTCTTGCAGTGCATCGGGTGCAAGTTTCCTCCAGGCGCGCTGTAAGTTGCCAGGTACATCTTCGATCTGTTGAGCAGCTTTATGTAGTCCTCGATCTGCAGACCTTCAAAGGCGCCATCGCTGCAAAAGGTATCAAACGGCAGGGTGTTCAGGGTCTGCGCCAATACCCTTCTGTAGCTGTTATTCAGGCCGGTGCCGGTAAAAGAGATATCGATGTCCCGGGTGTATCCGGGGTCGCAGAGATTGGACGGAGTCGTGACGAAACTAAGGTGGCAGGGTATCTTCTCCCTATCGCAAAATTCCTTGAGGTCCGGGTTGTAGGTTATGACGGCATCGAACCTGACGCACAGCTGCTTGTAGACTTCCAATTGGTGGAAGCTTTCGCCGTCGTGCAGTATCTTTACCGCCTTCACCGTCTTCCACTGAGGCTGCTCCGTGATGCATCTGTTCTTGCTGTCGTTGTTGTAAACCGACGGCCTGCAGCCATGAGCGAAAATGTAGGTGTTGTGGATCAGGATATCCACCTTGTACTGCTCCAGATCGTAGAAGAACTTGTCGAAAGAAACGAAGTAGTTTATCCGCCTGCCATGCCCCATGAAATAGGCCATTTCGTCTCTGGTGGTCCCGCTCCCGAGTATGTACATCAACGGGTCGCGGTCTATCACCAAGATCCCTCTCGCTACTTCTGCCATTTCTCCACCGGTCCAACCGGCCCAGCAAATCTTAGGCATGCGGCGCTCCTGTCAGACGAAGTTCATGTGCATCGGCATCGGGCCGGCCGGCTCCTTCAGGGGGACCTCCCCCTGCTTCAGCGCCCAGAGGAACTGGTTCACCTTGTGCTGCACGCAGAGGCAGCCGCACATGGTGCGGGCGTCGAAGCGGGGCGAAGCGATCTGGTTCATCACCTCCCAGTAGCGCTCCGACTGCCAGATCTCCTTGAAGGAGCTGTCCACGATGTTGCCGATCCAGTGTTTCCGGTACTTCTCGCCGAACAGCATGCCGCAGGGAGCCACCAGGCCGCTTCCCGAGAGCTGGATCAGAAACGGAGGGCCGAAGCACTGGCTGTAGCTGCGCCCCCCCTCGTCCTGGATCTTGGACCACTTGACCTTCACCAGGTACTCCTCGGTGGAGAGCGCCTCGGCCTGGTGCAAAAGGTCGTACATGGCCCGGTACCCCTGGTACTGGACCCCCAGGCTGCCGCTCTCGTCGTCGGAGCAGTGTTTGATCACCAGGTAGTCGGGGAGCAGCTCGCGGCCCAGTCTCGCCAGCGGTAGGATCTGGTCGGCGTACTGGGGCATGAGCACCATCTGCATGCCGATGGTGACCGGGAGCTTCCAGGCCCTCTTGATCTCCAGGGCGTCCCGGATGTTCTGGCAGACCTGGTGGAAATGCCCTTCCGGCACCCCGTGGATCTCCGAATAGCGCTTGGGGTCGCCGGCCGAGATGTTGAAGCGGAAGTAGGTGAGGTGCGGCAGTATCTTTTCCAGCTTCTCCCGCGTGACCAGATAGCCGTTGCTCCCCATGGCCATGGAGAGGCCGTTCTCGCTGCCGCGCACGATGCAGTCCGGGAAGATGGGGGCGACCGAGCTTTCCCCGTCGCTGACGAAGCTCACCCCCTTGACCCCGATCTCCGCCGCGTCGTCCAGGAAGCGGTACATCACCTCCCGGGTGATCGGCTTGCGCGGGTTCTCCTGGAGCATGCCGTAGCAGTATTCGCACCTGTAGTTGCAGGCCCGGGTGAGGGCCATGTCGACAGTGATCGGCGCGATCCGCTCTCCCCTGAGCCACGCCTCCACCCGTTCCCGGTGCCACAGGATCTTGGTGCCGTCCAAAACCAGACCGCGGGAGGTATCGGAATGGTTATCAGCCGCAGTTGCCGCTGTCTCTGTCATCGCTTCGGTCTCCTCACCCTTGATCCCTGCGCCACCAGTCCATTACCTGGCGCTGCAGTTTCGTCTTGTCGACGTAATAGTGCGCCTCGTGCTGCGGGCTTGCCCCCACGTACTCGTCCGGCAGGGCGATGCACAAAGGCGGGCGCTCCAGTTTTTTGAAATGCCTGTCCGAGATGCGCCAGGCGATGTCCCCGGCGAGCGAGCAGCACTCCCAGGTCATGTCGGCAACGGCCAGGTTGCCGGTTTTCGCCACCGAACGGCCGATGGTCTCCAGGTCGAGCGGCTTCAGGCTGCGCAGGTTGATCACCTCCACCGAGATCCCGGCCTCCTGAAGGAGCTCGGCGCAATCCATGACCTCCTTGGTCATGTAGGAAACCCCGACCATGGTTAGATCGCTACCCTCCCGCATGACCTCCGCCTTGCCGAGCTCCAGCGCGTAGAACTCTTCCGGGACTACCCCGGCCTCGCCGTACAGGGTGCGGGGCTCCAGCACCACCACCGGGTGGTCGTCCAGGACCGCGGCGATCAGGAGCCCCTTCGCCTCGTAGGGGGTGACCGGCGCCACCACCTTGATACCGGGGAAATGGGCGAAGATGGGGTAATAGCTTTGCGCGTGCTGGAATGACTGGCCCCACCCCTTGCCGATGATGGCGCGCACCGTGAGGGGGGCCTTGCGGGTCATGCCTGTCATGTGGTGGTACTTGGCGGCATGGTTGCAGAGCGAGTCCATCCCCATCAGCATGAAGTCGATGCGCTGGTGGGTGAAGATCGGGCGGTATCCCATCGCGGCGGTCCCCAGCGCTATCCCGGTCATGCCGTTTTCCGAGAGCGGGATGTCGACCACCCGCTCCGCCCCGAAACGGTGCACGAGCCCCTCGGTGGTCCCCCAGAGGCCGCGGAAGTCATCCACACCCTCCCCCATGAGATACACCGAGCGGTCCCTCTCCATGAGCTGCCAGGTTGCTTCCTTTATTGCCTCAGCATAGGTGATCGAGCGTGACATGCAGAAACCCCTGAAAGGCGTTAGTAGGGAGAGGCCGGGACGGCGGCTGCTGCCATCGCCTCGATCTCCAGCTTTATCTCGGCTACCACGGCATCCACCCGCTCCCTGGTCTCGTCCTGGATCTGCCGGATCTCCCGGAGGTCCAGCTCGTGGTGCGTCAGGAACCGGCCGGCGAACGACTCCAGCGGGCAAAGCTCCTTCCACCGGGCGATCTCCTCGGGGGTGCGGTAGCGCTCGCCGTGGTCCTCGTCCGGGGAGACGTGCCCCTTCCAGCGGTAGGTGACCGCCTCGATGAAGTACGGCTTGGGCTCGCGTCGCATTTGGGCTACGATGTCGCGGACCGCCCGGTAGAGGGGGATGGTGTCGTTGCCGTCGAGCCGGAGCGCCTCCACCCCGAGGCTCTGCGCGATGGCGGTCAGCTCCGCCCCTTTGGGACGGCGCTTTTCCAAGGGGGAGTGGACGGCCAGGCCGTTGTTCTCGCAGACGTAAAGCACCGGGAGCTTCTTGATAGCGGCGAAGTTGAGGCTCTCGTAGAAGTTTCCCTCTTCGGTGGCGCCGTCGCCGAAGAAGACGGCGGAGATGAGCGGTTTCCCCTCCCACTTGAGCGCCTGCGCGATCCCGGTGGCAAACGGGATGCCGCCGGAGACGATGGCCGAGGTGGCGAGGATCCCCACCTCCGGCGCGTAGGGGTGCTGTGAGCCCCCCCAGCCAGCGGTGCAGCCGCTGGGGAGGCAGTAGATCTCCGCCATCAGCTTCTTGAGGTCACCCCCCTTGGCCAGGTAGTGGCCGTGGCTGCGGTGGTTGGTGGTGACGAAGTCCTGGTCCGTGAGGTTGAGCGCCACGCCGGCCGCCACCGCCTCCTGGCCCGTGTAGAGGTGCACCGGGCACTTCATGAGCCCTTGGCGGTAGTCGGCGGCGATGACCTCCTCGACGTAGCGCAGGTAGTACAGCATGCGGTACAGGGTCCTGGCCTCGGTTCGCTCCATCATGGGGTCCCCCCCCTTCCTATCTGCGCCAGGGCGGAGAGGATCTCCCCCGTCCCGATGCCGTCCATGCAGAAAGGCTTGTAGCTGCAGCTCGACTGGTAGCACGGCTTTTTCGGGCAGGCGGAGCGCGCCTCGACCACGATGCCGCGGTGGTACATGAACACTTCGCGGTAGCCGGTGGAGCCGAACAGGGCGACCACCTTCTTCTTCATGGCGAGCGCGATGTGGAGGCCTAAGCTGTCGTGGGTGATCAGGACGTCGCAGCTGTTGATCCAGTCCATGTACTCGTACAGGTCCTTGAGCCCCTGCTGCCAGGAGAGCTTGAAGCCGTCGGCGCCGAGCTTGTCGCCGAGCGTCTGCCACTTCTCCATCGACATCGCCTTGGAGGGCCACTTGGAGCCGACCTGGCAGTTCAGGCCGATGTCGTAGCGCGTCCCGCTCTTGGGGCGGTAGCCGATGATGCACTCCTGCTCGCGCCAGGGGACCCCGAGCATCTCCACCAGCACCTGCTGCCAGCACTGCTCCGTCTCCTTCACGGCATCCTTTTTCTCCAGGTAGTCGATGAAGGTGAGCCCCTTTTCGTAGGCGTGGTACTGGCCGGTGACGCTGTCGAAGCGGAAGCCGTACTTGGTCCAGGCGTCGATCATGTCCGCCAGGGCGCAGACGCCGGGGATCTTCTCCAGGTTGATCAGGATATCGATCTTTTCCCGCATCAGTTGATACGGCACGAATTCGTCCCAGACCAGCAGCCGGTCGATCAAGGGGTTTGCATGCAGCAAAGGCTCCGCGTGGGGAGAGACGAGCCAACTGATGTGGGAGTCGGCGAATTTCTCTTTCAGGGCGGAAAGGATCGGGGTGGTACGCAGAACATCCCCCAGGCTAGGCACCTTGCCGATTTCACGGTCCAGCGTTTCCGAATAGCCAAGTTTGATGACGAGAATGCGCATGGGAGATCCTAGATGAAGTTGATATGTTCAGGCCTCTGGTTCAGCTGTTGGAGGAACTCGTTAATGCGTGCCATGCGGCAGTTGACGCGGCACTCGTGCTCGATCTTGAGCTCATGCTCGGCAAAGGCGATGGAGTCCCGGCGTTGCTTGCCGGAGAAGATTTCGCTCATCGCGTCGCGGTAGATGTTGCCGACCCTGAAGCGGTCGTCGTTGAGGTAGACGCTGCAGGTGTAGAAATCGCCCATGGAGGAGATGTAGCCCCAGAAGGGGAGGGCGCGGCAGTGGTCGAAATGCTGCACCCCCTCGGCGTAGGCGTCGGTGGCCGCTTTCCTGAAGAAGATTCTGGTCGGGCCGCTGGAGCCGAAGCGCTCCACCTGTGCCGCGATTTCGGCGATCATCTCCTTCGTGTAGGTAAAGCCGCTCTTGTTCAGCATCTGCGGGTGCTCGGAGTACGGCTTGAAGCTCAGGTAGTCGACCCCGATGCTGGAGTACAGCGGCAGCGCCTTCTCGATGTCGTCCAGGTTCTGCCCGATCATCAGGAACTGCACCCCGATGGTCACCGGGAGCTGCAGCTCCTTCTTGACCCGGACCGCCTCCTTGAGCGCCGTGACGGTACGCCCGAAGCTTTCCGGCCCCACCCCGTGCACCGCCTGGTAGGTGGCGCCGGTGGCCGCGTCGATGCTGAAGCGGATCCAGGTGAGGGAGGGGAGAAGTCTCTCCCAGCTCTCGGGGGTCCCGGTCATGCCGTTGGTGGTGACGGAGACGTCGATCCCCGCTTCCTTCGCCCGCGCCGCAATCAGGGGAAGCTCCGGGTGCAAAAGCGGCTCCCCTTCGCCGGCGAACATGACGCTCTTCACCCCCAGACGCGCCATCTCCTCGATCCGGCGGATCAAGAGGTCGGTCTCCAGGATTACCCGTTCGCCGCGGATGAAGTCGAGCCCGCAGAACACGCAGCGGTGGTTGCAGTAGGAAAGCGGGCTGATCTCGACGTAGATCGGGGGCACCAGGCGCTCCTTCTGCCAGGCCGCCACGCGGTCCAGGTGCCAGAGGAGCTTGTGCCCGTCTATTGCGAAGCTGTCTTTAACCATGTCTTTTCCGTCACCTTTCGGATCTCAACGCTGGTGTGGCCGAAGATCTGGAATCTGTTGGTTTTTACCTTGACGTCGCAGGGGTTGCAGTCCCCATACCACGAGCAGGGGCGGAACTCGTCCAGCCACTCCTCGTTGAATGCGGGGTCCAGGATGTGCGCGATCGGCTCCCGCCCCCGGTACAGGTCGGAGTGGCACCGGTACACGAAGCCTGAGGGATCGACGATCAGCTCGGTGGTCCGGCACTCGCAATCCTTCATCTCTGCGCCAGTCACGCAACCGTCGTACTTGAAGGTCCCCAGCATCACCCCCTGGTGCTCGCCGAGGAACTCCTTGGTGCGGAAATCGAGTCCCAACCCCAGGCATCTCGCCTGAACCTCCTCGATGTGGCGGTGCATCTCCTGGTCCGGGTGCTCTATGCCGTAGAGGCCGATCCGGAAACCGGCATCCTGGAGCTTGAAGGTGCTCCGGATCAGGTCGTCTATGTCGTTTTGGCCGGGGTGATAGCTGACTCGGATGGCGGCGTAGGGGGCTTCCCTGGTGAAGCGCCAGACCGGGACCTCCCTGATGAACCTGTCCACGTCGAACATCAGGTTGGTCATCAGGTCCATCTTCAGGTCGGGCTTGACCTCGTTCACGAAACGGTAGAAGCCGGGGTGGAGGGTTGGCTCACCACCCTGCAGGGTGAGTGGCAGGTCGGCGCGCAAAACCAGGCGGTTTGCTGCTTCGACCCATTGGGCGGGGGACATCTGTCTGCGCCTGGCCTGCATGGACCGGGATCCCCGGTCATGCAGGTTGATGCAGTAGTCGCAGCTCAGGTTGCAAGCAAAGCTCAGGAAAAAGGCCACGTAGTTGTGGCCGGGCTGGGGTGTTATGGCGGAACATGTCTCCATGGTGCCCTCCATAGTGCAAAGCCGGAATTTTCCGAACAAAAATCATTATATTGCAGCGCCGGATAGTTCCGGACAGTACCACCTCATAGCAGCGCCGGATTATCTCCGGGTGAAATCATCAAGTACCGCAAGTACGTACTCCATGTCGTCGATCTCGAGGTCCTGGTGCACCCCGATGTGCAGGCCGTTACGCCCCATGTACTCGGCGTTGGGGAACTGCCCAAGTTGATAGCCCAGGTAGGCGAAGCCGGGGCACTGGGTCGGCATGGAGGCGAACAGGGTACGGGTCTCGATGCCTCTTTGCTCCAGGTGCTGCGCCAGCTGGTCCCGCGTGAACGGTGCCCCCTCGTTCACCACGATGGGAATGGCGTGCGGGCCGATCACCTCGTGCTCCTCCTCTGTGATGCTGGAGAGGTAGGGGGCGAAGCGCTCGAAGCGCTCCAGGACGTAGCTCAGGTTGTCGTGGCGCTTCTTCAGGATGTCGTGGTAGATCTCCATGGCGCCGATGCCGATGGCCGCCTCCAGCTCGTTCATCTTGCAGGAGTAGCCGATCCGGTCGAAGGTGAAGCGGACGTCCGACCCCCCCGCGCCGCGGAAGCGCTTGGCGCAGTAGCTGGCGCCAGCGTTCAGGATGCAGTGCTTGCAGGAGCAGTTCCTGCCGTGGGAGCGCAGCGAGCGCAGGATCTCGCCGTACTGCTCGTTGTTGGTGGTGATGACGCCCCCCTCGCCGGTGGTGATGATGTGGGCCACGTAGGTGCTGAAGGCGGCCAGGTCGGCCAGGGTGCCGGCCGGCTTCCCCTTGTACATAGCGCCGTGGGCCTCGGCGGCGTCCTCTACCACCATCAGGTTGTGCTTTTTCGCGATGGCGTTGATGGCGTCCATCTCGGCCGGTTTCCCCATCAGGTGCACCGGCATGATGGCCCGGGTCCGCTCGGTGATGGCGGCCTCGATCAGTTCCGGGTTGATGTTGAGCGTGTCGCGGCGGATGTCCACGAAGACCGGGGTGAAGCCGGCGTGCAGCACGGCGTTCCCCGTGGCCACGAAGGAGAGGGCGGGGACGATCACCTGGTCGCCGCGCTGGGCGCCGAAGTCGTGCAGCACGGCCAGGGCCAGGATATCGGCGTCGGTGCCGGTGCTGACCGCCACCGCCTCGCTGGTTCCCACCAGCGCCGCGAAGCGGTCCTCGAAGTCGCGCACCAGCCGGCCGCAGGAGATGCGCTTGCTCTCCAGCGACTCCGCGATCAGGCGCTTGGCCGTGTCGGTGATGGTGATGGTGCCGAAGGGGATGCTTTTTTTCTCCATATCAATCACTCTCCGAGTAGTTTTCGCTTCAGTCGGGTCTCGCTCATCCGGACCAGGTGCTCTCTCACCTCGGCTCCGAACATGGCCTCGACCATCTCCAGGTAGGCCGGCTCGGCAAAGTACCTGTGGAACGCCTCGTCCCTGAACTTCAAGACTTGTGCCGCCGTGAGCGTCCGGGTCGGCAGGGGGAGCAGATTGTAGCCGTGCTGGGAGAAATCGTGCCAGGCGGCGGGAAGCTGCCACCCCTGGGCCAGGGCCAAATCGTAGAGCTTGGAGCCCGGGTAGGCCATGGCGCAGTAGAAGTTGATGAACTCGCAGTTGAGCTCCTGGGCCAGTTTCAGGGTCTCCTCCATGGTCTCGACGCTGTCGTCGGGCAGGCCGAAGATGAAGTTGCCAATCACCCTGATTCCGGCATCTTGGATGGCCCGCACCACCTCTTTGATGTCGCGCGGCTGCATCCTCTTGTCGGCGCCGTCGCGCACCTCGGCGTTGGCCGACTCGATCCCCAGCGCCAGCCAGTTGATCCCCGCCTCTTTCATCCTCTTCAGGTTGGCCGGCTTCACCGTGTCGACCCGGGCGTAGGCCCAGATGTTCAGGTCGAGCTTCCTGGCGATGATCCCCTCGACGATGGCGAGGTAATGCGCCTCCTTCAGGATGAAGAGTTCGTCGACGATTTTCAAATTTTTGACGCCGTGCTCCCGGACCAGCAGCTCCATCTCGTCCAGCACCCGCTCCGGGGAGCGGTAGCGGATACCCGGCTTGCCGAAGGGGGCGTTGATGCAGCAGAACACGCAGTTGAAGGGGCAGCCGAGGCTGGTGTAGATGGCGCCGTAGGGGGAGCGTTGCGAGATGTCGTCGAAGCAGTGCCAGTTGTGGGCCCGGTAGGCCTGCATGGGCAGGAGGTCCCAGGCGGCGACCGGGAGGTAGCTGTCCAGGTCCTCGACGAGCGGCGCCGGAGCATTGCTGCGCATGCCGTCGTCACTGCGGTACCAGAGGCCGGGAACCAGGGTAAGGTCCGGGGTTGCGCTAGCCAGCTGCCCGGCCAGGGCGAGCAGGGCGTCGGCCCCCTCACCCTGGATCACGAAGTCTACCTCCTCCTCGGCCAGGGTGCGTTGCGGGAGCGCCGACGGATGCAGCCCGGCCAGGGCCACGCGCCCGGCCCGCTCCTCGCGCAGCGCGCGGCAGATGGCTCCGGCGACGGTCATGTTCTGGGTGGAGGCGGAGGGCTGAGAGCCGTACACCACCACGCAGGAGAGCAGCGGCTTCATCTGAGCCGCGCGCCGCGCGGTCTCCTCGGGGGCGATGTTCTCGCCGTTGGCGTCGATAATCGCGATCTTGACCCCCTGGTTGCGCAGGTAGGCTGCCAGGACGGCAACCCAGAAGGGGGGCTCGACCGCGGCCAGTTCGGCGCCCAGCCCCTGGTAGATCTGACGTCGGTCGCCGGGGTTGATCAGTACGATGTCAACGTGCTGACTCATGCCGCCCTCAGTCGGTCGGTCAAGTTGATCAGCCGGTCGACCAGAGCGACCACGGCGGCGTCGTCCATGCCGTTTAAGGCGTGCAGTTGGTCCCTGCTTCCCAGGTCGAAGACGTAGCGGTCGCTGACGCCGACCGGGTGCAGGGCGCAGGAAAGGGTGTGCTCGCGCGCCACCTTGGTCACCAGGCTGTCCAGGCCGCCGTTGTTGATGAAGGCCTCCTCCATGGTGACCACGTGGCGGTAGGGGGCGAGCGCCTGGGCCAGGGCCGCCTCGTCGCACGGCTTGAGCGAGAAGAGATCGAGCACCGCGACCCCCGGGCGGGCCTGCGCCACCTTGAGCGCCCGATGGCTCATGAAACCGGTGCTCACCAGGCAGATGTCGCTTCCCTGCGCCAGCGGAGCGAAGCCGCGCTTCAGGTCGATGGCCGACGGGTCGGCATGGAGGGCCGGCAGCGCCTTGCCGTCGAAGCGGATGTACTTGGGGCCGACCGTGGTCAGGGTGTGGTCCACGAGCTTGGCCGCCACCACCGGGTCGGAAGGGGAGTAGACCGACATGTTGGGCAAGAGCCGCATGATGGCCAGATCCTCCAGACAGTGGTGCGTGGGGCCGGAGACCTGGTAGCTCACCCCGCCACCCAGACCGATCATGGTGACGTTCACCGGCCGGATCTGGGACGAGACCGCCAGGTTCACCCGGACCTGCTCGTAGGCGCGCATGGTGATGAAGGGGGCTATGGCGTAGCTGTAGACGCTGAATCCCTCCAGGGCGAGGCCGGCGGCCACGTTGATCAGGTTCTGTTCGGCGATGCCGACGTTGATGAAGCGGTCCGGGAACTGGTCGCGCAGGCGGTCCAGGGCCGGGGCGCCCAGGTCGGCGGCCAGGAAGAAGATGGAGTCGTCGCTCGCCATCCGGTCGCACAGGGTGCCGATGAACGAGTCGCGCATGGTCATGACGGCGCTGTTGCTCACAGGGCACCTCCGATTGCGTTGGCGATCTCCGCCGGGGTCAGGGTGCGGAGGTGGCACAGGGTGTCTTGCTCCAGTTCGGGGACCCCCTTCCCCTTCACGGTGTCGGCAACCAGCACGGCGGGACGCCCGCTGGCCCCGCGTCCCTTCAGGGCGTGCAGCGCCCGGTGCAGGGCCGGCAGGTCGTGCCCGTCCACCCGGGTCGCTTCCCAACCGAAGGCCTCCAGGCGCCGGTCGAAGGGCTCCACGGTCATCACCTTCTCGCAGCGGTCCAGCATGCAGAGCCGGTTGTTGTCGATGATCACGGTCAGGTTGTCCAGGCGGTGGTGGGCGGCGAACATCACCCCCTCCCACATCGACCCCTCGCAGAACTCGCCGTCCCCGGCCACCACGAAGACGTGGCTCCGGGAACCCTTGCGCTTCAGCCCCAGCGCCATACCGCAGGCCACGCCGATGCCGTGCCCCAGCGAGCCGTTGATGGTCTCGTAGCCGGGGATGATGGTGTCCGGGATCCCCCCCAGGAAGGAGCCGGCCTGGCAGATCCGCTCCAGTTCGGCGGGGTTGAAGTAGCCCCGGTCGGCCAGGATCGGGAAGAGCGAGATGGAGCCGTGCCCCTTGCTGGCGATGAGCCGGTCGCGCCCCTCCCAGCGGGGATCGGCGCCGCTGTGGGCCAGGAGTCCGCCGTAGTAGAGCGCGGTGAAGATCTCAACCGCGGAAAGGGAGGAGGCGACCCGGGTCTCGGGGGCCAGCAGGTGCATCCTCAGGGTCTCGCGCCGGACCCAGCGGGCCTTGAGCGCCAGGGCGTCGTAGCAGATAGTCACAGGCTTGCCTCCTCGACTTCGGACAGCTCGCGGAACCCGTCCACCACCCGGAGGCTGCGGTCCTGCTCCTGCCTGGAGTA
>Ga0209212_1005497_pt1 | contig 15055 bp, 13 predicted proteins | sample RifGroC2_FD_183996 | JGI IMG/M metagenome (GOLD analysis project Ga0209212, IMG submission 183996) | Groundwater microbial communities from Rifle, Colorado, USA - Groundwater C2 (SPAdes) (version 2) | ecosystem: Environmental > Aquatic > Deep subsurface > Groundwater | place: Rifle, Colorado... | reverse complement strand
CCAAAATGTCCGCCCTCGGTGCAGCAATGCGCAAGTTGGTGCATTTGTGCTTCGGTGTACTCAAAACACGCAAACCCTATCAGCACAATTATGCAAAAATCGCTTGACCGGGAAGACGGTATCTACAGTGCAGCGCCAGCAACCGCCGGTCGAATTGCGGCAGGGGAGGGTGGAGGAGGTGTTGGAGTGGGCGATTGCGAATTGGCAACCGGAACGGCTGAAGGGGTGTTGGCAACTCCCGGCAATAGCAGGTAGGTTGGGTTGAGCGCAGCGATACCCAACAATTACCGCAATCGATGGGTATCGCGTCGCTCAACCCATCCTACAGTGCTTTACATTCCGAACGCCTAATCCTGCGCTCAAGCATGTGCCTTAGTCGAACGGTTAAGCCACCCCCCTCGCCACTCCCGCAATCCCCTCTGCACACCGCTTAACCATCCCCCCATCTTCCCCCTCCACCATCACCCGCAACAATGGCTCCGTGCCTGACGGGCGCAGCAACACCCGCCCCTTGCCGTCCAGCGCAGCCTCGGCTTCCTTCACCGCCGCGCTGACCTTGGCATCTGCGAGGCACGCCTTGGCGTCGGCGACGCGCACGTTGATTAGCACTTGCGGGTACATCGCGAGGTCTTGTGCGGCTTGCGCCAGGGTCTGGCCGGTGGCGCGCAGCGCGTGCAGCACTTGCAGCGCGGAGATGATGCCGTCGCCGGTGCTGTGTTTGTCGAGGCAGATGATGTGGCCGGAGTTCTCGCCGCCGAGCTGCCAGTTGTTCTGTTGCAGCAGTTCCATCACGTAGCGGTCGCCGACTTTGGCGCGCTGGAACGGGATGGCGAGCTTCTGCATGGCGTGTTCGAAGGCGAGGTTGGTCATCAGTGTGCCGATCACGCCGCCGTGCAGCGTGCCCTGCGTCTGGCGGTGTGTGGCGATGATGTACAGCAACTGGTCGCCGTCATACAGCTTGCCCGCCGCGTCCACCATGATGAGCCGGTCGGCGTCGCCGTCCAGCGCGATGCCGATATCCGCCTTGTGTTCGATCACGGCCTTCTGCAAATTCGCCGGTGCGGTCGCGCCGCAGCCGGCGTTGATGTTCTTGCCGTCCGGTTGCGCGCCGATGGCGACGACTTCCGCGCCGAGTTCGTGGAACACGTGGCGCGCGATGTGGTAGGCCGCGCCGTGCGCGCTGTCCACCACGATCTTCAGGCCGCGCAGGTTCATCTCGGCTGGGAAGGTGCTCTTGCAGAATTCGATATAGCGCCCGGCCGCGTCGTCGATGCGCCTGGCCTTGCCGAGGTTTTCCGAGGCGTTGGTCTGCATCGGGTTGTCCAGTTCCGCCTCGATGGCGCGCTCGGTCTCGTCGGGCAGCTTCGCGCCGCCGCCGGAGAAGAACTTGATGCCGTTGTCCTCGAAGGGATTGTGCGACGCGGAGATCACGATGCCGGCCTGCAGGCGCAACGCGCGGGCCAGGTAGGCCACTGCCGGGGTCGGCACCGGTCCGGCCAGATACACGTCGATACCCGCCGCGATCAGGCCCGCTTCGAGCGCCGATTCCAGCATGTAGCCGGAGATGCGCGTGTCCTTGCCGATCAGTACGCCGGGGCGTTCGCCGCGCATATCGCCGGCGCTTGCCAGCACCTTGCCCGCCGCATAGCCCAAGTGCATCACGAATTGCGGCGTGATGGGGTGTTCGCCCACGCGCCCGCGCACGCCGTCGGTTCCGAAATATTTTCTGCTCATCTCGTTTGCCCCATTCCTCTTAAAACGTAGGGGCGCAATTTATTGTGCCCGATTTTAACGTTGACGCGTGATTCAGGGCGCAATAAATTGCGCCCCTACGATAGATTCGCTGCATTCCAGATTTTCAGCGCATCCACCGTCTCGCGCACGTCGTGTACGCGCACGATGGCTGCGCCGCGCTGCACCGCGATCAGTGCCGCCGCGACGCTGGCGGCGAGGCGGTGGTTCACATCCTGCCCGGTGATCGCGCCGAGCATCGATTTGCGCGACAGTCCCGCCAGCACCGGCACGCCCAGTTCGCGCAGTTTGTCCAGGTGGCGCAACAGGTCGAGATTATGCGCCAGCGTCTTGCCAAAGCCAAAGCCCGGATCGATCACGATGCGCTCGCGCCCGATTCCGGCAGCCTCCGCCGCAGCGATGCGTTCGCGCAGAAACTCGCCTACCTCGGTGACGGCATTTTGATATTGGGGTTGCGTCTGCATGGTTTGCGGGTCGCCTTGTTTGTGCATCAGGCATACCGCGACATTGCCGGCGGCGACCGCGTTCATCGCGGCAGTATTTTGCAGCGCGTTGATGTCGTTGACCATCTGCGCACCGGCGGCGATCGCCGCCTGCATTACCTGCGGCTTGCAGGTGTCGACTGAAATCGGCACCGGCGCGCCGCGCAAGCCTTCGATGATCGGCAGCACGCGATCCAGTTCTTCCTGCACGCCGACCGATTGCGCCCCGGGGCGGGTCGATTCTCCGCCGATGTCGATGATGTCAGCGCCCTCGGCGATCAGCCGTTTTGCATGGGCCATCGCGGCATCGCGTTGCAAATGTTGCCCGCCGTCGGAGAACGAATCGGGCGTGACATTGACGATGCCCATCACAAGAGGGCGGGAGAGATCGAACTGGAAGTTGCCGCAGTGGAGAAGCATGCAGGATTCTGGAATCAGGATTCAGGAGTCAGAATCAAGGAGATGCCCCTGAATCCTGAATCCCGACATCTGAGTCCTGGCTTCAGGTTTCCTGCGCAGGTTGCGTAGGTGTAGTCGCCGGCGCGGTTGGTACATCATCCTGCGGCGGTTGCGGCGCTTGGGCGGCCGGAGCGGGTTTGGGCGGGCGCGGCGGGTTGCCGGCCATGATGTCGTTGATCTGGTCGGCATCAAGGGTCTCCCATTCCAGCAGGGACTTGGCCATAACCTCAATCTTGTCGCGATTTTCCTCGATCAGGCGGCGCGCCAGCGCATACTGCTGGTCGATGATACGGCGGATCTCGGCATCCACCTGCTGCATGGTCGCTTCGGAAATATTCTTGTGGGTGGTCACCGAACGCCCCAGAAATACTTCACCCTCGTTTTCGCCATATACCATAATCCCGAGCGCGTCCGACATCCCCCACTGGGTCACCATTTTGCGCGCCATATCGGTGGCACGCTCGAAATCGTTGGAAGCCCCGGTGGTCATCTGATGCATGAAAATCTCTTCGGCAATCCGTCCGCCGAACAGCACCGCGATGGTGTCGAGAATGCGCACCTTGTCCATGCTGTAGCGGTCTTCGGCGGGTAACTGCATGGTCAAACCCAGCGCACGTCCGCGCGGGATGATCGTGACCTTATGCACCGGGTCGGTCTTCGGCAGCAGTTTGGCCACTACCGCATGGCCGGACTCGTGGTAGGCGGTGTTGCGACGCTCTTCCTCGGGCATCACCATGGAGCGGCGTTCCGCGCCCATCATGATCTTGTCTTTGGCCGCCTCGAAATCATCCATGTCGACGAAACGCTTGCCGCGCCGCGCCGCAAACAAGGCGGCCTCATTGACCAGATTCGCCAGGTCGGCCCCGGACATGCCCGGTGTGCCGCGCGCCAGAATATCGGCCTTGACGTCCGGGGCAACCGGCACCTTGCGCATGTGTACCATCAGGATTTGTTCGCGACCGCGAATGTCAGGCAGCGGCACCACGACCTGACGGTCGAAGCGCCCCGGGCGCAGCAGCGCGGGGTCGAGCACGTCGGGGCGGTTGGTCGCGGCGATCACGATCACGCCGCTGGCGCCTTCGAAGCCATCCATTTCCACCAGCAGCGCATTCAGGGTCTGCTCGCGCTCATCGTTGCCGCCACCGAGGCCGGCGCCGCGCTGGCGGCCGACCGCGTCGATTTCATCGATGAACACGATGCATGGCGAATGTTTCTTGGCTTGCTCGAACATGTCGCGCACGCGCGCCGCGCCGACGCCGACAAACATTTCCACAAAATCCGAACCGGAGATCGAGAAGAACGGTACCTTGGCTTCGCCGGAAATCGCTTTCGCCAGCAGTGTTTTGCCAGTACCCGGGCTGCCCACCAGCAGCACGCCGCGCGGAATGCGCCCGCCGAGGTTCTGGAATTTGCCCGGATCGCGCAGGAAGTCCACCAGCTCGGACACTTCTTCCTTGGCCTCATCGCAGCCCGCCACATCGGCGAACGTGAAACGCTCCTTGTTTTCATCCAGCATGCGCGCGCGCGACTTGCCGAATGAGAATGCGCCGCCTTTGCCGCCGCCCTGCATCTGGCGCATGAAGAATATCCATACGCCGATCAGCAGGATCATCGGGAACCATGACACAAAAATATTCATCAGCAGGGATTGCTCTTCTTCCGGCTTGGCTTCAACTTTCACGCCATTCTTGAGCAGGTCGGAGACCATCCACAAATCGCTGGGCGCATAGCTGGTGATGCGCTTGCCATCGGCAGTCGTCGCCTTCAGGGTGCGCCCCTCGATGGTCACTTTGGTGATATTTCCCTGCTTCACTTCCTCAAGAAATTGCGAATAGTCGAGTTGCGACTGTGAGGCCTGCTGCGGGCGGGTGTTGAATTGGTTGAAAACGGTCATCAGCACCAGGGCGACGACCAGCCAAATACCAATACTTTTAAACATGTTATTCAAAATAGCTCCTCAATACTTCAACACTGCAATTAATGCGCCGGGCATTAGACTATGTATTGCGCGATTACTCAAGTTTTCCGCTGCCCAGCAAATACAACTCGCTGCTCCGGTCGCGCGAGGCTTTCGGTTTGCGCGTGGTCACTTTGGCGAAACGGCTGCGCATCAGCTTGTAAAACGCCTCGAATCCCTCGCCCTGAAAGACTTTGACAAGGAAACTGCCCGCCGGCTTCAGGTGTTCGAGCGCAAATTCCATTGCCAGTTCCGCAAGATGCATGGCGCGCGCCTGATCGGCTGACGCCACACCGCAGATATTGGGGGCCATGTCGGAAATGACAAGGTCGGCCGGCTTCCCTTGCAGCAAATCTTCCAACTGCTTCAATACGGCATCGTCACGGAAATCGCCCTGGATGAACGCCACCCCGGCCAGAGGATCGAGCGGCAGCAGATCCAGCGCGATCACTTTGCCGTTGCGCCCGACCTTGCCCGCAGCCACCTGGGACCAGCCGCCCGGGGTCGCACCCAGGTCCACCACCACCGTGCCGGGTTTGAGCAGACGATCCTTGGCATCGATTTCCAGCAGCTTGTAAGCGGCGCGCGAACGGTAACCTTCCTTTTGCGCGAGCTGCACAAAAGGGTCGTTGATATGTTCACGCATCCATTGTTTGCTGGTTTTGGAGGGCTTCATCGTTTAGAATTCGCGCCTTATACAAAAAAGGCCATTATGTTATCTCTTACCGTATCCGAACGCCTTGCCCTCAAGGGTCGCGCCCACGCCTTGAGCCCAACGGTGATGATAGGCAATGCGGGCTTGACCGAAGCGGTATTAAAGGAAATCGCGTCGAGCCTGAAAATTCATGAACTCATCAAAATTCGGGTCATGGCGGAACGGCCGCAACGCGAAGCCATTCTGACGGAAATATGCACCCAATTAAACGCCGCGCCGGTGCAGCATATCGGCAAGATTCTGGTGGTCTATTTACCCAACCCGGAGGCGCACCAGATCGAAATCAAGAAAATGCCGCGCCATAAGGGCAAAAAACCGCTATCCAAAAAGCAATTGGGTAGCCGTGCGTAGGGGCGTGATTTATCACGCCCTCTAGGGCGCAATAAATTGCGCCCTACAGACCGCTTAGATGTACTGAACATTCACCACTTCATATTCCCGCACCCCGCTCGGAGCCTGCACTTCGGCGATATCGCCGCTGTATTTGCCGATCAGTGCGCGCGCGATCGGTGAACTGATGGAAATCTTGCGCTCTCTGATATTGGCCTCGTCATCGCCGACGATTTGATAGGTGACGACGTCGCCGTTGTTGGTGTCTTCCAGTACCACGGTCGAACCGAACACGCAGCGGCCATCCGCGTTGAGCGTCTTGGGATCGATGATCTGTGCGCTGCCCAGCTTGAATTCCACCTCGACGATGCGCCCTTCGACAAACGATTGACGTTCTTTGGCGGCATCGTATTCGGCGTTTTCGGACAAGTCGCCCTGCGCGCGCGCCTCGGAGATGGCGGCAATTACCGACGGACGTTCTACCGTCTTGAGGTGCTGTAGTTCCTGGCGCAGCAACTCCGCGCCGATGGTAGTCAATGGAATTTTACTCATGCTGTAACTTCCTTAGTTGTTAGTTATTAGTCGTTAGTCGTAGGTCGGGCTACGCCCGACATGGTGGGCAAAGCCCACCCTACCGGCTGGCGACCAGACGTTTGTGCAGCGTCTGCAAATCATATACCTGCAACTCGGCCAGATGCTGCATCCCGGCGCAGGCGGCACGCGCGCCGGCCAGCGTGGTGTAATAGGTTACCCGTCCCTGCAAGGCAGCATGGCGGATGGAATAGGAATCGCGCATCACGCTCGGTTTGCTGTCCACCGTGTTGATGATCAGGCTGACCTCGCCATTCTTGATCATGTCCACGATATGCGGGCGGCCTTCCGCCACCTTGTTCACTACCGCCACCGCAACGCCGGCCCCGCTGATTATTGCCGCCGTGCCGTGTGTTGCCAGGATGGTGAAACCCAATTGCGCCAGCGAGCGGGCAATTTCCACCGCGCCGGGTTTATCCGCCTCGCGCACGCTGATAAACACTTTGCCGTCTTTCGGCAGCTTTACGCTGGCGGCAAGCTGCGATTTCACAAACGCCTCGGCAAAGGTTTCGCCGACCCCCATCACCTCCCCGGTGGATTTCATCTCGGGGCCGAGGATGGTGTCCACGCCGGGGAACTTGATGAACGGGAACACCGCTTCCTTCACCGAGTAATACGGCGGGATGACCTCCACGGTCACGCCCTGCTGCGCCAGCGCCTGCCCGGCCATGCAGCGCGCCGCGATTTTCGCCAGCGGCACGCCGGTGGCCTTGGAAACGAACGGCACGGTGCGGGAAGCGCGCGGGTTCACTTCCAGCACGTACACAGTGCCGCGCCCCATTTTGTCATTTTGAATTGCGAACTGCACGTTCATCAACCCGATTACGTTGAGCTCCCTGGCCATCGCCACGGTCTGGCGGCGCAATTCGTCCTGCATCTCCTGCGAAAGGCTGAACGGCGGCAACGAGCACGCAGAGTCGCCGGAGTGTACGCCCGCCTGTTCGATATGTTCCATGATGCCGCCGATAATCACATCTTTGCCGTCTGACACCGCATCTACGTCCACCTCGATCGCGTCGTTGAGGAAGCGGTCCAGCAGGATCGGCATGCGCTCGGGATAGGTGTTGGACATCTCCTCGGCAGCGCGCATGTAGCGTTCGAGATCGGGCTGCGCATGGATGATTTCCATCGCGCGACCACCCAGCACGTTGGAAGGACGCATCACCAGCGGATAGCCGATTTCCTCTGCGCCCGCGACCGCATCGGCTACATTGCTTGCGATGCGATTGGGCGGCTGTTTCAGATCCAGCTTGCGCAGCATGGCCTGGAAACGCGCGCGGTCTTCCGCGCAGTCGATCATGTCCGGCGTGGTGCCGATGATCGGTACGCCGTTCTTTTCCAGGCCGTGCGCCAGCTTGAGCGGCGTCTGGCCGCCAAACTGTACGATCACGCCGATGGGTTTTTCCACCGCCACGATTTCCAGCACATCTTCCAGCGTCAGCGGTTCGAAATACAGGCGGTCGGAAGTGTCGTAGTCGGTCGAGACGGTTTCCGGGTTGCAGTTGACCATGATGGTCTCGTAACCGTCATCGCGCATCGCCAGCGCGGCATGCACGCAGCAGTAGTCGAACTCGATGCCCTGGCCGATGCGGTTCGGCCCGCCGCCCAGCACCATGATCTTTTTCTTGTCTGAAGGTTGCGCTTCGCACTCTTCCTCGTAGGTGGAATACATGTAGGCGGTGTTGGTGGCGAACTCGGCGGCGCAGGTATCCACGCGCTTGAACACCGGGCGCACCCCCAGCGCATGGCGGTAGGCGCGCACCGATTCATCGTCGATGCCCAGCAGTGCCGCCAGACGCGCATCGGCGAAACCGCTGCGCTTCAAGGTGCGCAGATGATCAGCGCTCAGGCTTTCCAGAGTGTGGCCTGCCAGCGCCTGTTCCTGACTGATCAAATCTTCGATCTGCACCAGAAACCACGGGTCGATTTTGCTGACGTTGAATACTTCTGCCACGCTCATGCCGAGGCGGAATGCGTCGCTCACCGCCCAGATACGTTCCGGGCCGGGGTTGCCGAGTTCGGTGCAGATTGCTTCGCGGTCGCTGTATTTGCTGTCCAGCCCGTTTACGCCGACTTCCAGGCCGCGTAAGGCTTTCTGGAACGACTCCTGGAAGGTGCGACCGATCGCCATCACCTCGCCCACCGATTTCATCTGTGTGGTCAGGCGGTCGTTGGCCTGCGGGAATTTCTCGAAGGCGAAGCGCGGAATTTTTGTAACGACGTAGTCGATGCTCGGCTCGAACGAGGCGGGGGTCGCGCCGCCGGTGATGTCGTTCTTCAGCTCGTCGAGCGTGTAGCCGACCGCCAGCTTGGCCGCCACCTTGGCAATCGGGAAACCGGTCGCCTTGGAGGCCAGCGCGGAGGAACGCGATACGCGCGGGTTCATCTCGATCACCACCATGCGCCCGTCATCCGGGTTGATGGAGAACTGCACGTTGGAGCCGCCGGTCTCCACGCCGATTTCGCGCAGCACCGCCAGCGAGGCGTCGCGCATGATCTGGTATTCCTTGTCGGTCAGCGTCTGCGCCGGGGCAACGGTGATCGAGTCGCCGGTGTGTACGCCCATCGGGTCGAGGTTTTCGATCGAGCAGATGATGATGCAGTTGTCGTTGCGGTCGCGCACCACTTCCATCTCGAATTCTTTCCAGCCGAGCAGCGATTCCTCGATCAGCAGCTCGCGCGTCGGCGAGGCTTCCAGGCCGCGCTCGCAGATTTCCACGAATTCTTCGCGGTTGTAGGCGATACCGCCGCCGCTGCCGCCCATGGTGAAAGACGGGCGGATGACCGTCGGGAAGCCCATCACCTGCTGCACCTGAAACGCCTCTTCCATGCTGTGCGCGATCGCCGAGCGCGCCGAAGCCAGGCCGATGCGCGTCATCGCCTGCTTGAACTTCTCGCGGTCTTCCGCCATGTCGATGGCCTCGCGCGATGCGCCGATCATCTCCACGTTGTATTTTTCCAGTACGCCGTGTTTCGCCAGATCCAGCGCGCAGTTCAGCGCAGTCTGTCCGCCCATGGTCGGCAGGATCGCATCGGGACGCTCCTTGGCGATGATTTTCGCCACCATCTTCCAGGTGATCGGCTCGATGTAGGTCGCATCCGCCATCTCCGGGTCGGTCATGATGGTGGCCGGATTCGAGTTCACCAGAATGACGCGATAGCCTTCTTCGCGCAGCGCCTTGCAGGCCTGCGCGCCGGAATAGTCGAACTCGCACGCCTGCCCGATAACGATGGGGCCGGCGCCGATGATCAGGATGCTTTTTATGTCGCTACGTTTTGGCATATCACACTAATCTTGAATAAAACCGATGCGTTTTTTTCCGGGCTGCTGAGGAGGAGTCATCAACTCGCGGATCGCTTCAAATACCACTTGGAATTGCGCGTCGTATTTCTTTTCCAGCGCATCCAGTTTGCGCGACAGTTCTTTGTCGCTTTCCAGCAGGCCGCGTAGTTTGACAAACGTGCGCATGATTTCGATGTTAACCCCCACTGCACGGCTGCTTCTTAAAACACTGGAAAGCATGGCAACACCCTGCTCGGTGAAAGCGTGGGGTGCATGTGTTCTCAACCCGCCTTCCAAGGTCACAAATTGTGACCTTAGTGTTCTAATCTCTTGATTCGTTAGCTCAAAAGAAAAATCTGCCGGAAAGCGCTCAATGTTGCGCCGCACTGCCTGCATCAATACTTTGGTCTCCACCTGATAGAGCGCGGCCAGATCGTGCGACAACATCACCCGCTGACCGCGCAAAGAATAAATTTGTCCCTCAATACCTTCGATGATTTGCCCGGGCAGCAAAACGGGCTTTTTATCAGGCACAATTTGTCTCCATCATCGCCACGAAGCGGTCGAATAAATAATCCACATCATGCGGCCCCGGGCTCGCTTCGGGATGCCCCTGGAAGCACAACGCCGGTTTGTCGGTCAGCTCAAAACCCTGCAACGTACCGTCGAACAGCGAGACATGCGTCACGCGCGCATTGGCCGGCAGTGTCGCCGCATCCACCGCGAAACCGTGGTTCTGGCTGGTGATCATTACCCGCTTGTTTTGCATATCCTGCACCGGATGGTTCGCGCCGCGATGGCCGAACTTCATCTTCACCGTCTTCGCACCCACCGCCAGACCCATCAACTGGTGGCCGAGGCAGATGCCGAACAGCGGCATGCCCGCCTCGATGAAGGCGCGCGTCGCGTCGATCGCATAATCGCACGGCTCGGGATCGCCGGGGCCGTTGGACAGGAACACGCCGTCCGGCTCCAGCGCCAGCGCCTCTGCCGCCGGGGTCTGCGCCGGCACCACCGTGATGCGGCAGCCGCGCTCGGCCAGCTTGCGCAGGATGTTGTGCTTGACGCCGAAGTCGTAAGCCACCACATGAAATTTGGAATGCGCCACTTCGGGATAGCCCACGCCCAACTCCCACTCGCGCTGCGTCCACGAGTAGGATTCGGCGCAGGAAACTTCCTTGGCCAGATCCATCCCGGCCAGCCCGGCGAAACCGCGCGCCGCCGCGAGCGCCGCCGCCTCGTCCGTGCCGGTGGCGATGCAGCCGTTCTGTGCACCCTTTTCGCGCAGGATGCGCGTCAGCTTGCGCGTATCGATCCCGGCGATCGCCACCACATTGTTGGCCTTGAGATAGCCGGGCAGCGACTGTGTGCTGCGGAAGTTGCTCACCGTCAGCGACAAATCGCGGATTACCAGCCCGCTGGCGAATACCTGGCGCGACTCCACGTCTTCGCTATTCACGCCGACGTTGCCGATATGCGGGCAAGTCAGCGTGACGATTTCCTTGCAGTAGGAGGGGTCGGTGAGAATTTCCTGATAGCCGGTCATCGAGGTATTGAACACGACCTCCCCGGCGCTGCTGCCGGAAGCCCCGATGGCAATGCCCCGAAATACCGTGCCATCGGCAAGCACAAGAATGGCAGGGTTAACGTGAAACTCGCGCAGCGATTCGATTGCCCTTTCTCCCGCTTGCGGGGGAAAGTTGGATAGGGGGAAACGGTCATGGCAAGTTTCATAATCAGGGGTGGCGTGCTTGCCATGACCGTTAGTTTGCGGCATCGGAATACTCCCAAAGCGGTTTACATAAAGAAGCGGGACGAACCGTGTGTCCATCCCGCTTTGAATTGATGCGCATTATAGCGGATTAGCGGGGAGGCATCAAATGCCGGAACTTGTTTTGCCGAAACTTATTTTGGTGGCTCCCCTGGTTGGGTACAGGCCGCGCCGGTATGTTCATCGAGGAAATTCCCCAATGCTTCGACCCAGGATTCGCGCATGAAAATGAAGCCGTCGTTGTGCCCGCCGGCAAGTTCGAGGAAGCGCTTGGGCGGATTGGCCGCAGCAAAGAGCGCGCGCCCGTGTTCGAAGGGCACGATTTCGTCCTCCGGGCTGTGGGCGATCAGCACCGGCACGGCGACAGCCCGCAGGTTTTTCTCGGTATCGTAGCGGATACGCGCCAGCCACCGCACCGGCAGGTAGGGGTAAAAGTGCCGTGCCAGGCCGGGTACGGAAGTGAAACCGGAAGCGATCACCAGCGCCGCCGGTTTCTGTCGGGCGGCCATGACACGGCGTTGCGAAGCATCCGGGGCGGGAGTGGCCGCCTCACACCCGCTCCCGCAATCGGCTGGCTTCGCCATAACCAGCGACTTGGCGGGCGTTGTTGGCTCGCCTAGTCGAATGGCTAGTTGTTCCACCAGTAACGTGTCGCGGGATGTGGCGGCCAGCCATGCGCCGACGGCGCCGCCCAGCGATTCGCCGAACAGCACGATGCGGCAGGAGGGGATGCGCCGCTGTTCGGTCAGGTAGCGCCAGGCGGCCTCGGCATCCCGGTAGGTGCCCTGCTCGGAAGGTGTGCCGCCGCTGTTCCCGTAGCCGCGGTAATCGAAGATCAGCGCGCTGTAACCCAGGCGGTGGAACATCTGCAACGAATCGATGCGGTGCGAAATGTTGCCCGCGTTGCCGTGCAGAAACAGCACCGTGCCGCGCGGCTGCGCGTGTATCGGTGAGACCGGGACATACCAGCCGTGCAGACTGAGGCCATCGCTGGTGAACAGCCGGATATCTTCGTATGGCAAGCCGGTCTGGTCGGGAGTGGCGATGATCTCGCGCCCGGTTTCCGGATAGAACACCAGGCGTGCCTGAAAAAAATACAGCACCAGGGCGAGCCCGCCATAGGCCGCAGCCAGAATACCCAGAATGTGCCAGATCACGCGCACTTAAATTCTCCGTTTCTGCGCACAGATGGATCCTGGCGATAAAAAGCGGCCAGTTGCCGGTACACGTCCGGGTATTCCCATTGCAGGACATGCGGCGTTTCGAAAAACGCCTCGCTGGTCACGGCGAAGAATTCGGCCGGGCTTTCGGCGCCGTAGGGATCAAGTGCCATTTCCATGCCACTTTCCGCCTTGGCGCAGAAGTCGGCGAAAGCAGCCGTGAAGGTTTGCGCCCATTGTTCTGAGGACATCTCCCGATGCAGCGGCGGAAAGCCATTCGTCGCACCGTTCAGCATGTCCAGCTTGTGGGCGAATTCGTGGAGCACCACATTGGTGCCGTCATGCCCGTCGCAGCGCACGGCATCGGCACCGGACAGGATCACCGGACCGTGCTCCCAGGATTCTCCCAGCGTCGCGTCACGGACGACATGCACCACCCCGGCTTCGTCCATGAATTCGTGTTCCGGCACGAATTCGCCCGGATAGACAATCACCGACACCCAGCCCGCATAATAATCCAGACCGAGATTGAGAATCGGCAGGCAAGCCTGCGCGGCAATTTTGATCCGTGTGTCGTCGTCCAGGGAAAATCCGCCGGCTGCGACCAGCTGTTTTTTATTCAGGAATAAAGTGGCAAGTTCGCGCAGGCGCTCCATTTCTTCCTCCTGAAGCCCGCGCAACACGGGCAGCCCGGAAACGGCGGCGCGCCAGGACTCATCCGGCAACGCCGCATGCCGCAGGAGATACCGCCTGCGCCATTTTTTGAGACTCCAGTTCATATTCGGCAGTATTTGAATGATGAGCAAGACATTTTGTTAACCATAAAAATTGGCCTGAAAATGCCACACAATTCGTGTTTTAATAATCCTAGAAAACTCAGTTCAAGCCACGGTTTGACTGGAACGCGGGCTTCCAGCCCGCAGGCGGACAGGATGTCCGCGCTCCCGGCATCCATTCTTAAACTCGCCCAAAAGGTGAATCGCATCAACAACGATAAAGTTAATCATCACGTGGATTTCAACTGAAATAGAAGCGTTCAACTGAGGTTTTTAGGATAATCGGGAAAAGTGAGCCGTAGCGTAGCACGATGGCGTAGCGTGTCACGAAATTTGCCGGAAAAATAACTTTGTAGAATCCAGCCAAAGTTATTTCTTGAGGAGGTTGTTATGAAGATGCAATGGGTTGGTATTGCGGCAATCGCAACGATGTTGATGTTTGCCGGTCAGGCGGCGGCGGTGGATGCGGCGGCGTTCAAGGCGCTGGCCAAGAAAAAAGGCTGCTTTAATTGCCATGGCATGGACAAGCCGATTCTGGGTCCCTCGCTGAGGGCGATGGGTAGAAAATACAGCGGCAATGTCGGCGCGCAAGACAGGTTGGCCGGGATAATCAAACAGGGCAGCAAAGGCGGCGTGTGGGGCAAGGCGGCCATGCCGGCCTACGCGAGGCTCGGCGATGACGACATCGAGACCCTGGTGCAGTTTATCCTGTCCCTCAAATAGCCATACGCCACAACGCCTGCCGGGATGGGGTTGTCAGGCCGATTTTCCTGTTCAATTTCTCTGGCCGATTTCCCCGATGCAGCCACGGCAAGCACTATGGCGCAGCTTGCGGGCGGCCAGCAGAAATTCACCTGCTGGTTGGCGGCTTTCCCTGCTCCTGCACTCCGGTTTTTTTCAGGGTGGCATGAGCCAGCCTGACGCTGAGCGCTTCGCTTTTTTCAACGACATAATCGCTGCCATGATCGAAGCGCCATGCCCAGGCACCGGCGCGGCGAGTCTTGAATGTCGTGTCAGTCCAGTATTTTCCCGGCAATGATTCAGGGAAAAAAGCCTGGGGCAGGGTAGGGCCAGGGAAGAAAACGTTGGGATCCAGGATGGTTCTCAATTCATAACGGCTTGGCAGATACCAATCCGTAAAGCCGCAAAGTTTTTCCGCGTTAACCGCCTTGATGTAAGACTCGGTATCGCAATCGCTGCCGGCGCATGTTCCGCCATTGGCTTTGCCTGCGAAACCGCCGTTGCTATCCGGATTCGGGTCGTACCAGCTGTAAGTATTGTTGATGTTATGCAAGCCGGGTTCGATTTTTTTTACTTCCCAGACCAGACCGGATTGGTTGTCCAGCACGCATGTCCACGGCTGCTTGGCATAGTCCTTTCCGTCATTCACGCTGCCATCCTGATTGAGGTGCGTCATGTCGAAGACCGGCGGCTTGAGAGCAGCGATGTCACCACAACTTGCAATGGACAAAGGGCCTAGCAGCGCCAGCACCATGCGGCAGCAAGAGAAGCCGGAATTCTTCGGCATCATGTTTTTTGTGGTTGGTTTTTTCATTGGGAACACCCGGGAATTAAGCGTGAATTTACCTGCTCGGCAAAGGGCTGGCATTATCGTGGAATTGCACGGGTTGTTCAAGGCGGCTGATTTGGCCGGGTGCATTCGAAAGTGGTGGACGCCATTCAAGCGGCGAGTGCATCCCAGTAGGAGTGCCAGCAGTGGTTGGCGCGGGCGGTACGCAGATTGAGCATCGCTTGGGCATTGTCCTTGTTCCACCAGGC
>Ga0209212_1005496_pt1 | contig 15055 bp, 9 predicted proteins | sample RifGroC2_FD_183996 | JGI IMG/M metagenome (GOLD analysis project Ga0209212, IMG submission 183996) | Groundwater microbial communities from Rifle, Colorado, USA - Groundwater C2 (SPAdes) (version 2) | ecosystem: Environmental > Aquatic > Deep subsurface > Groundwater | place: Rifle, Colorado... | reverse complement strand
TACGTACGATTTCTCGTTCTCCGGGTTAAAAACCGCTGTACTCCGATTTACCGAGCAACAGCAAACTCTTTCTGAAGAACTCAAAAAGCAAATCGCGCGAGAATTTGAAGATGCGGTTACCGAAGTACTCATTGCAAAGACGATTCGCGCCGTAGAAGAATTCGGCGTGAACACCGTCGTCGTTGGGGGCGGCGTTTCGGCCAATACACACATCCGTCTTCGCCTCACCGAAGCTTTGGCGGAGGCGGGAGTGAAACTGCTCTTGTGTCCCGTAGAATACTCCACTGACAATGCCGTGATGATTGCTCTTGCAGGTTACTTCCATGCGCTCAAAAAAGAATTCGCCGAGCCCGATACCTTACGAGCAAGCGGTAATTTATTGTTAGCATAAATACTCATTTTACTGCTAAAATCTCGTGATGGAGTCTTCAAAAGCCCCGGAAATTTTCCTTAAGCCCTACGACCCAGAAAACCGCGAGCCGGAGATCTTGGCGTTATGGGAAAAGGGCGACTACGCAAACCCCGATACCTGTGTTGCGAGTGGAGTAACAAAGCAAGACGCCGAACCCTACTCCATCATTCTGCCGCCGCCTAATGTCACAGGCACACTCCACATGGGTCATGCCGCCATGCTCGCGGTGGAAGACATTCTCATTCGCTATCACCGCATGCGCGGATTCAAAACGCTCTGGCTTCCCGGCACAGACTCCGCAGCCATAGCGACACAATCAAAGGTGGAGACCGACCTTTACAAAAAAGAGAAAAAGACACGACACGACATCGGCCGTGAAGAACTATTGAAGCGCATCGAGGTTTTTACCGAAGAAAGCAAGGCGACTATCATCAATCAATTAAAAAAGATGGGGGCCTCTCTCGATTGGAGTCGTTATGCATACACGATGGATGAAAAGCGATACCAAGCCGTCATGGAAGCATTCGTGCGCATGTACGACGCGGGACTCATCGAGCGAGGCAATCGCATAGTCAACTGGGATCCGAAATTACAAACGACTGTTTCCGACGATGAAATCGAATACGTGGAACAAACGGACCCGTTCTATTATTTGCAATATGGACCGTTCGTAATAGGCACCGTGCGTCCCGAAACGAAATTCGGCGACAAGTATGTAGTGATGCATCCGGATGATGAGCGCTACAAGGAGTATAAGCACAAACAGACAATCGAGCTTGAATGGATAAACGGGCCAGTTACGGCGACAATAATCAAGGACGACGGTATCGATATGTCGTTCGGCTCGGGTGCCATGACCATTACACCCGCTCACGATTCGCACGATTTCGAGTTAGCGAGAAAACATAACTTAGACTTCGAGAAGGTCATAGATGAGCGCGGTATTTTGCTCGACATCGCCGGTGAGTTTTCGGGACAACATATCAAAAAAGCACGCTCGCTTATCATCGAGAAATTGCAAAAGAAAGGCCTGGTAGCAAGGGTGGACGAAAAATACGTACACAACGTAGCTATTAACAGCCGTGGAGGCGGCATCATAGAACCGCAGATAAAGCGGCAGTGGTTTGTCATGGTAAACAAACCGTTCAAAAGCCCTAGAGGAGAAATGACACTCAAGGGGTGGATGAAGAAAGTGGTCGAAGACAAAGAGACAGAGATCATGCCCGAGAGATTCGAGAAAATATATTACCACTGGATAGACAACCTGCGCGACTGGTGCATTTCACGACAGATATGGTTTGGACACAGGATTCCCGCGTGGACGCGGGAATCCTCGCGGAACAATGCGGAACAGACGCCGAATAATGCGGAAATATATGTCGGAACTAAGCCGCCAAAAGGAGAAGGATGGAAACAAGATCCTGATGTGTTGGATACGTGGTTTTCTTCCGGATTGTGGACGTTTTCGACTCTCGGCTGGCCTCAAGAAACGACAGATCTGAAGACTTATCATCCCACATCTGTATTGGAGACCGGCTATGACATTATCTTCTTCTGGGTTGCACGAATGATACTAATGTCGGGATTTTTCTTAGGTGAAGTTCCTTTCCGTCGAGTGTACCTCCACGGGCTTGTGCGCGACGCGAAGGGGCGGAAGATGTCTAAGTCGCTCGGGAACATTATCGATCCATTGGAAATGATAGAAAAGTATGGGGCGGATGCGACGCGCCTTTCCCTCATCATTGGTGCGGCGCCGGGAAACGACATCAAACTCTCTGAAGACCGTGTGCGCGGGTACAAACATTTTGCAAATAAAATTTGGAACATCGCCCGCTTTGTCTTGGAAAACACCGACGGTCCAGTGAGGTCTGACCTCACTGGATCTGACGAGAAGTTGCTTGAAGAAGCAAGGGCGATTGCGAGAGAGGTGTCTGAACACCTGGATGTGTTCCGGCTCGACCTTGCGGCTGATGCTGTCTATCACTATGTGTGGCATCGCTTCGCGGATGAGATACTTGAAGAATCAAAGGAAATCATCCGCGCAGACGACGGTCGCCCTTCGAGTACCTCTCATTCGAGTCCGAGCGATGCTCGTCCCTCAGAGTCGAGGACAGGGCAAGCCGCCGCATCCCGCCGTTATACTCTATACGTTATACTTTATACTTCCCTGAAGCTCCTCCACCCCTTCATGCCGTTCGTCACGGAAGCAATATGGAGAGAGCTCCCTACGCTTAAAACATCCGAGGATTTTAATGGCGTGAAGAAAGAAACAGACCTTCTCATGGTCGCTTCTTGGCCAACCGGTAAAACGAACTAAAAGACATATTCATGAGTGAGTCCACTACACTTCTTATAGCAACTGCAGGGGGTGTATTCCCTGCGCTGGCATGGCTTTGGTTTTGGCTACGCGAGGATGCAAAGCATCCGGAACCGCGGCGTATCATCGCGCTCGCCTTTCTTGTGGGAATGGTCACCGTCGGCGTTGTTATTCCTATACAGCAGGCCGTCGCCGTTTTTCTAACAAGTACGACAATTGTGTTCATCGCATGGTCCGTTATCGAAGAAATAATGAAATATGTTGCTGCGCGCATTACCGTCTTGCGAAGCCGCGAAAATGACGAACCGATAGACTCTGTCATGTATATGGTCGCAGTCGCGCTCGGCTTTGCCGCCGCCGAGAATGCACTGTTTCTTCTTTCGCCACTTTCCGGACAAGGCATCCTGGAAACATTAATGACGGGGAATCTCCGCTTCGTAGGCGCAATGCTTCTTCATGTCTTATCTTCGGCGGTTATCGGTGTTGCGCTTGCGCTATCTTTTTACAAGTCTAGACGCTCGAAGCGTCTCTATGCGCTCTATGGAGTTATCCTCGCTTCCCTTTTGCACGGTCTCTTTAACTTCCTTATACTCAATACGGCAGAGGAGTATCTTTTGCGAACCTTCGGACTTGTGTGGCTCGGTCTTATCGTGCTTCTAGCCGTGTTAGAATACATTAAACGTATTCATCCCGTTGTAGTACGTCATTTTTCAAAATAACTTATGACCAAAAAGAAATCCTTTTTCTCGCGACTTGTCGGCAACGATGATCCGTATGAAAACTACTTCGACGACCCGAGTGCCACGAAAGCTATTTTTGAAGGCGAGGGTGCGGAACGGCATGCGCACATATTACCGCGCCATGAGAACTCCGGAGTAGAAGATGAACCGTCGGGAGAACTTGCGGTAGACGTATACCAAACTCCGGACGCTATTGTCGTAAAAGCCCTCATTGCAGGCGTACAGCCAAATTCCATTGATATTTCCCTTACCCGTGAAATGCTCACCATAAGTGGCTCGCGACAAGATGAACGCGAAGTCGATGAAGAACATTACTTCCAACGTGAGCTTTATTGGGGTTCGTTCTCTCGTACCGTTCTTCTGCCCGAGGAGGTGGATGTGGATAGCGCGGAAGCAAGCGAACGCCACGGTATCCTTGTGATACGACTCCCGAAGATAAACAAGAAAAAAGAGACCAAGCTCAAGGTTAGGAGCCGTTAGAGTAGCTATCCACAACCGAAATTATTCGGAGCTTAGTGTTTTCTCACTTTGTCATGAACGTGCCGTATTCTCCGCATTGTTAAGTGTTAGCAAAGTAACTGTGGGGGATTTTAGAGATTCAAACGATAGATATCGAACGAATTTTCTCCTTCGAACAGGTCGGAGGGGTTCGGGAGATAGACACGCGGCCGCATGATCTCCGCCGTTGCGTCGTTTAAAAGACGGTGAAAAATAACAAACTCTTCTTTGCTGTTCCTGAAGTCAATAATATATCGACGCATCTGGGAAGCGCCGTCGACATTTCTTCTCTTCTTGCATTCATGGACAATGAAGCGCCTGACGGGCTTCCCGAACTGCTCTTTCACCGTGTAATAGTTGAAAATCGCTTGAAGCATAAAAAGTGCTTTCCCTTCTCGTAAATTGCTAAAAGAATCGACGAACTTGTGATCTACGATATCCACAGCCGCTCCATCAATCTTTGAACGTACGACCAAGTCTGAGACGGCCTTTATGGGAAGCGTTAGCCCTTCCACCTTCGCGACCGCTTTAACTTCGACGCCAAGAACGTCGTGCCTCGGGGGTCGAGCGAGATAGAAGTTGATAGCCCGCAAGTATTCTCGCTCCATAGCATGGCGCTTTTTCTTTTTTGCAAGACGAGACTTAGCTTTTCCAAAATTAATCTCGAAATCGGGCACGTCTCGTAGATATTCAAGCCCGAGCTCTATTGCTCCTTCTTTACCTATTCCACCATAGAAATGTTGGAGCGCTACATGTCCTGTTCGTCCAACTATCCCTGTTGGGCTCGAAGGCGTGTCATACACCCCTTCAACGTAACGTTTGTACCAAGCGAGCGGATTCCTCAAAAACGACATCAAAGACGAGTGGCTCCAATGCTTGATGGGCGGCTTCATAGAGCAAATATAGCATCACTTGACTAAAGTTAATCCAGTGGGGTAATTTCCTCTTTGCCACCAGGAGGTAAGGAGGATATCAAATGTTAACGAAGTACATCGATATGCTTTTCGACTGACTGGACTCTCCTCCGACCGTTATATTTTGGGCAAAACTAACAAACAACTATTTGTTACTCCCTTCTTTGAGGTCTTCCTGCAAAAGAATGCTGTCGGGGTTTCGCGGCCCATGCTTTAGCTGTTCTGCTTTATCGGCAATCTTGAGCGCCTCTTCTCTACTCACGAACCGTCCTGCGCTAGTCATAAAGCCAAACTCACTATTTTTTTCTGTCATAATCGCTCCAGGATATTTTTCATTCATCAAATTCCATGCATCGCTATGCAAATGCCCCATAAATGTATCTCCTCTGTACTTGATGGCCGCTACGGTAATACGCTCTATCGGTTCCGTCGGCTCTTTTCCTTCACTGCTTTCTCCACTCTCTAGACTCATACTAAACTCATATCGTAATAATAGTACCGCCCTTTTGCGCTGTTTAATAGCTACGCAACTGCTTGGCTCTGTCATGGAACCTGATGCGTTCCAATGCTTTCGCCTCGATTTGGCGAATACGTTCACGGGTAACGCCGAATTCGCGCCCTACCTCCTCCAAAGTGTAGCAAATACCCTCACCTGTTAAACCATTCCTCATTTCCAGTATTTTTCGCTCTTTTGGAGAAAGTTCATCCAAAATGCCTTCCATCTGCTCGCCCAAAATACGGCGTGATGCGTCCTGATCGGGACTTGCGATCGCATCATCCGCAATAAAGCTCCCCAACGTTGAGCGTTCGTCATCATCCTCGCCGACTGGCGACTCCAATGACACGGTGTCTTGATTGATCTTCTGTATGGTGTAAATCTTTTCCACTTCAATGCCCATCTCTGCGGCAATTTCTTCAGGAAGAGGATCGCGACCCAAATGTTGGCTTAACTCGCGCACTTTCTGCTTATACTTCGCAATAGTCTCCACCATGTGAACGGGAATGCGGATGGTGCGCGACTGATCGGCCAAAGCGCGGGTAATGGCTTGACGTATCCACCACGTCGCATAGGTAGAGAACTTATAACCCTTTGTGTGGTCAAACTTGTCCACTGCCTTAAAAAGCCCCAGATTTCCTTCCTGGATTAGATCCAGAAGCGTGAGATCAGGCGAACGGTTGACGTACTTTTTTGCGATAGAAACAACAAGACGCAGGTTGGAGCGGGCTAAGATACTGCGTGCTTCTTCGTCGCTTTCTAAGATACGCTTCGCCAACTCTCTCTCTTGAGAGGCATTCAAGAGAGGATACTGACCTATCTCGCGCAAATACATTTGCACGGAATCAAAACCTGCATCCGCCCGCCGATGTTGAAGTTTCTTCTTTTCTAATACCGTGTCGGCAGACGTGTCCTCAAGCATGCCGCCACCTTCTAAAATATCAATTCCTGCGGTACTAAACCGCTCGTACATCTCTTCAAGCAAGAGCACATTGTCTTCTATCGTCGGGAACTCACGAAGTATCTCGTCGTACGTGACATATCCACGCTCGCGACCAAGAGTGATCAGAGCTTCTACCTTCGTGTCCTGTTTGCCACGCCCGCCTTTTGCCCGCTTACCACGCGTCACAGGACGGAGTTTTTTAATCTTCTTCTTTTTTGTAGATTTTTTGACACGAGCAGATTTGTTCTTCTTTTTTAAAGCGGACTTTTTGTTCTTTACGGCATGTTTAATCCTCTTCACTGTTTTCCGTGAAGTCTTTTTTCTTGTTTTTTTCTTGTTTTTTTTAACCATGAGCCAACATAACGCCGCAAAAGCTCCCTCCTCCTTTCTTGGGAGAGCCAAGGGTAGAATTAAAAAAGCTTCACTTTCCCACCTATTTTCACCGCGAAAGGATGCAGAGAAGCGAAGTCGCTTACTTTACACTGGCTCGTGGAGTTGTGCAATACGCGCTGTCAACAGCTTACACACAGACATATACACAGCTACATCCTCCTCGTTCCCCGTCACCTCGGCATTCTTAAGAGCGGCCGTAGCTTCTCTTAGATCCGCTGAAAGCCGCTCATGTGAAATAACATGGAGAAGAGCTTCGACTTCCCGCTTGAGTGTCGTGTTTTTGCCATACATGCTCTCCGCCCGAAAACGCAGAGACTCTTTCTCATCTTCAGAAAGTGTTCCGAGAACGCTGAACGCCTCAACTCCGAGCGCTTCAGACAAATCCTTCGCAAACTTATTTATGTTCACGATTGGTTTCTCGAGCGACTGTTGCCAAAGAAAGATAGCGTATGCCTGCTTTGCTCGTCCATGGTCCATCGGTTTTCGAGCGAAAGAAGATCGTTCTTTGCGGGAATCTCCTGTATTTATCGAAGCACCCGTAGCTGAGGCCTCCCGCGCAACGGGAACTTTCGCAAGCGCTTCGGCGACGGCGCTTTCGGAAACACTCAGACGTCTTGCAATTTCTCGCAGATAGCTCTCCCGCGCGATAGGGCTCGAAACATCCGACAGGAAAGGTAAGACGACTGATTCCACCGAACGTCTAAATTGATCTGTACTCTTCGCATGTTTCTCTAGTACATCGAGAAGAAATGTGATTATGTCTTTTGCTTCACGAATGGAATCTCTCCAAGAATTCGCACCTTTCTTTTGTATGAGATCCGCAGGATCAAGACCGTCGGAAGCTTCCGCAACCTTGACGTTTAGACCAGCATGTAGAGCCGTGCGTGCGGCGCGTGCCGCGGCCTTGAGTCCAGCTTCGTCCGGATCGAGTGCGATAACGAGATTATCTGCAATGCGTCGAATAAGTGCGGCGTGTTCGGGGGTAAACGCTGTGCCGGATGCCGCGACTGTATTCGTCCAACCGGCCTGATTTGAAGCCAATAAATCCATTTGTCCTTCCACCAGGATAGCGCAATTATGCTTACGCATCGCCTGCTTTGCCCTGTCGAATCCATGGAGAACCCGTGATTTCCGGAACAGCAGAGTTTCTGGGCTATTCAAATATTTAGGAGCGTCGGGATGTGCCTCCGAACCAAAAATACGTCCGGAAAATCCGACGATGCGCCCTGCACTGTCGGCAATCGGAAACATAATGCGATTGCGGAACTTATCGATAAGACCTTTATCTCCCTTACCCAGTGGAGAAAGTTTTGCAACTCCTGCGTCCACTATTTCTTTGTCCGTAAATGTTCTCTCGCGCAAATATTCCGAGCATTCGCTCCAAGCGCTTCCCGCAAGTCCGAGACGGAATGTTCGTATGGTCTCATTATTTATACCACGTTCTTTCAAATATTTCTCTACCGGCTCATTCAAGCGCGACGTATAAAAAATTGCCGCCGTCTCTAAAAGCTCAAAGAGCCGAGTACTCTCATCCTTCTTTTCTCTTCCACCCGCTCCGGGGTGCTCGTACACTATTTCTACACCGGCTTTCTCTGCAAGTATCTTGAGCGCGCCCTTGAAATCCAATCCTTCTATCTGTTCCACGAAAGTAAAAATATCGCCGCCAGCATCGCACCCAAAACAGTGGTACGTACCCCGATCCGGAGAGACAAAGAACGATGGCGTGCGTTCAGCGTGGAACGGGCATCTCGCGCGAAAGTTTGCGCCGTTCCTCTCGAGCTTTACGTACTGACTTACCACGTCAACGATGGAAAGCTTATCTTTGATTTTCTGGACGGTATATGACATTCCTACATTATGCACTCTCGCGTAAACCAATGCATTACGACACCGCAGGGAATTAACCCTACGGGTCGGGAATGCCCTCTGCGCGCCTGCCTGCGCCGACCTGTCTGCGTGCACCGCACAGGAAGAGGATTCGGCAGGCAGGCAAACGCGAGTGCTTATTGGTTTCGAGCTCCTCGTTCCAAATACGAAAACAAGCTTTCGGGACTCTCGATCTACGTCGCTCGTAAAAAACGTCGCCCTTGGAAACGATGTGGGCAGATGTGCAAACGAGGATTATTCCCTGTTCTTCTCTTCTGTGGGTGCCGTGGCCGCAAATTCTCGCTCCATTTCTTTTATCATTTCATGCTTCTTGCTTCCGGGGAATCCGGTACCGGCTGGTATCAAGCGACCAATGATTACATTCTCTTTTAAGCCGACAAGACGATCCACTGCTCCGGAAACCGCCGCTTCCGCGAGTTTTCTCGGCGTATTCTGGAAAGAGATGGAGGACAGGAATGAAGCGCGCGTCAGCGATACTTCCGTGATACCAAGAAGGAGCTGTTTTGCCTTCGCCGATTCACCTGACGCTTCTTTTTGTGTCGCATTGATGCGGTCATATTCAAAGTCGGAGATTATTTCACCGGCAGAAACACCCGTATCACCCGAATATGTAACGGAGACGCGGCTGAACATTTGTTTAACAATTATTTCCAGGTGTTTGCGCGCCGTGGTAACACCTTGAAGCTCGTAGATACGCGTTATCTCGTCGATAATATACTCCTGAGAGCGTTCTTTTCCTGCGAGCAAGAAAAGTTCTTCAAGATTCGCCGAACCGTCTGTTAGGAAATCACCTTTTTCCACATGAGTGCCTTCCTTTACGAGAATAGCACGCAAAGGACTCACACTATATTCTGTTTCGCGTTTTACCGCCTTTGCAGTCTTCCCTTCCGAAATAACGTCGGGCAACACCCGGATTATAGTTTCCGTACCTTCCTTCACTACCTCTGAAATGGTTCCTGAAACGCGCGACAGCGTCGCCGGTGCCTTGGGAGTACGACTTTCAAACACCTCTTCGACTCGAGGAAGACCCATGGTGATGTCGCCGCCGACGGTCGCGACACCTCCCGAGTGAAAGGTGCGCATAGTGAGTTGAGTACCTGGCTCACCGATGGCCTGCGCCGCGATAACGCCTATGGCTTCTCCTATGTCAACCATCTCCCCGGTTGTTAGGTCCACGCCATAACACTGCTGACATACGCCACGCGCAACCTTGCATGTCATGGGAGAGCGCACCATAACCTCCTTCACGTCGGAACTTTCTATCGCATTCGCAGAATCGTGCGTAAGTAGCGTCCCACGCTTTAATGCTTCGGATGACAGATGCGTACTCTCGGCGAGAACCCGACCCACGATACGTTCAGAAAAACTACCACCGATGTTCTCCTTACCGGGTCGTTGTATAAGAACTCCTTCCTTGGTACCGCAATCTTCTTCTAAAATAACGACGTCGTGCGCTACGTCAAAAAGACGACGCGTGAGATACCCTGCGCGCGCGGTGTTCAACGCGGTATCTGCCAGACCTTTTCGCGCGCCGTGCGTTGAGATGAAATACTCTACCGGCGTCAGTCCTTCTTTAAGAGACGAGGTGATGGGAAATTCGATTATTTCTCCGCGCGGGTTTGTGATGAGACCTTTCATACCTGCCATTTGGTGAAGTTGAACGACACTGCCACGCGCACCTGAGGAAATCATGTCATGCACGGGACCGTACATGTCGAGGGACTCAACTACATGCTTCCGCAGATCATTAGAGAGTTTGCTCCATATTTCAATAGTCATACGCCGACGTTCGGCCTCCGTTAAGAGTCCATTCGCGAAATTCTCTTCCTCTTTCGCGGCAGATGCTCGACCGGCGCGTATAAGCTCTTCCTTTATCTTCGGCGTCACGACGTCGGAGAGTGACCATGTTATACCAGCGTGTGTCGCGTAACGAAATCCGAACGCCTTTATCTTATCGAGTATTTTCGGGATACCATCCAGTTTGTAGTGTGAGACAAGCTCATGAACCAAATCACCCATGCGCTTGTTCGTCACCTCTTCATTTACGAACGGAAAATCTGACGGCAGAACAGAGTTAAAAAGGAGACGACCGACGGTGGTCTCGAATACTTTACCTTTGAAAGCATCGTATTTCTTACTATCACCTGGAAGTATCCTTATTTTTGCACGCAAATCAACTGCGTCGAAATCATGTGCTGTTATTGCCGCGTTCGTGGAAGGAAACGCATCACCCTCACCCTTGACGCCATCTATCGCCCTCGTCATCCAGTAACAACCGAGAACGATGTCGAGAAGCTTCGAGGCTACAACAACGTCACCGCTACCGGGCTTCAAGATATTCTTGTTTGCCGACATAATGCGTGCCGCCTCAAGCTGGGCCGCTTCCGAGAGCGGTACATGAACAGCCATTGCGTCGCCGTCGAAGTCGGCATTGTATGCAGGACACACAAGCGGATGCACTTGAATGGCGTTACCTTCAATAAGAACCGGGCGAAATGCCTGAATGGACTGACGGTGAAGTGTCGGCGCGCGGTTTAAGAGTACATACTTGTTCTGTATCGCTTCTTCAAGGATAGGCCATACTTCCGGCGCTTCGTCTTCTATGAGACGTCCGGCTCCGCGAATATTGTATGCGAGTTCGCGTGCCAAAAGTCCCTGAATGACAAACGGACGGAAAAGTTCCAAGACCATGTGTTTTGGGAGACCGCACTCGTCGAGCGCCAGATCTGGACCAACAACGATGACTGATCGGCCGGAATAATCCACGCGTTTACCAAGAAGGTTTTGTCGCAGATAGCCGTGCTTACCTTTGAGATAATCGGCAAGTGATTTTAATGCCCGGCGCCGCCCGCCCAAAATCCCCAACACTCCGCTCCCGCGCCGCATGGAATTATCGAGGAGCGCATCCACCGCTTCCTGCAAAATACGCTTTTCGTTCCGCAAAATAACTTCTGGCGCATTAATCGCCTGAAGTCGCTTAAGTCTGTTGTTGCGATTAATGACGCGTCGATAAAGGTCATTTAAATCCGAAGACGCATGACGTCCGCCTTCAAGAGCCACCATGGGACGAAGAGCGGGTGGAACGACTGGAAGCCGTATAAGAAACATCCACTCGGGCCGCACACCTGCGCGCTGGAGTGATTCTGCAAGCGCAAGACGTTTCCGGAGCTTGTCGCGAGACGCCGCGCCCGCTTTTTCATACTCTTCTTTCAAATGTTTGATGAATGCGTCGACATCGATGCGCTTCAAAATATTATATAGAGCTTCCGCGCCTATGGCCGCACGGAACATGGCGCCGTATTTTACAGCATAGAGGTGGTACGCCGCTTCGTCGAGTACTACTCCTTCCTGAATAGAATCTATCTCGCGTTTCGCTTTTTGCGCCTTCTCTTTAAGTTCGGTTTTTACTTCCGCATTCGCCGCCGATTTGGTTTTTTGCTGGAGCTCTTGTTCAAGCTCCTTCAAGAGCCGTATGCGCTCCTCTTCTTGCACTGATGTTACGATGTGTCCCGCAAAATACACGACCTTCTCAACTTCCGCGGCGGAAAGACCGAGCAGTAAGGCGATGCGTGAAGGTATGCCGCGCAAGAACCATATGTGCGAAACCGGAGTCGCGAGGTCTATATGTCCCATTCGTTCGCGCCGAACGACCGCGCGTGTAATCTCAACGCCGCACTTCTCACAAATGATGCCGCGAAAGCGGATACCGCGATACTTGCCGCAGTAACATTCATAGTCTTTTTCAGGGCCAAAAACGCGCTCGTCGAAAAGACCGTTCTTCTCCGGTCGTTGCGTACGATAATTTATGGTTTCGGGTTTCGTTATCTCGCCCCAGCTCCAATCTAAAACACGATCGGGACTTGCGAGTCGCATTGCGACCGCCTCAAAATCTTGTGGGATGGTGTCTTTCTTTTTCATAATTGATTTTTCTTAATTTTTGACCTCTCACCTTGAGCCGCCCCCAATAAACTCAATGTCGATTCCCAATCCGCGCAAGTGACGAACAAGCACGTTGAATGTCGCCGGTGTGTATGACTCCTCGATACGCCTACCGGAAACAATGGCATCGAATGCCGCGCTTCTTCCCAGTATGTCGTCTGACTTGATAGTGAGTATCTCACGCAAGCTGTGTGCCGCGCCGTAACCTAAAAATGCCCACACTTCCATTTCTCCGACGCGCTGGCCTCCGTTCTGCGCTTTACCGCCCAAGGGTTGTTGAGTAGTCAAGGAATATGGCCCGATGGAGCGCATATGTATTTTGTCCTCCACCATGTGATGTAGCTTTAGCATGTACATCATTCCGACCGAAACTGGCTGAGCGAATGCCTCTCCTGTTCGACCGTCGAAAAGAATACGTTTTCCCGTCTCGGCAACACCCGCCGCTTTAAGCTCTCCGCGTATCTCTTCTTCGGTGGCGCTGGAAAATGAGGGGACAACTGCCTGGTATCCAAGCATCTCTGCCGCAAGTCCCAAGTGTAGTTCAAGTATCTGTCCAAGGTTCATACGCGACGGCACGCCAAGCGGGGTCAAAATAATATCAACCGGATCCCCATTGTCATCAAAAGGCATATCCTCTTCAGGAAGAACGCGGGAGATAACGCCTTTGTTACCGTGTCGGCCGGCGAGCTTGTCACCGACAGAGATCGTGCGCAATTGCGCAACCTCTACATGCACGCGGGCGATGACGCCGCTTTCAAGCTGATCGCCGTTCTCACGAGAGAATATCTTGATGCCGACAACACGTCCGCGTTTCCCACCCTCCATCCGGAGTGAAGTGTCCTTCACGTCTTTCGCTTTCTCTCCAAAAATCGCATGAAGAAGACGCTCCTCCGGGGTCAATTGCGTTTCTCCTTTCGGCGTCACTTTTCCGACTAGAATGTCTCCTGAACGCACTTCTGCACCAATGCGGATCACTCCGTCTTCGTCTAAATTTCGAAGCTTAAACTCACTGACGTTCGGAATGTCGTGCGTCGTTACCTCGGATCCTAGTTTCGTGTCACGCACTACACAAACAAACTCCTCCATATGAATGGAAGAGAATCGTGCATCTTTTGCAAGACGTTCGGAGATTACAATGGCATCCTCGAAATTCGCACCGAACCACGGTAGGAACGCGACACGAACATTCTGCCCTATCGCAAGCTGTCCGCCGACCGACGTGGAAGCGTCAGCCAGGACTGAACCTTTCTTTACGTGCTCGCCTGGAGATACAGCCGGACGCTGATGGAAGGTCGTGAATCCATTCGTGCGCGAGAAATTCACGAGTATATATTCTTTTGTCTTTCCACTCTGACCTTTGACCACCACCTTTTGCGCATCAGCATAGGTAACGTCACCCGCCTCTTCCGCTAAAACGAGGCGACCAGAATCTCGAGCGGCCGCTGATTCAACGCCGGTTGCGACAAGGGGCGCCTCCGGAGTAACCAGAGGTACTGCTTGCTTCTGCATGTTTGAACCCATCAAGGCACGGTTCGCGTCATCATTCTCAACAAAAGGAATGAGGGAGGTCGCCACTGAAAATGGTTGATTCGTAGCAACCTCCATGAAATCTACGTCTTCACGCTTTACAAGCATTGGCTTACCCTCTTTGCGCACTTCGACAAAATCTTCGGAAATACGACCCTTGTCATCACGGGATACCGCGGCGTGCCCGATAGCGAATTTCTCCTCTTCAAGAGCATTCAAGTACTCAATTTTATCCTTGATAACGCCCTTTTCCACTTTCGCGTATGGCGCCTCCATGATTCCGAATTCGTTCGGTCGTGCGTAGAGTGACATGTGCAAAACAAGGCCGATATTCTTCCCTTCCGGTGTGTGAATGGGGCACACGCGACCGTAGTGAGAGGAGTGTACATCACGCACTTCAAGACCCGCTCGTTCGGATGTCAATCCTCCGCGACCCAGTGTTGAAAGCGTACGCAGGTGCTCTATTTCATCCAAAATATTGTACTGTTGCATGAGCTGAGACAGTTGGTCTGTTGTAAAAAATTCGCGGACAGCGGCTTGAAACGGGCGGGGATTGATAAACTGAACAGGCAATGTCGTCTCTGCATCTACCATTGCCATTCTGTCTTGGATGTTACGCTTCATGCGTGAAAGTCCAACGCGCATTCTCTGCTCCAAAAGCTCCCCTACAAATCGAACACGCCGGAAACCGAGATGATCTATGTCATCCGGCCCCGCAGAGGGATCCGTATTAAGTTCCGCAATGTGCGTCACAATGCGAACAATATCCTCGAGAGAAAGTGTCGCCCGTGCAAGGTCTTTTTCACTTGTGGGAAGACCGAAGCGCCTGTTGAAATGAAACCTTCCGACACGAGAGAAGTCATAACGTTCAGCTGATAAAATCGCCTGCACGTGGGTACGGGCACTTTCCGGAGTAGCAATATCGCCGTCTCGAAGCCGCCTGTATATCTCGACATGCGCTTCCTGGGACGTTTTTGCATTATCATGTT
>Ga0209212_1005494_pt1 | contig 15062 bp, 14 predicted proteins | sample RifGroC2_FD_183996 | JGI IMG/M metagenome (GOLD analysis project Ga0209212, IMG submission 183996) | Groundwater microbial communities from Rifle, Colorado, USA - Groundwater C2 (SPAdes) (version 2) | ecosystem: Environmental > Aquatic > Deep subsurface > Groundwater | place: Rifle, Colorado... | reverse complement strand
AGAAGCCGTAAAAATATGGCTGGTGTCATTCAGAAGAGGTAAACGAATGGAAGGATTCTGGGAGAGAATCGAGGCGGACCCGCTGTCCGGGAAAGGCATCCGTGCGGAGGATGCGGTCATTGTCCTCGGGTTGCCGCAGTCGGAGATATGGCGTCTTCTCGCGGTATCGGAAGGGGTGCGCCGCCGTTTCAAGGGCGATCAGATCAGGCTCTGCTCGATCGTCAATGCCAAATCCGGTTTCTGTTCGGAGGACTGCGCCTTCTGTTCGCAATCCAGCCGGTCAAAGGCTTCAATAGAGAAATACCCTCTGATAGAGGAAGAAGAGATCGTCATGGCCGCCCGGGACGCCAAGCAGCGGGGCGCGAGGGAGTTCTCCATCGTCACCTCCGGATTTTCAATGCGCAGCAGCCGTGAACTGGATCGGGTGGGAAAGGCAATCGTGCGGATAAAGGCCGAAGTGGGGCTTGAGACCTGCGTCAGCCTGGGCGCGCTCTCCTCCGAAAACGTCTCCTTTCTCCTCTCGCGGGGGCTGCGGTCGGTTCACCACAACCTGGAAACGGCGCGCGGATTTTTCCCCTCCATATGCACCACCCACGATTACGAAGAGGACGTCCGGGCCGTGCGCGTGGCCAAGGCTGCCGGGGCCTGGGTGTGCTGCGGGGGCATTTTCGGCATCGGCGAGTCGGCGGCGGATCGGGTCGAACTGGCCATGACCCTTCGGGAACTGGACGTGGACTCGATTCCCGTCAATTTTCTCAATCCGATCGAGGGAACCCCCCTGAATGGAAAATCCGTACTGACCCCTTACTGTTGCCTGAAGATCATTGTCATGATGCGTCTGTGCCACCCCTCGCGGGAGATCATCGTTTGCGGCGGCCGCGAAGTGAATCTTCGGGACCTGCAGGGACTGATCTTCGCCGCCGGGGCCTCCGGAATGATGATCGGCAACTACCTGACGACTTCCGGACGACCCGCCGAAGACGATCTGAGGATGGTCGAAGACCTGGGCCTCGGCATACGCTCCCTCGAATGAACCTCCTTTCGATCGCGCAAGAGATCTCCGAACTCCGGGAAAAAGGGCGTCACCGCCGACTGCGGCGGGTGTCGAGCCCGCAGGATGCGGTGATTGTCATCGAGGGGAAAGAACTGATTAACTTCTCTTCGAACAACTATCTCGGCCTTGCCAACCATCCGGAAGTGGTGGAGGCGTTCACCGGGTATGCGCTAAAGTACGGTGTCGGGTCCGGCGCCTCGCGTCTCGTCGGAGGCAATATGGAGATTCATGCCGAGCTTGAAGAGGCCCTCGCGCGCTTCAAAGGGGCGGAGGCCTGTCTGACATTCAGTTCCGGATACCTGGCCAACCTGGGCATCCTTGACACGCTTGGCGGCCCGGAGGCAACGATCTTTTCCGACGAATTCAACCACGCCTCCATCGTCGATGGTTGCCGTCTGAGTCGTGCCCGGGTCGAAGTCTATCGACACGCCGACATGGGTCACCTGGAGGACCGCTTAAGGGCGTCGCGGGCCGGGAGGAAGATCATCGTGACCGACGGGGTGTTCAGCATGGGAGGGGATATCGCCCCGCTTCCCGACCTGGTAAAATTAAAAGAAAAGTATGGCGCGACCCTGGTCGTCGATGACGCCCATGCCACGGGGACGCTGCCGCCGCGGGGTCGCGGGTCCGCCGATTACTTCGGCCTTGCCGGGAAGATCGAGATCCAGATGGGGACCTTCTCCAAGGCGCTCGGTACCTGCGGGGCGTACCTGTGCGCCTCGCAGACGGTCGTGGACTACTTCATCAACAAGTGCCGGACGTTCATCTTCAACACGGGGCTCCCTCCGGCGATCGCCGGGGCGACAGTGAAGAGCATCGAACTCTTGTCCCGGCATCCCGAATGGCTCGCCTCACTGCAGGAAAACGAAGAGATCTTTCGACAGGAAATGGATACCCTGGGGAGAAAGGGATCCTCCCAAACGCCGATCGTGCCTGTTCCGGTCGGCAGCGATGCGGAGACGATGGCCGTCTCACAACGATTGTATGACAACGGGTTATTCATCCACGGGATACGGCCGCCGACGGTTCCGGAGGGGCAGGGTCATCTTCGCCTGAACCTGATGGCCACCCACACGGCGGATATGGTGAAGAGCGCCGCCCGCCGGATCGACGAATCATTGAAGGAGCTGGGAATTGAACCGGACTGAAAGGTTGCGCCAAAAGGACAGGGAGACCATCTGGCACCCCTTCACCCAGATGGCGGACTGGGAAAAAGATGCGCCTCTGATCATCGAACGCGGGGAGGGAAACTATCTTATAGACACCGACGGCCTGAGGTACTTCGACGGCGTCTCCTCGCTATGGGTGAATCTGTTTGGCCATAGGCGAAAGGAGATCGATGCGGCGATCCGCTCCCAGCTCGACCGCCTGGCCCACTCCACCTTCCTGGGGCTTTCGCATGTGCCCGCCATCGAGCTCGCGGAAAAACTCCTGGCTGCGGCCCCCGAAGGACTCGATCGCGTGTTCTATTCGGATAACGGCTCCACCGCGATGGAGATCGCGATCAAGATGGCCCTGCAGTACTGGAAGCAAACAGCCGGCGGGGACAAAAAGCAGACGTTCATGACGCTGACCGAGGCGTATCACGGCGATACAATCGGGGCGGTTTCCGCCGGGGGTATCGACCTTTTTCACAAGATATTTCAACCGCTGCTGTTCACCACCCGCAGGGTCCCCACACCGCACTGCTATCGCTGCCCCTACGGTCTGGAACGCAATGCATGCGCCCTGGCGTGCGCGGCCCGCATGGAGGAAGAGGTGAGATGCCATCGCGAAGAGCTCGCGGCGGTGATCGTGGAGCCGCTGGTGCAGGGGGCCGCGGGGATGCTGATGATGCCCGGAGGGTATCTGGCCAGACTGCGCGGGGTGACCCGGGAATGCGGCGTCCTGCTTATCTGTGACGAGGTGGCGACCGGTTTCGGCCGGACGGGGGCGATGTTTGCCTGCGAGCAGGAAGGGGTCGCACCCGATATCATGGCGGTCGCCAAGGGGCTGACCGGGGGCTACCTCCCCCTGGCCGCCACACTCACGACGAAGGAGATCTACGATGCATTCCTCGGACGGTACGAGGAGTTCAAGGCCTTCTTCCACGGCCACTCTTACACCGCCAATCCGCTCGGGTGCGCCGCGGCCCTGGCGACCCTCTCCATCTTTGAAACGCAGGGTGTCCTCGCGCATGTCGCTTCCCTTTCCGGAACAATGGCGGAAGAACTGGCAAAATTGGAGAGCCGCCGCTGCATCGGTGATATCCGGCAAAAAGGGCTGATGGTCGGCATCGAGATCGTCGCGGATCGGAAGACGAAAGAGCCTTTCCCACCGGAGATGAAGGTGGGGCAGAGGGTGGTCCGCAAGACGAGGGAGAAGGGCATTATCCTGCGCCCGCTGGGGGATGTGATCGTTCTGATGCCGCCGCTCTCCTCCACGGAGGACGAGATCGAGCATCTGGTCGGCTCGGTCGGATGGGCGATCGACTCGGTCATCGTCGAATGAAAATGAACCCCGCCGCAGCCAGCTTCGGGGTGTTTGATCCGTGAACGCAGCATGCTTCGGGGGATTCATCCGGATAGGTTAAAGCGATGGGACAAGGCATATTGGTCACGGGAACGGACACGGGAGCGGGAAAGACGGTCGTCGCCTGCTTGCTGGGAAGGCGCCTGCTCCGGGAAGGGGTCGCCGTATTGCCGCTCAAACCCGTCGAATCGGGTTGCTCGCCGGGGGCTGACGGAAGGCCGTTTCCCGCCGACGCGGCGGCGCTCCGCGATGCCTTTGCCCCCGAGGTTTCGCTATCCTCGGTGTGCTGCTATCCGCTCTCGGCCGTCCTGTCCCCCCACCTTGCCGCCCGGGCGGAGGGAGTATCCGTCGATCCGGAACGTATACGGCAAACCATCGCCGGCGCGGCAGAGGCGGCGGATATCGTTCTGGTCGAGGGTGCAGGGGGTCTGATCGTCGAGATCCGGGAGGGCTACTCCTTCGCCGATCTGGCGCGTGACTTGTCCCTCCCCGTGTTGATCGTGGCGGGAAACCGCCTGGGGGTTCTGAATCATCTGCAATTGACCATTCGTTACCTTCGATCCGCGGCAATTCCTCTTTTCGGTGTGATCCTGAATGACCCGATCCCGGAAACCTTTCCCGCCCGCGAGCCGAACGCGACCGAGGTGCGGCGTATTGCAGGCAGGCGTTATCTGGGCAGGGTTCCATACGGGGCCGCCTCCCTTCCGGAGGAGATATTTCCCCGTTTCCGCCGGGGTCTGCAGGAGAGGAAGCGTTTGTTATTTCCTTGACATATAAGTCTGTTGCTGCTTATACTTCCCCCGTCAAAAGCGATACTTGACAAAAATAAAAATTGCATTGGTTCCGTATCGGGGAAAAGCAGTAAAAACGGGGGAGGATAACGTCATGAATAGGAAAGCGTTGCTGAATGCCAAATGGGGAAAGATCGATCAGGAACGAAAACCGGCAGGCCGCGGTCGGGCGGTGCAACGGGCCTTCATGACCGCAGGAGCGATCGTCGGCGTGGTTCTTCTCATCGGGGTAATCGTTTCGCCGCTCTGCGCTCAAACGTATCCGAACAAACCGGTACGCCTCATTCTGCCGTATCCGCCGGGTGGCGCGACCGATATTCTGGGGCGCCTCGTGGGCCAGAAACTTGCCGATCAGCTCGGCCGGCCCGTTGTGCCTGAAAACCGTCCCGGAGCCGGCGGCAACATCGGCGCCGAAGTGGTGGCGAAGGCGCGGCCCGATGGCTATACCATCCTGTTCGTCTCACCGGCAATGACGATCAGCGCCACCCTTTACAAGAAGCTCAACTATGACCCGATCAAGGATCTCGCAGCCATTTCACTCGTTATGGAGGGTCACTATGTACTACTCGTCCGCCCGTCGCTTCCGGTAAAAAATCTGAAGGAACTGGTCGAATACGCAAAAGCCAGGCCCGGGAAGCTCACTTACGGCGGTGGTATCGGCACGCCGCCCCATCTCGCCGGCGAACTTCTCAACACCCTCGGCAATATCAAGATGTTGCACGTGCCGTACAAGGGGGTGAACCAGGCGATGATCGGCATGATGGGCAACGAAATCGATATGGTGGTGATCGGCACTCCAGCGGCACTGCCGCAGATCCGGGCAGAAAAGGTGCGGCCGCTGGCGGTGCTTAGCAAGCAGCGCTTGCCGTTTCTACCCAATGTGCCGACGACCGCTGAGGCCGGCATTGGGAACTACGAGGTCACCTCTTGGTACGGCATCATGGCGCCCGCCGGGACGCCGGGCGACATCATCGCCCGCTTGAACTCGGAGTGGGTCAAGATAGCGGCCATGCCCGACACCAAAGAGAAGGCGGAAAAGTTCGGATTCGAACCGGTGGCGGAAACACCCGGCCAGTTCGCCCAATTTATCAAGTCGGATATCGTACGCTGGGGGAAAGTCATCAGGGAAGGCAACATCAGCGCCAACTAGTCCGCATCGAGAAGGGTGCATGAACCGCGCCTAAGTCTTAGAGGGTTGTCATACATGTTCGATCAGATCAAGAAGTACGTTATCGCGACCCGCCCCTGGTCATTTACCATGTCCCTGATTTCGGTTTCCGTGGGAACGCTTCTGGCCGCCCGGGAGGGCACTGTCTCCTGGGCTTGGTATGTCTTGACCGCCCTGGGTATCACCTTCTTCCACGCGGCGGCCAATGTGATTAACGATTACTTTGACACCCGTTATCATATCGACCAGGAGGATTCGCCGACGGCGAAATATCGACCCCAGCCGATCCTCTCTGGGATGCTTACCCCTCGTCAGCTTTTGGGCGAAGCCATCGTTCTGTTTGCATTGACCTTGATCATCGGGATGATGGCGGCCGTGTTCGTTTCCTGGCACATCCTGTGGATCGGGGTCGTCGGGTTCCTGACGAGCGTATTTTACACCGCCGCTCCCGTTAAATTCAAGTACCGCGCGCTGGGCGAGCCTGCCGTCTTCATGATATGGGGCCCGCTGATGATCGAAGGCGCATACGCCGTGCAGCGCCAGGCCCTTTCCCTCAAGGCGTTGATCATTTCGGTCCCCTTCGGCGTTCTTGTCGCGCTCGTACTGTTTGCCAACAACATGAGGGATATCGCCCATGATTCCCGCCAGGATGTGAGAACCCTGGGCATCATCCTCGGCGCTCGCAGGAGCTACCTCCTCTTTACCGGGCTTATTGTACTGGCCTATGTGTATGTCCTCGGCATGATCATCGCGGGAATCATGAGCCTGTGGGGATTCTTGATCTTTTTGTCCGTTCCGAGCGCGATACGCCTGCTGAAAACCTTCAAAACAGAGATTCCCGATATGGCGGATGCCCTGACCGCCCAATTTGACACCGTTTTCGGGATACTCCTCATCCTGGCCATCTTTCTGGAAGCGACACTCATGCACCGTTAGCGCGTATTCTGTGGCAAACCGATGAGGAGAATCCTGCATCACTCTAGGAGATTCTGAGCGATAGATGTGCCATGGATGATACAGCGACATTGAGCCAACTGGAAGAACTGGCGCAAAGACTCGGCATAACGGTCAGGTATGAAGCGTTGAAGGGCGATGGTTTGCAGCATCCCGGAGGGTTCTGCCGGGTCCATGGGCAGGATGTGGTGATCATCAATAAAAAAGCGCCAGGGATGGAGAAGATTCATCTCATCATCGATGCGCTGAAACGGTATGATCTGAGCAAAATCTATATCTTGCCCTCTCTCAGAGAGCTATTGGATGTGAAAAATGGAGGCGACACACCATGTTGACAGTAGAAAAGATCGGCGGGACATCCATGTCGCGCTTTGGGGACGTCATGAACAATATCATCATCGGCAAGCGGAGAAAAGCCGAGTACTACAACCGCATCTTCGTCGTATCGGCCTATAACGAAGTGACCAACTGGCTCCTCGAACACAAGAAGACCGGGGAGCCCGGGGTCTATGCCCGATTCGCAGAACAGAAGGGCTACCATGCCGCCCTGAAAAAGGTTTTAGGCAAACTCGTTGAAATAAATGAGACTTTTGTCGAGATCGGACTGAACCTGACCGAAGCCAACGACTATATCGCCGCGAGGATCCATCATGCCAGAAGCACCCTCGACAGCCTGGCCCATGTCCTTTCCTCGGGCTATGTAGATAAGCGAAGCATCCTGCTCGCAGCCAGGGAGATACTGGCCTCGCTCGGAGAGGCCCATTCCGCCTGGAATTCGGTGAGTATACTGAAAAACAACAAGATCCACGCCACCCTCGTCGATCTGAGCGGATTCCGGGATTCCGAGTTCCTCACCATCGATGAGCGGGTGCACAAGGCATTCGAGGGCATCGATTTCTCGAGGACCGTGACGATAGTCACAGGTTACACCAAGGGCATCGAGGGCATCATGAGGGAATTCGACCGTGGATACTCGGAGGTGACCTTCAGCAAGATTGCGGTGGAAGTGAAGGCCGATGAGGCCGTGATTCACAAGGAGTTCCATCTCTCTTCAGCGGATCCAAAAATAGTGGGCATCGAGAAATCCCTGCCCGTCAACTTCACCAATTATGACGTGGCCGACCAATTGGCCGATATCGGGTTGGAGGCCATTCACCCCAAGGCCTCGAAGCCTCTCGAGAAGGCGGGAATCAACCTGCGAATCAAAAACACCTTCGATCCCGATCATCCCGGCGCGCTCATCTCGAAGGATTACGTCGGCAGGGAATCGCGGGTGGAGATCATCGCGGGGACCGATAAGGTGGTGATCGTGGAGATCCACGATCCCTCCATGGTGGGGGAAGTGGGTTTTGACATGCAGATCATGGAGCTCTTCTACAAGCACCATATCAGCTACGTGGTGAAATCGACCAACGCCAACAGCATCTCGATGGTGATCTGGGAAAAGGACAAGAATAAAGCCCTGATCAAGGAGCTCAAGGAGAAATATCCGGTCGTGACGGTCAAGGCCGTTGCCGTGGTCTGCGCAATCGGGACGAACTTCGCAAAACCTGGGGTTTTGGCCAAGGCGGCCAATGCGCTTGCCATCAACAAGATCAATGTGGAATGTATCTCCCAGTCCCTGCGCCAGGTGAACATGCAGTTCGTGATCCGGCGGGAGCAGTATGAAAAGGCCATTATCGCTTTGAATGACGCCCTCTGCGTCGATCAGTGGTGAGCCGCGCCGGTCGCTTCATCGCAGACTTTCAAGCAGACACTGCAGACCAGCCCTGCCTGGCGATAAGCCCTGCATGCGAATCGATTGATGGCATAGGGCTGTGCCGATTGCGGCTCCTCGATGGCCTGCGCCGGACAGACACGGATGCAGGCGTTGCATTTCGTACAAAAGTCATTTTTCACGCGGGGCGTCGCTTCGACGGAAGCTTCGGTCAAAAGACAAGCCAACCGAACCCGTGGCCCGAATTCGGGGGTAATCAATAAACTGTTTCTCCCGAGCGTTCCCAGCCCGGCCGCTTCCGCCGCGTGCTTGTATGAAAACAGGGCCTTGACGAACCGCTGGTCGGTTATGAAACCCGGGGCGGCGCCCAGGGGGATCGAGCGATACCCTTCTCGATGGAACACATGGGCAAATTCGTGGACGGCCCGATTCAGACGGCCATAGATGTAATTGGCGTGAACGGTCAATACCTCTCCGGGCTCCGGGGCTCCGGTTTCCTTGGCAGGTCCGAGAAGCGACACCACCTCTTTGTATGTCTCTTTCCCAAACACAATGACCGATTTCACCGTGGGCAAAAAAAGCGCGGCTTTATCTTTCAACTCGCCCGATTGTTCCACCGAAGCTACCCCGATGAGATCTATATCAAGCTTTTCCTTCATCCTCTGGAGGAAATCCTGATTAAATTCGGTCATTTTTTTCATGCCTTTCTTCATTGATCGCTGTGATAACACCTCGATTCGATTTCCCCGCGGAACGCGTTCAACACGGCGGGTATTACATCCTTCTCCTCTTTAAGTGCAATGAGAATGACACACAGGTCCCGAACGACATCCTCTCTTTGGCTGCTGGGGTACGTCTTGTAAAGGAATTCTCTATAAAGAGGGTCGGTATCGGCAACCCTGTCTTCTCCGGCCACAGTGAATGAATATCTCGATCCGTTCGTGTGATCTATTTTCACCGCGAAATAGTGATGGTTATCCGGATCGTTGAATAAAATTTTGTATTGGTTGTTTCTGGTTTCGTCGTATAGAAATACAAATTTCTGATGTTCTTTATATTCTGAGGCGAGAGCATCCACAGCGGATTTCATCCACGCGAATTCGGCGATAGATTCCTCCGATCTCTCGACAGGGTCGCCTGGGGCGCTTTTTGCCCGATCGTCCTTCGCGCCTTTATACGTGGCGATACGCTGTGCCGCTTCGTTCAATGAAGATTTCACCACATCGAAAAAATAATCGGCACTTTCCATGGAATCAGCGGGGTCTTCTCTGGTTTGGTATTCAAGGCAGTCATTTTCGTCTTTACAGCGATATTTCCCGGCCCTATCTATTAACTTATTCACATCGAGAGCACGACCGCAGTAAATACAGATCTTCGTTTCCATCCTTCCCTCCGGTATTTCGTGTCGGTTAGAAAAAAGCGATTTTATAAATCCCGCGTTTCGGTATCATCTCCTCTTGACCCCGTTTCCCAGCAGAAATTGCTCCAAGGCCTCGTAGGGCTCGGCCCCCACCAATATCCGGTGATCGAGCGCAAAGGTCGGGACCGATGTGATACCCATTTCATCGACAAGCGCCCAATCGGAATCGACGGACGTCCTGAAGGCTCTCGTTTGTAAGGCTTCGCTGGCTTCATTCTCGGGAAGCCTCACCCCTTTTACCAGCCCCATCAGTACATCGGTTTTTGCAATATTTTTACCATCGACAAAATAGGCGCGAAAAACCGCATCGTGGTATTGATCCCCTTTTCCCTTGGCCTCTGCCCATTTACCCAGTTCCTGGGCGAGCCTGCTGTTATAGGTCTTCTTTCGCTCTCCCCAGGGTAGGTCCAATTCATTGGCTACCTTCTTCATGCGGGCCATTGCCGAGGGAATGTCCATGTTCCTGCCGGCAAAAAGCGCTTCCAGGGTAAGCCCCTCTTCGGGAGTTTCAGGGTGGAGAGGAAATGCCCTCCACTTAACCTCGATCTCAAAATTCGTTCTTAACTTTTCAATACGCCCGGTACTGAAGTAGCACCAGGGTCAGATATAATCCGAAAACACTTGAAGATATGTTGGCATCATCGTTCGATCCTTTCTGTTTTGTCGGTCCCGAATTCTGGCCTTTTGATCGAAGACCATTACCATTATTCGAAGCCAATTGCCAGGATAACCGACGAAACTTTTCAGCCGTCAATTGCTTTGTCATGGCTCTTCTGCGCGTCTCGGCTGCCATAGACGAAGTCATTCGTGCATCGTCAGATAAATCGGTAAAAATATTGCGTTAAATCGATTTGTGGTATAGTCTTCCCCACCGAACCCGTCGCCGACATACTATTCTTTGATTATTCGCCTTATGGTGACGAGGGAATGACCATAACAAGAAAAAAGCTGCTCATTTTTGGGATGCTGACCATCCTGGCAAGCGCTGTTCTGATGGCCTGCTCTTCGAGTGCCAAATCACCCCGCCTTGCCGGTCATGCGCTCATACTGGCGTTTGGCGACAGCCTGACCTTCGGAACCGGGGCCACCCCTGCAGAAAGCTATCCGGCGGTCCTGGAGCGCCTGGTCGGTCGGCGGGTTGTCAATTCCGGGGTTCCGGGGGAGGTAACCGGTGAGGGATTATCCCGTCTCCCGGGGGTGCTTGAGCGGGAGAAACCGGCACTCCTGATCCTCTGCCACGGAGGAAATGACCTGCTCCGTCGCCTGGATCGGCAGCAAACCGCCGATAATTTGCGGGCAATGATTCGGTTAGCGCGGGAACGGGGAGTTGCCGTTGTTCTCATCGCGGTCCCGTCTCCAGGACTTGCTCTGTCCCCTCCGCCCTTTTACCGAGATATCGCCGCAGAAATGAAGATCCCTATCGAGGAGGAGGCCCTGACCGACGTGCTGTCCGATGGTGCTCTCAAGTCCGATTATATCCATCCAAACGCCGCAGGGTATCGCAGACTGGCCGCGTCGATTGCAGCCCTCCTAAAGAAGGGGGGTGCGGTGGAGTGACTCCCTGCCGCAATGGGCACTACGGCACCGGGATCATCTTTTTGTGTGCCTGGAACTGGGTCGTAAAGACGAGCACAAAAATGGCAATGCCGATGATATCGGTGATCCAGCCGGCGTGCAGCAGACCGAAGGCCGAGACGAAGAGAAGCATCCTCTCCCAGGTTCGGACCTTGACCAGCAGGTACCCTTCCACGGCGGCGGCCCAGGCGGTGAGGGCGAACAGGGCGGTGATGATGCAGCGGACGATCTCGGCCGGGGCGCCGTTGAGCAGGATGGGGGTGTAGAGGAACAGGAACGGCATCAGAAAGAGCCAGGAACCCAGCTTGACCGCCTGGAAGCCGGTCTGGTAGGGCTCGGAGTCGGCGATGGAGGCCGCGGCCATCGAGGCCAGGGCCACCGGCGGGGTGATGACCGAGCCGACCGCCACCCAGAAGACGATCAGGTGGGCGGTCAGGGCCGGTACGCCCATATTGGCCAGGGCCGGAACGCCGAAGAGGGAGAGGATCACGTAGGCCGGGGTGGCCGGCAGGCCCATGCCGATGATGTATCCGGAGATGAGGATCATGACCACCACCAGGGGAAGAATACCCCCGGATAGGGCCGTGATCACCTCCGATAGGCGGGCCGGCAGGCCGGTCAGCAGGCAGGTGCCCATGATCACGCCCAAGGCCCCCACCAGCGAGCCCACGCTCAGCGAACTCTTGGTGCCGCCGACGAGGGCGTCGAGGATCTTCCGAGGCCCCATCCGGGTCTCCTTGCGGAACCAGGAAAGGATCACCGTGGTGATGATGGCCCAGACGGCCGAGTAGAAAGGCGAGTAGCCCTTGAGCATCAGGTAGATGATCACCGGGACGGGCAGAAACTGGTAGGAGCGCCTGAGCACATCGCTGATCTTGGGCAGCTCATCCCTGGGCAAACCGACCAGGTTGGTCTTGCGGGCCTGCAGGTAGACCATAACCCCCACAGCCCCGAAGTAAAGGATGGCCGGCAGGATGCTGATCTTGACCACCTCGATGTAGGGCGTCTCGGTGAACTCGGCCAGCATGAAGGCCGCTGCGCCCATGATCGGGGGCATGTACTGACCGCCCGTGGAGGCCGCCGCCTCCACCGCCGCTGCGAACTCGGGCTTGTAGCCTATCCGTTTCATCAGCGGGATGGTGAAGGCGCCGGTGGTGACCACGTTGGCCACGGGGCTGCCCGAGACCATCCCCATCATCGCGGAGGAGAAGCAGGCCGCCAGGCCGGGACCGCCGGTCATCCGGCCGGTCAGGGCCAGGGCTGTGTCCATGAAGAGCTGTCCCAGCCCGGAGCGCTCCAGGAACGCCGCAAAGATGACGAAGACGAAGATGTAGGAGGCGAAGATATTGGTGATCTGGCCGAGCATGCCCTCGGTGGTGACAAAATTGTATTCGATGATCCGCCAGACGGGAAACCCGTCGTGCCGGAGAATGCCGGGCAGGTAGGGCCCGATGTAGGCGTAGATCAGAAAAGCCAGGCATACGGCCGGAATGATCATGCCTGTGGTACGCCGCGCCGCCTCCAGGCTGATGAGAATCACCCCGGCGCCGAGAAGGGTGTTTATCAGTGGGGGTTCCCAGCCGAGCTGATCGAGGAGGAAATCGTATTGATACATCCAGTAGATCAGGGACCCAACGATGAACAAAACCATGCAGAGGTCGAGGAGGTTCACCCGAGAGGCACCGGGGGTGGGCCGATAGATGATCAGGGCCAAGCTAATGGAGGCCATGAAATAGACTCCCAGGTGGCTCTCGGTAGAGACGATTCCGAACCAGGAGGTGTAGAGGTAGAAGCCGCTGAAAAGGGCGCAGACGACCGTCACCGCCAGGTTGGCGCCGGCGCCCAGGGTGCGACGACCGAAACCGGAGATGATCCCATATTTATTTAATGTTGAAATCACGATCGTTTTATCAGTTAACCTTGATGCGCTGGGGCATCTTGGTGCCGCGCTCGGTCCAGAACTTGGCTGCCCCCTGTTTTACCGGCACGCCCAGTTCGGCCACGGCCTCGAAGTCTCCGGACACGGCCCCCCAGTTCTTCTGGACCTTGGCGAGTGTGGCGTTGTTCCCCTTGTCCATAACGATCTTGAGCATATCGTAGACCACGTCGTCGGGCATCTTGTCGTTGACGATCCAGTAGGCGCTGTAGACCACGCAATCCACCGGTTGGTCCACGCCCTTGACCGTGCCGGCCGGGACCTTGATCAGGCCGTAGAAGGGGTACTTCGCCTTGATCTTGCTGAATTCATCCCCGGTGGTGTGGATGTAGCGAACCGGATTGAGCATGGAGACCTCGGTGATGGCCGGTACCGTGAAGGGGATGCCGGCGCCGGTGGTCACGTCGATCTGCCGGTCGGCCATGGCGCTGGCCCCGCCGGCGAAGGTCAAGGTCTGCCTCTGAATTTTGTCGGCCAGACCCAAGGCATCGAGAATATAGAGGGAATTGACCAGGGTGCCGCTGCCCGGGGGGCCGATGTTCACCTTTTTGCCGGCCAGGTCGGGTAAGGTCTTAACGCTCGATTCTTTGAGGGCGGCCCAGATGTGGGTCAGGTCCATGACCTTGGCGATGAGGCGGAGATTGTTCACCTTGCGCCCCTTGAAGGAGCCGATGGCATTGAGGGCCTCGTAGAGGGTGGTGACGTGGGCGAAGCCCGTATCATACTCGTAAGTGGCCGCCCGACGGGCGTTTTCCACAGATCCGGCCGAGGCGCCGTAGGTGAAGCTGAACTTGCCCTGGGAGTGCTGGTTGAGCACAGGCACCGCCGCGCCCACTCCAACGAACCAGGGGCCGCCGGAGGTGCCGCCGCCGAACTTGTACTGTTTGACCTCGCTAAAAGCCGGCGTCGCGACGAGTGCAACCAGAGCCGACACAACCATAATTCCAATAAGCATCCGTCTCATGTGATCCTCCTGTCGTTTGGTCAATGAAATTTAAGAAATACTTCCCCTTTCCTTGTGTCTGCCACGAGACCTTTGAACAACTTGGAAATCCTGTCCCGCAGGCAAGCATTGTAGGTTTTTCGCGGTACCGTACACCCGCAATGTAACGCCCGAAAAGGCGACTGTCTCTGTGCTTCAGCGCGAGATTCGTCTTTGCAGCGAAGCGAGGCAACGCAGAGTCGAAAAATGTCCTGTGTGCGGAGGGAGTATGTTTTTCATAGTCCTCTCTCCCGGCCTGAAAAACCCGGTCGATGACACGGCGCCGCAATGATCGAATTGATATACATTTGTGCCCGGCTAAATCTATGGGAAGCGGTGTTGTTATGTCAAGGAGATTTTATCCCACTATATCCAATTTGTACGGAAGAATCCCGAACATCGCTTTGTGTGATCATTGATCCTTGGCCGGCATTGGTCCTATGATTCGAATCCGGCGGCTTTGCGCAACGGACCCGCCTCTTTGCCCGAGAGGATCTCCGCGAAGCGGCGCGCTGCCTCCGGCGAATCGGCCTTGGCGTTGACGGCAAGGGTATACATCGTCGCGAGTTCGAACTCGCGGGGGAGCCGTCCCACGAGCGTCAGCCCCGGCGTGCTGTTGATCTCGGTGATCTGCGTGACGCCGATCGCTTTCCCCTCGGCACCCTTAGCCATCTCGCGCATCGCCGTCGCCCCGTTGGGGTAGGTCCGCAGCCTCGATGCGACTATGTCCCGGATGCCGAGCCGGTCGAGGGTATGCATGAAGTGGATGCCGGCGGTGGCGCGCTGCGGGTCCGGAAAATAGATGCCCCGAGCGTCGAGGAGACTTCCCTTGAACGCCCGGGCGTCGTCGATGGCCGGCAGCGGATCGCCTTTTTTCACGGCCACCCCTGTGAAGACCACCCCCAGGTCGGTGACGGTGCCGGGCGCAAGGTGTCCGCTTTCCGCCAATTCACC
>Ga0209212_1005491_pt1 | contig 15064 bp, 12 predicted proteins | sample RifGroC2_FD_183996 | JGI IMG/M metagenome (GOLD analysis project Ga0209212, IMG submission 183996) | Groundwater microbial communities from Rifle, Colorado, USA - Groundwater C2 (SPAdes) (version 2) | ecosystem: Environmental > Aquatic > Deep subsurface > Groundwater | place: Rifle, Colorado... | reverse complement strand
CCCCCGCCCCGCCGACTGGATCGCCTTGGCCATGGCCGGGATGGTGTAGGCGTACTCGAAGCCGGCGCCGAAGTGCCTCTGGTAGTACTCCCTCATCTGCTCCCGCTCCAGGTCGAAATTGGGGAGTGGAGGGCCGATCACGAAGGCGCCGATCACCGTATCACCCGCGTAATCCACACCCTCGGAAAAGGTCCCCCCCTGCACCGCGAACACCAGCGTGGCGACATCCTGGGCCCGTAGCCGCTCCAGGATCTCCTCCGCCCGCGCCTGCTTCATATTCCTCTCCTGGCGCAGCACCTGGAAATCTGGCGGCGCCTGGAAAAGCGCTGCCACCCGTTCCAGAAAGTCGAAGCTGGGGAAGAAGGCGAAGTAGTTGCCCGGGCGCAGCGCCACGATCCTCTGCAAGGCATCGGCGATCCGGGCGTAGTTGCGCTCGCGCTGTGCGTATTTGGTGGAGATCTGAGGGATGATCATGAGCTTGCGCAACTGCGCCGGAAAGGGACTCTGGAATTCCGCCGTCCGCACTGCCGCCGGATCCAGCCCGGAGAGCTTGGCGTAGTACTCGAACGGCTTGAGCGTAGCCGAGAACCCCACCACCTGCTGGTACTCCTGGTAGCACTCCTTGATCATGGCGGAGGCGTCGCAGCAGGTGATCTTGACGCTCCCCCCGGTCGGGTGGGGGTGGAAGGTGGTGAAGAACTCCTGCTTCTCAGATTTGACCGCGAACTCAAGGATCTGCGCGAACTCGGACCAGTAGAAGGCGAGCCTCAGCACCGGATCCTGCTGCTGTATCTCTACATCGGACTCCAGGTAGCGCGACAGGAAGGCGCGCAGCCTGGCGTCCTGGTCCAGAAAGGGGTCCAGCGGCGGCTCGATCCTAAAGGCGCCTGAGCCGCCCCTGCCGCTCTCCCAGCTCCCCCTCTCCCCCCGGGAGAGGGCCGGGGTGAGGGAGTTTTTGCCGCTTTTGCAGGCGGCAACGGCCGAGATGCAACCCTCCAGCAGTTCCTCCGCCTCGCGCCGGAACCGCGCCGGCAGCTGGCGCACCTCGTCGCGCATGTTCTCGAGGACCAGGGACGACAGCTTGGGCGAATAGTAGTCCATGGCGCGCGACGGCAGGTTATGCGCCTCGTCGATTACCAGGTTGGGCTTGCCGGCCTGGTCGACCGCGAGCCCCCCTGCCCGCCCGAGCGCGGAGCGAGGGGCAAAGACGTAATTGTAATCGCAGATCACCACGTCGCAGAGCCGGGCCGAATCGATCTGCAGCTCGAAGGGGCAGATCTCGAACTGCTCCCCGAATTCCCGGAAGGTGCGGGCCTTTAGCTTTCTTTTCCTGGCGAGGAGACCGACCACCGCGTGGCGCGCCAGTTTGCCGTAGTAATCCCGGGCGTACTCGCAGTACTCCGGGGTGCAAAGCGGCTCGTTCTTGAAGCAGATCTTGCTCTTGGCGGTGATGGCGATGGAGCGCAGCTTGGCGCCCGAGTCGCGGAAGCGCTGGACCGCATCCTCCGCGACCGCGTGCTGGCTGTTTTTCGGGGTGACGTAGATTACCGTGTGCCCCCGGCCCAACGCCTCCTTGAGCACGGGATGCAGCACTCCCACCGTCTTGCCCAACCCTGTCGGCGCCTGGATCAGCATGGGACGCGCCTGCTCCATGCCCGCCTCGATCTCCTGCATGAGCTCGATCTGGCCGGGACGCGGCGCGGCAAAAGGAAAGGGAAAGCTGGCGGCGACCTTGCGCCTGTGGGCCGCCCGTTTGCGCGCCTCCCCCGCTTCCTGGACCAGCTCGTCCAGACGCAGCTCCAGCCATTTTTGGTACCCTTCAAGATCGAGCGCGAGCGCGAGCTCCTCCGACTGACCGGTTCGGGAGGAGACCAGGTGGAAGGTGAGTTCAGGAACCACCGCGTGTTCCAGCCAGTGGAAATAGCCGTAGCTCAGTAACTGCAGGCAGTAGGGGTGTGCCATGGCGCCGCCGGCCAGCCTGCGCTTCAGGTCGCCGACGCTGAAGGCCGACTTGATCTCCTCGATCCTGGGGCGCTCGTGTCGGAAGATGCCGTCCATCCGGCCGTTGATCTGGAACCGGAAGCCGCCGCGTTCGAAGATCCTGGAGACCGGGACCTCGGCCTGGTACAGGGGATCCGCCTTGGCGCGCTTCTTCTGCACCCTCTGGTGGATCTCCTGCCCCTCCGCCGCAGAGCGACCGTAACCGGAATGGGCTTCGATGCTTCCGCTGCGCGGCACCGGCAGGGCGAACTCCCCCAGCGGGATGGAGATGAGGTCGGAGTTGGGACCGGAGGAATCGGGGAATAGGGTGTGGGGCATAAGATCCAAATTATTCCGCATGGTGCCGCGCCGCTCCGGGGTGCCGGCCGGTTCATGAGGAGAGGCAGCTCTTTGATTTAACGACACTTTCCACATTTGCTGCAGATCTGTCAAGCTGGAAAATCAGGGAGGCGAGAATATGCCAACCTGCTGTTGTTTGAACCTTTTTTCCAGCTCTTGATTGCAATACCGCCGGAAGCCGGTATCCTCTTGTCTGAATTTCTCAAATTCAATCCAAAGGAGATCCGCCGATGAAACGTATTATTGCCGCTTTCGCCCTGACCCTTTTTTGCGCCGGCCTGGCCGTCGCCGCCGAGCAGGCAGTAGTCGTGCTGCCCGCCAAAAACGGTAACGTGACCTTCCCGCACCAGAAGCACAAGGACATGAAGGAAATCACCTGCACCGCATGTCATGAAACGGACAAAGGCGGCAAGATCGCCGACCTGGGCAAGGACTGGGCGCACAAGACCTGTAAAGGGTGCCACACCGAAAAGGGCAAGGGGCCGACCAAGTGCACCGAGTGCCACAAGAAGTAGCTCAGGCAAAACTAGCGCAGCTACATGGAAAGCGGAGGCAGGTTATGCCTCCGCTTTGTTTGTTTGCCGAGACCAGCCCCTCCCCTTTTACCCGCCTGCTCCTGTAATTTCCGCCAGCTTCACGCTTGACTTCTCTCTTTATGAGTACCATTATGGGCAGCCGTATACACAATGTCTTATTCTGATGCGCACCCGCCGAGGGGTGACCGATCCAGCGAGGGCGAGCCATGGCGAAAAAAATATTCATCGCGGCGTCGGGGCAGAACATAGGCAAGACCACCATCAGCGTCTCGCTTTTGCACCTGGCCCAGCAGAAGTATGGCCGGGTGGGCTTCATGAAGCCTCTGGGACCCAAGCCGGCGACCTTGCGCGGCCTCCCCGTGGACAAGGACGCGGCGCTGATCGCACAGGTCTTCGGCCTGACCCGGGACCTGCGTTTCATGTCCCCCGTCGTCGTCTATCCCGAGACCTCCCGCCAAGCCATCGACGGCAAGATCTCCATTTCCGAGCTCACCGACCGGATCCTCAGCACCTATGCGGAGTTGGAGAAGCGCTGCGACTTCATCGTCATCGAGGGTTCCGGCCACCCCGGTGTCGGTTCCGTGCTCAAGCTCTCCAACGCCCGCATCGCGCGGATGCTTGACGCGCCGGTACTGATGATCTCCGGCGGCGGCGTCGGCAACGTGATTGACACCATCGCCATGAATACCGCCCTGTTCAAGCTGGAGGGGGCAGAGGTGCGCGGCGTCCTGGTGAACAAGCTGTTTCCCGAGAAACGCGAGGTCACCCTGGACTATCTGCGCCGGGCTCTGGCCGACGAGCCGTTCTCGCTGATCGGCGGCTTCGACTACAAGCCAGTCCTGGCCAATCCGACCCTGCGTCGGGTATCGCGCCTGCTTGACCTTCCGCTGCACGGCAACCGCCGCGAGATGAGCCGCATCATCCATCACGTGCAGATCGGTGCCGCCTCGACCCAGCGGGTCACGGAAATGCTGCGGGACTCCTCCCTTTTGCTGGTGACAAGCAGCCGGGACGAGTTGCTGGTCACCCTCGCCAACCTGTACCAGATGCCGGAGTATCGCTCCCTGATCGCCGGGCTCATCATCCCCGGTATCTCTTCAGTCAGCACCATCACACAGCGCATCATCGACCGCAGCAACATCCCCTACCTGCGCACCGATCAGCACTCCACCGCCGAGCTCTACCGCATCCTCACCGAAGACGTCTCCAAGATTACCGCTGAGGACACCGAGAAGCTGGACCTGGTTCGGAGCCTGGCCGAGGAGCAACTCGACTTCGATACCATCGACGCGCTCTTCGCCCGGGAGTAGGCCGGCGACCCCTTTCACCAACTTTCTTCTACTCCTCTTTCAGCTCCCCCTCCCTTTATGGGAGGGGGTAAGGGGGAGGGTGATTGCCTTTCGCTGCTTTTTCACCCTCTCCCCTCCCCTCTCACCGCCGTCGCCTTTCAGGCTATGGCGGTCAAGCTCATCAAGGGAGAGGGAGCACACCCCTGGATCAGTCGCAAAAAAAGGCGGCCTCAAAAGGCCGCCTTTTCCTTGCAGCGACAGCGCCATCGCTCCCGACCTTACCCCGTAAAGGCGAATTTCATTCGCATGGGTGCCAGGTGCTATCGGCGCTACGTTGCTACTTCCCTACTTCTTGTGGCACTCGGCGCACTTGGTGGGGCCGGCACCCTTGTCGGCATGGCACCCCTTGCAGGTCTTGTGGGCCCAGTCCTTGCCGAACCCTTCGATCTTCCCGGGTCCCTTCTCGTGGCACGCCTTACAGTCCTTCAGGACCTCCTGGTGTTTCTTGTGGTTGAAAGTCACAGCACCATTCTTGGCGGGAAGGGTGATGATGTCAGCGGCGAGGGCCGCTCCGGCACCGAACATCATGATAGCTACTGCGGCGATTACCTTCTTCATTTGGCAGCTCCTTTTCTTTTGGGCGTTGTACTGCTGAAATTGTGGTAGACATTATCATTGGGAATACGTCTTTGCTATCGACATCTATAGCAATTCGACCCGATGTCGGGTTATTTCTCCCCCTCCCTTGACGGGAGGGGGCTGGGGGGGGGGTGAAGCTGCCAACGTTGCAGATTATGGCTCCCACCCCCACCCCCTGACCCCCTCCCGCAAGGGGAGGGGGAAGTCGAAGCCACACGGAGCGAGCGGCATGGCGCAGGCATCCGAAAAAACCGAAAAGGGAGCGGTCCCGAGCGTCGCTATAGACGGGGCACGGATCAGGAGCGTGCGCGAGACCAAGAAGCTCACGCAACTGTACGTGGCCAACGTGGTTGGCGTCACGACCGACACCATCTCGCGCTGGGAAAACAACCGCTATCCCTCCATCAGACGCGACAACGCCGAGAAACTCGCCACCGCCCTTGAAGTCGACCTGCAGGAAATTCTTCGCCAAGAGGAAGCTGAGCAAGTTCCCGGTGTAGCGCCGCCCGAGCCTTCCATGCCTGGCAGTCGTAGGCTGTTGTTCTGGTGGATGGCCACGCTCGCGCTCCTTGTCACGGTTATCCTGATTTATACCCAGCGGCCAGCGCAGGCGCCCACGGCCGTGAGATGGGCGCCCAAATTTGCCGCGCCTGGAGAGGTCATTCCGGTGCAAATCAAGGTAACGCGGCAACCGGGGGAAGATTCCGGTTTCATCCTGAAGGAGAAGCTGCCAGCCGGGTTGCGCCTGGTCAGTTCCCTCCCGGCCAGTTCCAGCGCACAGCAAGCCGACTCCGAAGTGAAGTGGCTTATTCCCGGTGGCACCGCTTCAGTCACCGTCTCCTATACCGTTCGGGTCCCTACAGCTCAGGAACCACGCAAAGACGTGAAGCTGGCTGGAGAGATCGTCCTGCGCGAGAGGGACATCAACAGGACCGAAGCCATCGGCGGCGATAGCAGCATCAAGATCGGCAGCCAGCACTGGGCCGACAGCAACGGCGACGGCCGTATCGACGACGACGAGATCATGCCAGCCTACTACATATACGAGGAGATGAAGGACATGGGGCTGGACTGGAAGATGATCGAGGCAATCTGGAGCGGCAAGGGGTACCGCTGGGATGCACAAGGCGGGTTCAAGGTCGTCAAGTGAGGCAAGGGCGTCAAGTGAGGTAAGGGTGCAAGGGCGAATACAAGATTCGCCCCTACGGCGGCCATTCCAGGCGACTCGACGCATACAACATTCGCCCTTAAAGCCACCATTCATAGGGGCGAACCTTGTGTTCGCCCTTCTACTGCCCGGAATCACCGTCAACCTGGTTAGTAAGGTTTCATGCTAAACTGAAGGGGGCGAAGACAGGATTGACGTTGGATCCCTAAGTGGACGCCCCATTACTACACAAAACCAGTTAGATTCAAAGACGGCCGACAAATCGGCCCCGGGAGGAGAAACTATGAAAGCCCTGATTTTGAGTGCCGACAATTTCGAGGACAGCGAACTGCTGGTCCCCCTTTACCGGTTACGCGAAGCCGGCTTCGAAGTCGACATTGCGTCTGACAAGCGTGATAACCTCCGTGGCAAACACGGCTATGAAGTCCAGGTCAACAAGCTTATTTCCGAGGTAGCAGCCGCCGATTACAAGCTGTTGCTGCTGCCGGGCGGGAGGGCGCCAGCCGCCATCCGCAACATCCCGGCCGTGCAGGAGATAGCGCGCACCTTCATGAATGAAGGAAAGCCCATCGCGGCCATCTGCCACGGCCCGCAGATTCTCATTTCAGCCGGTGTTCTCAGGGGGCGCAAGGCCACCTGCTATAAAGAAGTCATGACCGAACTGAGGGAGGCGGGAGCGCAATACGAAGACAGCGAGGTGGTGGTTGACGGCAACCTGGTCACCTCACGCGAGCCCAAAGATCTTCCGGCCTTCAACCGCGAGCTTATGAGGCTGATCGCGCAGTAATCGGCCGCATGAAGTCCCCTCCCCCAGAGGGGGAGGGCTAGGGAGGGGGAACAGCACCGCTAATGTCTTCCCCCCTCCCGACCTCCCCCCTCCGGGGGGAGGAGAGTTTGAAGGAGCATTACTAGCCTACTGAGCATACAAAAAAGGCGGCCATTAGGGCCGCCTTCTCTTTTACCAAAGCCATTTCTTCTACCTTCTACTTCAGGTTCTTCTTGATCCTCTCGACCGCTTCGATGACGTTGTCGCGGTTGCCGAAGGCGGAGAGGCGGAAGTAGCCTTCGCCGCTCGGGCCAAAGCCACTGCCCGGGGTACCGACCACGTTGCACTCGTTCAAGAGCTTGTCAAAGAAGTCCCAGGAGCTCAGGCCGTTCGGGGTCTTGAGCCAGATGTAGGGACCGTTCACACCGCCGTACACGGTGAGCCCTGCCTCGGACAGGCCTTCACGGATGATGCGCGCGTTCTCCATGTAGTAGTCGATGTTGGCCTTGGTCTCTTTCCACCCTTCTTCGGTGTACACGGCTGCCGCCGCTTTCTGCACCGGGTAGGAGGCGCCGTTGAACTTGGTGGTCTGACGACGCAGCCAGAGCTTGTTGAAGCTGTACTTCTCGCCGGTCGAGGTGGTCCCCTCCAGTTCCTCGGGGACGACCACCAGGCCGCAGCGCACGCCGGTGAAGCCGGCGGTCTTGGAGAAGGAGCGGAACTCGATGGCGCACTTCTTGGCCCCCTCCACCTCATAGATGGAGTGCGGGATCTCGGGATCGGTGATGAACGCCTCGTAGGCGGCGTCAAAGAGGATCACGGAGTTGTTGGCCAGGGCGTAATCCACCCACCCTTTCAGCTGCTCCTTGGTGGCAACGGCGCCGGTTGGGTTGTTCGGGAAGCAGAGGTAGATGATATCCACCTTCTCCTCCGGATAGGCCGGGAAGAAGCCGTTTGCCTCGGTGCAGGGCATGTAGACCAGCCCCTTGTAGTATCCCTTCTCGTCGGCCTCGCCGGTGCGGCCGATCATCACGTTGGTGTCGTTGTAGACCGGGTAGACCGGATCGCCGATGGCTACGGTGTTATCGTGGGCGAAGATGTCCAGGATGTTGGCGCAGTCGCACTTGGAGCCATCGGAGATGAACATCTCGGTGGTCTTAAGTTCCACGCCCAAAGGCTTGTAGGACTTTTCGATGATGGCGTCGATCAGGAAGTCGTAGCCTTGCTCCGGGCCGTAACCCATGAAGGTGTTAGCCTGGGCCAGATCGTCCACCGCATCGTGGAACGCCTTCAAAATGGTCGGGGTAAGCGGCTGGGTCACGTCGCCGATGCCGAGCCGGATCACCTTGGCTTCCGGATTTGCAGCGGCAAAGGCCCGCACCCGGCGCCCGATTTCCGGGAACAGGTATCCCGCTTTCAGTTTGAGGTAGTTGTCGTTGATAAGTGCCATTACAGATGCTCCTCCGATATTCCATTTTTTTCAATCAAAGTGTTTACCGTGTTCACAAAGGTCTTTGCCTGATCGAGCCAAGGTGCGACCTCGCCCTCGTCAAAATGCACCATATCGACGTAATCAGCTTTTTGCCTGTTGTTGAAAAGCAGATCGTACAGTACGCCTTGCTCTGTGTCTATGATCCCTGGTTTCACCAGATATTGATGGACGTATGACCTGACGCCACTATGTTTGGAGGTCGACAATCCTTTTAGTAGCAGCCAGGCTGAAACAGCATAGTAACAGGCGTAATAGAGACGGTTGACGAAGGTGTTCGCATGGCCATTTCGGAGGAGAAGTTCAGCCTCTTCGAGGGTTTCTCTTGCCCTCTCTAAACGATATCCGATGAGATCCTTCATCTCTCCAGTCACAGAACAATGCCCTCTCTATCAATGTTCTGATGAATAGGCATGGCCTGATAGATCGGCGAGCTCCAGGTTTGCTTGTTATGCAGCAGAAAGGTGAGTACTGCGCCTGTGTCGAGTTCTATGGGAAACAGAGCCCGCAGGATCCGGTCCTCATGCTGCAGGCCGACCTCGCCATCCGTTAATACGAGCAGGTCGTAGTCCGAATCGGGGTCAGCATCCCCTCGCGCTCGAGAACCAAAGAGGATCACGTCAGCAGTGGGATCTACGGACCTGATAGCCGTAAGACAACGATCGAGAATGGCTTTATCTGCAGAGACGCCCATAGATGTCTCCCAATGACTGGCTATAGCAATGGATATCAGCGGCGTTATCTCAGCCCCAGCACGTCCTGCATGTCCCAGACGCCGGGCTTGGCGGTCACAACCCACTTGGCGGCGCGCACGCTGCCGCGGGAGAACATGTCACGGGTGTGGGCGCGGTGGGTGACCTCGATGCGCTCGCCCATGCCGATGAAGTACACGGTGTGCTCGCCCACGATGTCGCCGCCGCGGATGGTCTGCATGCCGATCTCGTCGTGGGTGCGCTCGCCGCAGATCCCTTCACGATGGAAGTTGGCGACTTTGCTGTAATCGCGCCCGAGTGCATCGGCCACCACTTCACCCATCCTGACCGCGGTCCCGGAGGGGGAATCCTTCTTCAGACGGTGGTGCGCCTCTACGATCTCGACGTCGAAGTCCTCGCCCAGGATCTTGGCAACGTCGGCCAGTACCTTGAAGCAGACGTTGACACCGACCGACATATTGGGGGCGATGATTACCGGGATCTCGCGCGCCAGCTCGGCGGCCAGGGCCCGCTCCTCGGCGGTGAAGCCGGTGGAACCGATGACGATGGACTTGCCGAATAGCGAGCAGACTTCCAGGTTCTTCAGGGAGACCTTGGGCGCGGTGAAGTCGATCAGCACGTCGCATCCCTGCACCACGGCGTTCAGATCGTCGCTGATGGCGACGCCGATGGCGCCCAGACCGGCGTTGTATCCGGCATCCTGGCCGACCATGGGGTGACCCGGGCGCTCCAGTGCCCCCGACAACTCGACACCGGTCGCTTCCTTGATGGCGGCGATGATCCGCCCTCCCATCCGTCCTGCAGCTCCGCAAACAGCTAGTTTAATCATGATGCGCTCCGATTTCTTTAATTGTTGCCTTCCGCCTGGCGTTCGGGCGAACACAAGGTTCGCCCCTACGGAGCTGGAAGGTGCCTTTTGTAGGGGCGAATCTTGTATTCGCCCATCTTCTCGCCCTCTCCCAGTCCTCCCCGATCATTAGAGAGGGACGCCGGAGATTGCGGAAAGAGTGTTAAATGCACCTAGATCAGCCCGTATTCCTTCATAATGGCGGTGAGCTTATTCCGGTTCGCTTCGGCGAGCGGAGCCAGCGGCAGGCGAACCTCGTCGCGGCAGCGACCCTGAAGCGCCACGCCGGTCTTCACCGGAACCGGGTTGGTCTCGATGAACATGGCGTTGGAGATCTTCAGGAGGTACAGGTGCAGCCTCCTCGCCTCCTCATAGTTGCCGGCATTGTAGGCGTCCACCAGGGCGGCGACCTCTTTGGGCATGATGTTGGCGGTAACGGAGATCACACCCTTGGCGCCACAGGCCATCATGGGGAGGGTGATGAAGTCGTCGCCGGAGAGGACGGTGATGTTCTCGCCGCAAAGGGCCAGCACCTCGGAGGCCTGCTGCAGCGAACCGGTGGCCTCCTTGATGGCAACGATGTTGGCATGAGCCGACAGCCTGGCCACGGTTTCCGGCAGCAGGTTCACGCCGGTGCGCCCCGGTACGTTGTAAAGAACCTGGGGCAGGGCTACCGCGTCGGCTACCGCCTTGTAGTGCAGGTAAAGCCCTTCCTGGGAAGGCTTGTTGTAGTAAGGAGTTACCAGCAGGGCACCGTCCGCGCCCATCTCCTTGGCGTGTTTGGTGATTTCGATCGCTTCATGGGTCGAGTTGGAACCGGTGCCGGCAATGACCGGGACCCTCTTGTTCACCTGCTCGATCACGATCTGGATGACGCGGTCATGCTCCTCGTAGCTGAGCGTCGAGGACTCGCCGGTGGTGCCGCAGGGCACGATGCCGTCGGTGCCGTTCTCGATCTGATATTCAACCAGCTCCCGGAGCTTTTCTTCGTCAACCGCGCCGTTTTTGAACGGGGTGACGGTGGCAACGATACTTCCCTGGAACATGGGCTACCTCCTTGTACTGCCTCAATTTATGAGCCTGTGGGCGAGGAAGGGATCAGGGGACGTCTCCCCTCCCCTTCCCGCGATAGATAATTTTACAGAAATGACGGGAGCCGCTCGCCCCGGATCAGATCCTCGAGTTTCTCGCGCTCGCGGACGATTTCGAAGCTGTTCCCCTTGACCATCACCTCGGCGACGCGCGGCCGGCTGTTGTAGTTGCTGCTCATGGTGAAGCCGTAGGCGCCCGCGGACATGAAGGCGAGCAAGTCGCCCTGCTTGAAGTTCGGGAATTCGCGATCTTTCACCAGGAAGTCGCCGGACTCGCAGATCGGGCCCACGATATCCCCTTCGATCATGCCGTCCTGGTCGGCCAGCACCGGCTGCACGCCGTGGAAGGAGCCGTACAGCGCGGGACGGGCCAGGTCGTTCATGCCGGCGTCCACGATGACGAAGTTCTTCTCCTCACCCTTCTTGGTGTACAGGCATTTGCCGACCAGGATGCCGGCGTTGCCGACCAGGTTCCTCCCCGGCTCGAACAGCAGGTGCAGCCCGAGATCCTTGGTCTCCTCCAGGATGGACGCCCCGTAGTCCGCGGGAAGCGGCGGAGCCTCGTCGTTGTACTGGATGCCGAGCCCGCCGCCCAGATCCAGATACTTCATGTTGACCCCCATATCCTTTACGCCGTCCAGAAGGCGCTTGAGCTTCTTGATGGCGTCCACGAACGGGGAGACCTTGGTGAGCTGGCTGCCGATGTGGCAGTCGATGCCCAGGATCTCCAGGTTGGCCATGTCCTTGACGCGGCGGTACTGATCCAGGGCGCGCTCGATGTTGATGCCGAACTTGGCCTTCTTCAGACCGGTGGTGATGTACGGGTGGGTTTCGGGATCGACGTCCGGGTTGACGCGGATGGCGATGCCGGCCTTCTTGCCGATGCGCCCCGCCACCTCGTTGATCCGGTCCAGCTCCTGCTCCGACTCAACGTTGAAGAGAAGGATACCGGTTTCCAGCGCGTAGGCAATCTCGTCGTCCCTCTTGCCGACGCCGGAGTACACTACCTTCTTGGGATCGACGCCGGCCTGCAGGGCACGATACAGCTCGCCGCCGGAGACGATGTCGACGCCGCCGCCCAGGTTGATGAAAGTCTTCAGCACCGCGAGATTGGAGTTGGCCTTCACGGAGTAGCAGATGGTGTGGGGCGTGGAGGCAAAGGCGTCGTCCATCGCTTTGAAGTGTCTCTCAAGCGTCGCCTGCGAATAGATATAAACAGGACTTCCGACAGCCGCAACGATGTCCTTTACGGCAACCTCTTCTGCATACAGCTCGTTACCCTTGTACTGGAAATGATGCATGATCTTTCTCCCCCTTGGATCTATATAAAATTTGGGACGTAAACGAAAAAAAAGTCTTTATATCTAACATATAAAGAAGCCAAAAGTCAAAAGTATTGCTCAGATGGCGAACAATGTTCTGCTGTGACAGAGATAGTGTTGCAGGATCTAGTGCAGGTCGAGTTAGCGCAGGTTAACCGTACGTGGAGCTGGCACTCGGTGGAAGTTCGGGTTGGTCCCGGATCGGTTGCCGACGCACGACTCCCATCAACCGGATGGTGCTCGTGGAACAGGGACAACATTAGACTCCGTTATTACCATCAATCTTGGGCCTAGCCCAATCGCCCCCTCTCTTGATGAGCTTGGTGCAGGGGGAGGGTGATGTCTCAGCAAGCTTTCACCCTCTCCCCTGCACCAAGCTCATCAAGGGGGAGGGTGTGTTGGTACAGTGCGGAGAAGATTGGTAGTAATCAATTTTAACGTTGGCAATCTACCAGAACATGTCCCAGGCATGTCGTACCCTCTCGCCCCTGTAGGAAATGGTTGGGGGGGGAACGCTTGCAAGTGAGGGAGGCAGTCAGCCGGAGCGGAGCAGTTTATGTATCACAACATCCAAATATCTGAATCAATACTTCTACGACACCCTCACCCCCAACCCCTCTCCCGGGGGGCGAGGGGAGCAAATCGGGGGGATTTGCACAAAAAATAGGCTTTCATATTTGCGCTACAGCGGCATTTCTCGGGGCAGAGCAGGGCGGAGCCTGCCTTCAGAGCCTGGAAAGATTTTTGAGGGGTTTTTGCTTATTAGGCGACGCATTAACTTGAACTAATCATTTCTAGTGAGGACTATGAGGCTTCTGGCGTCTCCGGACACGGGGAGAGTAAAGTTCTCTAATTTTTCTACCTTTACTCCCAAGTCTGCGAGTGCCTTCTCGGCCGCGACGATTTCCTCGGCTGCATTTTTTCCCTTCATGGCGACGATGCGCCCTTCCCGATTCAAAACCGGCAGCGCCATTTTGACAAAGGTGGGAATATCGGAAAATGCCCGCGACACTACCCAATCGAACGACTCCGCGAAATCTTGAGCCAGAGTTTCAGCGCGCACATGGATGGCATCGAAACCCTCTAGTTTGAGTAGCCGCACCGCCTGCTTCTGGAAACTGATCTTTTTCACCACGGCATCCACCGACACAATGTCCAGGCCGGGCTGCACGATCTTCACCGGGATGCAGGGAAAGCCGCCTCCGGAACCGATATCCAGCAGTCGCCCCGGGCCACGCACCACCTTTAGCAGGCTCAGCGAGTCGACCAGATGCTTGATGGCGATACCCTCGTCGTCGGTGATGGCTGTAAGGTTGATCTTCTTATTCCACCTCTTGAGCTCCTCGGCGAAAGCATCGAGTTGCGCAACCTGGGCGCCGGCAAGTGTGATCCCAAGCTCGCCGGCACCGGATATCAGCAGATCCTTGGCCCGCTGGTTCATTTGCCACCCCTTGCCTTGACTGCAATTGAGAGAATGGTGATACCGGCCGGAGTGACGCCGGGGATGCGCGAGGCTTGTCCCAGCGTGTCCGGACGGAAGCGCGCGAGCTTCTCCCGGACCTCGGTGGAGAGACCGGAGATGGCGGCGTAATCCATGTCGAGCGGTATACCGGTCGATTCAAGCCTGGCCGAGCGCTCGACTTGCTCCAGTTGGCGATCGATGTACCCCTTGTACTTGATCTGAATCTCCAGTTGCTCCCGGATCGTTTCGGGGAGATCCATTATCTCGGGATCGATGCGCGACAGCTGCTCGCAGGTGAAATCCGGGCGGCGCAGCAGCTGCTCGTAGCTGATGGCATTCTGCATTCCGGCCAGGTCCCACTCCTGCAGCAGCTCCTCACCGGCCGCCGAAGGTGTCAGCCTCTCCTTGCCAAGCCGCTCCAGTTGAGCCTCGATCAGTTCCTTCTTGGCGATGAACCCGGCATACAGCTCCTCCGGCACCAGACCCACCGCATGCCCCTTCTCCCTCAAGCGCAGATCCGCGTTGTCCTCGCGCAGCAGCAGGCGGTATTCCGCCCGCGAGGTGAACATCCGGTACGGCTCCTTGGTACCGAGCGTGACCAGATCGTCAATCATGACTCCGATGTAGGCTTCGCTTCTCCCCAGGACCAGCGGCTCCTTGCCCTGCACCCGGAGCGCTGCGTTGATGCCGGCCATGAGACCTTGGGCCGCCGCTTCCTCATACCCGGAAGTGCCGTTGATCTGCCCCGCGTGGTAGAGATTTCGCACCAGCTTGGTCTCCAGCGAGGCATGCAGCTGGATCGGATTGACGTAATCATACTCGATGGCGTAGGCCGGGCGCATGATCTCGACCCGCTCCAGTCCCTCGATGCTTCGATAGAAGGCCCACTGGATATCGATGGGAAGCGAGGTCGACATGCCGCTCGGGTACACCTCGACCGTGTCGCGCCCCTCCGGCTCGATGAAGGTCTGGTGCCGGTCCTTCTCGGGAAAGCGAACCACCTTGTCCTCAATGGACGGGCAGTAGCGCGGACCGATACCCTCGATGATGCCGGCGTAGAGCGGCGAACGGTCCAGGCCGCCCCTGATGATGTCATGGCTCTTCGGATTGGTATAGGCAATATGGCAGGGAACCTGCGGCTGCTCGATCCTGCTATTGGAGAAGGAGAACGGGATCGGGCGCTCGTCGCCGTACTGCGGCTCCAGGCGGTCGAAATCGATGGTTCTGCCGTCCAGTCGCGCCGGCGTGCCGGTCTTCAGCCTGCCGACATCGAAGCCACAATCCTTGAGCCGGTCGGAGAGGCCGATGGAAGGCAAGTCCCCTGCCCTGCCACCGGGATAATTCACCAGGCCGATATGGATGAGGCCGCGCATGAAAGTGCCGGTGGTGAGGATGATCGTCT
>Ga0209212_1005490_pt1 | contig 15065 bp, 13 predicted proteins | sample RifGroC2_FD_183996 | JGI IMG/M metagenome (GOLD analysis project Ga0209212, IMG submission 183996) | Groundwater microbial communities from Rifle, Colorado, USA - Groundwater C2 (SPAdes) (version 2) | ecosystem: Environmental > Aquatic > Deep subsurface > Groundwater | place: Rifle, Colorado... | reverse complement strand
CTAACTATGCTGCACAACAAAGTCAAATGATCAAAAGAAAAGAGACCAGTGGTTTAAAAGCTCTTTTGAAAACGGTTGATAAGGAACTTAATACACTCCATGCAATTCAGAAGGCAAAGGGAGAACTTCCCGCACAATACACAAATACCTTTGATCACCTCCTTTCCCGAAGGGAAGAGTTAGTAAAAAAATTAAAAGACCTCGCGAGCGAAGAAATAGTATCGGTTAATAAGGATGCTAAGGTAGTAGTCCATAAAGTCGTTCATCCGGGAGTAGAGATTAAAATCGGCGAATCAACCATGAGTATTCTTGAAGAATGTAAAAAGACAACATTCTATTTGACAGGAGATGAGATAAAAATAAAAAAATGAATGTTCATAAATTTAATTTACAAATGAGATGCTGTACCCTGCTACCTTTTTCACAACAGAACCGATTGAGTCAATAGCGGAGACACACCCAAAAAAAGATGCGGTTTGTTTGTTTTCTGCCAGCCATTCCACATAAACGGAATCATCCGATTGATTGAATGCCACATTTGCATAATTCGCCAACGGGTTAAACAAAAATTTTATTTGAGCCAAATTTACCCCTCTGTTACATAGCTGATCAATGATAGATTCGAGGCTCTCATCATGAGTGGCAATTACGACAAATTCAAGATCTTTCAGTTGATATGGATATATATCGTAATGTTGTATTTTCTTCAATAATTCCCCGAAAAAACTTGTTTTATTTCCCCACAGGGAAAGCAGGTATTTTGCAAGAAAAGATGTATGGTAAATTTCATCGGTTGGACCAATATGGGCAAGATAACCAAATTTTTTCGGATAGTAAATAATAATGGAAGTACATGGTCCGACTCCTTTTGTTTCAAGCACTTCCCCTGATCTTGCCATACGGAATTCGTTCATATCAACCCGCCTCCCTCCAAAATATCTTTTTGCATCTGCCAGTATCGTACGATTTTCCGAAACTATACCGGAACACTGTTCTGCGATTTTGGGGAGGTAATACTTTTTGTACTTTTGATAATGATTTGAAACAACTTCATCTTCATCAATTTCGACAATGATAATCCATGAATGCCCAAAAACATCAAACTGTTCAAAAGAACTGAGCACTTTTACACCCCTGTAATCGTCTATTATCGTGCTTCCCGATTCGTTGGCAAACGCCATCCTGACAGCATCTGTATCCACCCTGAGTTTTAGAATAGAGCTATCTTCAATAAACCTCGAATCAGTCAGCATGAGTTTGTTTTTGTTTACAAGATAGACTTCACCCGACCTTCCAAGACCTTTATGATCGGACAAGATGGCATTGATTTTATTGATGGGGAACTGAAGTACGAACCAGCCAAGTATCATATTGCTTTCCTGTACCGGAATAACAAAAAATGCCGCTGGCTCATCTGAAGGCGGGTAAAACTCATAATCCACAAACTCTCTTTCGGGGTTATTTTTGATGTGCTTTGCCAATTGAGTATTGGAAAATGTACCGGTAAAAAGGTTGGTATGGTAATCAGCTTCGTGCTTGATAGTGTGAAAAATAAAACCGTTGTTATCGATGAAAAGTATGTCATAAAAATCTCCGTATTTTTCCACGAAATGCACGTCCATTTCGTACTCCAGCCTGAAAAGAAAGGAGGCATCGATCTTTGCTGTGGGATTTGAAGTATGATATTTCCTCATGACATTGAAACATTGCAGCATCTTTTCATCGCTACTAACTTCATTCACGATCCGTTTTGTTTTGCCGAAATAATCGATTATTTGACTTTTTTTGGATGCCTTGATCTTGTCTAAAATCTTTAAATATGCACCTATTGAGTCATGCTGGGGCGGTCGCATACAGCCAGAAAAGGTTAAAAACAGAATACTGCACAATACCGGATACAAAATGGTTATAAATATAGAAAAGCGATTTTTCAGTATAGATTTCAAGGGTATCTTCCTTAAAATATTTCCAATTAGATTAGACTGCATTGTAAATGCACTGATTTTTCTTCCATACATAAATAAAGGGGAACTTCCTTACTGCGTTTACGAATCCATGATGTCATAATTTTGTAGATGGAAGCCCTTGCTTCTCCTGGATATCTGAGTTTGCCATCGTAACCTGCCGAAAACTCTTAGTCGAGTATGGTATTAATCAACGTCTCATAATCAACTTCCCATCCTTGATAGTAAATAATCGGATCGAAGTGGAAGGCAACCTGGTATCCGCAATCAACGCATCTTTGCGCAGATTGTATCTTTGTGTTCCAATGATTATCCATATTTTATCTGTGAAATCTATGTGCTCTGTGGTTTTCAACTGTCATTCAGATATCCGATTCAAGATGCTATCTTATATTGAAAACAGATAAACTGTCAAGACCTCGTTTACCTTATGAAACATAATCGTTTCTTACTCTATTTACTCTTGCTGAAACTATGAAATGGGTTTGTTTCCAGGATAAACTTGACAAACATTGATTTGAGTCTTATAATCCCAACATGCCTGAGATTGAAGAATTAGAACATATCTTTTGCGTTAAGGAAATAAGTTTCTTTGAATATAAACAATAAACAATTGAAAGCCAGGTAGCATGAATTATACCTTTGCCCCTTGGCTTTTAATTCGTCAACCCCACATCAACCTTGCATAATCAACTATCAAATCAAAAATTACCTGGCAAACTATGAGCAAACTATTTGAAAAAAAGAATATCGGCCAGATGACGTTGAAAAACAGGATAATCATGTCTGCCATGGACCTGGGGTTTACTTCGGATGGCACCATTAACGACCAGATTATCAACTTTTATATTGAGCGTGCAAAGGGGGGGGTGGGTCTTATTGTTGTTGGTGGCTGTTATCCTGAGATGAATGGCAAGGTCTGGAAGAGCATCATTGGGCTGGATAAAGATGAATTTATCCCCGGATTGAGAAGATTAACCGATGCCATTCATCAGTATGACGTTCGTGTGGCTGCTCAACTCCTTCATGCCGGCAGAAGTGCCTCGTCTTTTTTCACAAAAATGCAACCAGTCGCACCCTCTGCAGTGACATATAGAAGCATTAAACAAGAACCCCGTGCCCTGACAATTCCGGAGATCAAAACGGTTATCGATAATTATGTCAGCGCCACATTAAGGGCGAAGAAAGCAGGTTTTGATGCCGTCGAGCTTCATGGCGGGATGGGGTATCTTATCAATCAGTTCCTCTCTAAGACAACGAACAAGCGCGACGATGAATACGGTGGAAGTCTTGAAAATAGAACTCGTTTTGCAAGGGAAATGGTTCTCGCTATAAAACAAACTGTTGGGAAGGATTATCCCATCATCTTTAGAATGTCAGGTGATGATCTCGTAGAGGAAGGGCTCAAGATAACTGAAAGTATTGAAATTGCTAAAATATTGGAACAGGCGGGCGCTGACGCCTTTAATGTCTCTCCCGGCTGGCATGAAAGCAAGACCCCCATTATGTTGATGTCCATTCCAAGGATGGCTTATGCATATCTTTCTGCAAAAGTTAAATCTCAGGTAACAGCCCCCGTAATTGCTTCGGTGAGGATAAACAATCTTAAATTAGCAGAAGAAATATTAGATAATGAACAGGCAGACCTGGTGTCAATCGGTAGACCTTTGATTGTTGATCCCGAACTGCCGAATAAATTTAAAAACGGGCAGTATGATGATATCAGGACGTGTATTGCCTGCAATCAGGGGTGTTTTGATTCCCTGCTTAATTTTAAACCAGTGGCCTGCACTTACAATGCGATGGTGGGGCACGAAGGTGAATACAAGATAACCAAAGCGGGTAAATCGAAAAAGATTGTGGTTGTGGGCGGCGGGCCAGGTGGCATGGAGGCTGCTCGTGTCCTGGCATTGAGGGGGCACAACGTGACGCTGTACGAAAAGAATCATCAACTGGGTGGTCAATTACGATACGCCTTTATTCCACCGGGACGAGAAGAAATACAAAATATCATATCGTATCTGGAAAGACAAATTTCGAAACTCAACGTAAATATAAAAATGGGAAAAGAGGCAGATTTACAGACGTTAGAGGAAGAACACCCTGATGCAGTAATCATAGCCACAGGTGGACGTCCAATAATGCTCAATCTCCCGGGAATAAACGGAGAAAATGTTTCTATCGCCAGTAGTGTGTTGGAAGGGAAAGTAACGACAGGGAGGGACGTTGTCATCATTGGCGGTGGAACGGTTGGGTGTGAGGTGGCACTGTACTTGGCAAAACAGGGGGCGATGAGACCGGAGGTAGCCTGTTTTCTGCTTAAACACAAGGTGCTCGACGCCAAAGATATTGTTGAATATACCTCGAAGGGGAACAGAAATATCACCCTGCTGGAAATGAAAAGAAAGGTTGGGGGCGGGTTTGGCTTTTCCACACGATGGGTTATCCTCAATGAACTAAAGGATGCAGGGATAAAAGAAATAACGGAACTAAAGGTAAAAGAAATTACAAACAACCACAGCGAAAACGGACAAATACATAGGGGGGTGGTGTATGAAAAAGACGGTCAGGAACACTTTATCAAGGCAGATACCGTTATCGTTGCCGTAGGATACAGCCCCAACAACGAACTCCAGAAGCAGGTGGAGGGAAAATTCCCGGAGACATACTTTATCGGCGATTGTGTCAAGGTACGCACGGCACTTGAGGCTATTCATGAAGGTTTTCAAGTAGCATTAAAGATATAGATTAGGTTTTAAATCATGAAAGACATTCGCATGAATCGTGGTGATAACTCCGGTTATAACCACATCGAATTTGAAGAAATTTCCGGTGATAATGGCAAGGCCGTTGGCATTATCTACATGAAAAAACCGCCGCGAAACTCCTTAGGTTCATGGCTTCTCGACGCCATCTACGATAAAATGGATCAATACGAGGGTGATGATAAAATTGGCGCTATTATTATCGCCAGCAAACTCAGGGGAGTCTTCAGTGACGGCGCCGATCGCGACGAACTCTTCGGCTCGTGGATATCGGGGCTGGTGGCAGAAAAAAACTATGAACGATTTCACCGTGCCCATGAGATGTTTGTAGAAATCGAAAATTGTAAAAAACCCGTGATTGCCGCTATTAACGGTGTTACTATTGGCGCTGGTCTGGAACTTGCCATGTTATGTGACCTGCGCGTTGCATCCGAACTATCCTTCTTTAGCCTACCGGAAGCAAAGCCCGAACTCAGCATTATTCCCGGTCTGGGTGGTACTCAGCGTTTACCGCGTTTTATTGGCGTTGCCCGCGCCAAAGAAATGCTCTTCCTGGGCAAGATGATCCGCGCCGAAACAGCGTTGGCGTGGGGTCTTATCAATCAAATTTCACCACATAAAGAAGTATTAAATCAGGCCATTGACACGGCAAAGACTTTATTGGAACGGGATGCAAGGGCGCTCAAGGAAATGAAGAAGTGCATCAACTTTGCCGTGGAGAACGATATCCTGAAGGGTATCGAATACGAAGTAGGTCTCTTTGCTGAGATGATGCGATTAAAGCTGTTAAGAATGGCATCGGACCAGCAAAAAAACATTTAAATCACAGATATTTTTTACCTTGCATTTCAAAATCCATTTCTTTACTATACCGCAAACAGTAATTTTATAAGGAGGAATATTAAGTGGAATTTAAGGATAAGGTAGCAATTATTACAGGCGGTACAAGAGGTATCGGTCGGGCAATAGCGCTGGAACTGGCAAAGAACGGTTGCAACGTCATCTTTAATTACAGTAAAAGCGCTGATGCCGCTAATGCATTGGCAAAAGAAATCGAATCCTTGGGCGTGAAAGCACTCTCTTTTCAAGTAAATGCAGCCAGTTTTGAGGGCGCCAAGAATATGGTGAAAGAGGTCAAAGATAAATTTGGAAAAATTGACTTCCTCGTAAATAATGCCGGCATTACCCGTGATAAACTTCTGGCCTTAATGGCAGAGAACGATTGGGATGACGTCATTAATACCAATCTCAAGAGTGTGTATAATTTTTCTAAGGCTGTTATTACCCAGATGATCAAGCAAAAGGCTGGTAGTATCTTAAATATAACCTCTGTGAGCGGGATAATCGGGATGGCTGGCCAGGTCAATTATTCTTCCTCCAAGGCAGGCATGATCGGTTTTACTAAGGCCCTTGCCAAGGAAGTCGGAAAGGTAAACGTTACCGTAAACGCCATCGCCTGCGGTTTTATTGAAACTGACATGACGGCAGTCCTGCCCAAGGAATACAAAGATAAGGTAATCGAGATGATTCCCATCAGAAGATTTGGCAAGGCCGAAGAGGTTGCAAAAACAGCCATATTCCTATTATCTGACAATGCCAGATATATTACTGGCCATGTGATTAGCGTCGATGGTGGTTTGGCAATATAGAAATGAGCATTTGGGACACAGATAAACGCAGATTTTTCAATGTAGTGCGAACTGAAGTTCGCACTACAACTGCAACTATGAATTTCCTTAACATAAATTTTATTATCGTTCTACTGAGCACTCACGACGAAGTCTGCGTTCATCTGTGAAAATCTGCGTCCTAGTTAATAAATAAAAAATTTGAGAAGGAAAAGCCATGTTATTTCTCTTAAAAGTCGAAGTAAAACAAATGCCCCAGATGCCTGTAAAGGACTTTTTGGGTCATGTGATACGGGAGTGGGAATATTTTTCACGATTCCAGCGGCGCGGTAAAATATTGGCAGGTGGAAAGCTGTCAGGCCGGCGCGGAGCGGCTGCTATTATTGATGCTGAGTCCAACGAAGAAATGGAAGAGATCGTTTCAAAACTCCCCCTCTTCCCGTTCTTTACCGACATCGAGATTACGCCCCTTGTGCCAATGGAAAAGGCATTACTGGATACCAAGAGAATACATTCACTCATGAAATAGACGTTACAATCGCAAGTGTGATTTGGTATTGTTTGAATCAAAAATGTAACTCAGACTCTGATAATTTTCGCATCGCAGGTCAGCAATATGACCATCTTCCTCTCATAAAATAGGTTGATAGGAATTCCTGAATGATAAAAGTTTGCTATTTAAAGAACGTACGGGAAAGACCTATGTCACACACTCTCTCACTAATACAGCCTCTCTTCTTATTTTCAGACCAGTGGAGTTCCTGGAGACTTAAACATGATTAGACTGCCAGGTACAATTGTAGTTCTTATCATCATGTGCTTTACGATGAATTATATATTTGCACAGGAAATAAACGAAGCGGAGTATCAGCAACTAAAAAACAGACTCGGCACAGATTTAATGCAAAAATTAAAGGAGGAGATCAAAAAAGAACTCATAGATGAACTGAAGGCTGAGTACACGATGGAACCAAAGCAAAAACAGGTAGCTGAAAAACCAATAACTACAATAAAAGTAAATGATCCGAGGAACGAATCAAAAGAAGTTTCCACAAGGGAAGAAGAGACCATCAAATATACTGAATATCAAAAAGGGGCCGAGGAAATAGGACTGGATAAGGCACGATACAGACTGGGTGAGGGACTCACCTTCGGTGAACAACTCTTAACCATTCGTGGATTTGGAAATCTTAATGCACGTTACATTGATAATAATGTTAGCGAAAATCTTGGTATCGGTAATAATTTCTTTTCCCTCGGTGAATTTGATCTGTTTATGACATCAAGGCTCAGTAACCGCATATCCTTCCTTGGGGAAATCGTGTTTGAGTTTGAAAGTGAAGAAACTGAAATAGATCCAGAACGTCTGATAATTCGTTATGATGTCAATAATCTGCTGAAAATTAATGTAGGTAAGTTTCATCTGCCCATAGGGTACTGGTTGCCGACATATCACCATGGGGTATGGCTCCAGACAACAATAGATAGACCTGATATATTCAATTTTGAGGATAAAGGAGGTCCTTTACCCTCACATGCTATAGGAGCTATGTTATCCGGTAGCGCATTGCTGGAAGGTTTTGACCTGAATTATGCTTGTGCAATTAGCAACGGAAGGGGGGTTAATACAACTCAAATACAAGTAATTGACGATAGAAATGACAAAAAGGCATTAAGTTTACAACTTGAAGTGCAACCGCATATAGTAGAAGGATTAAGGCTTGGCCCAAGTATTTATTACGATGTAATACCCGAAGACAAAACCAATCCCAATAGAGAAAGTGAAATAAGGGAGATTATTTATGGTGGGCACATTGTATATACCATTGAAAACATCGAACTTTTGACCGAGGCGTTTGAGATAAATCATGATGAGTTCTCAGGCGGTGTATTTAATACCATCGGCGGATATGCACAGTTTGCATATACCATAAACAAATTCAAACCTTATTACAGATATGATTATATTAAGTACGATAGTAATGACCCATTCTATAATGAAAGTAAATTTGATTTTCTAGATACAAATAAGCATACACTAGGGTTGCGATATGAACTCTCACACTTTAATGCACTAAAATTCGAATATTCACATGGCGTATTTGATGACGAAGATGTAAACATTGTAGGATTGCAGACGGCGTTCTCGTTTTAATAAAACTAATGAGATTTATTACAGTCATCGTATTTATGCTTATGGTTGTATTAATAGCAAATGCCTGTGCGGATATTGCAGTTATTGTCAATAAATCAAATCCTGTGTCAGATATCTCTTATAATGAACTCAAACAAATTCTGGAAGCAAGAAAACAATACTGGGATAAGGGCGAAAAGATTACACTCATATTCAAACCGATTACTTCTTTTGAAACTCTCATTTTGATAGACAGGATCTACAAAATAAATTATGAAGATTTTGATAAATATTGGTTTTTAAAGGTCTATGAACAGAAAATATTGGAATTCCCAAAGATACTGAATTCTACGGGTACAATAAACATACTCGTTTCCGAAATACCCGGTGCAATCGCCTTTATTGATGTAAACGACGTATCTAAACGCGGGAACATAAAGATGCTGAAGATTAACGGAAAGATGCCTGAGGAGAAAGGGTATCCATTAAAATAAGATGCGAATTGGACATCGTCTGACAATTGGTTTTGGTGTCATTCTGCTGCTCATGTCAGGTATGATATTATTTATAACAATGTCACTAAACAGGGCTGACAGGGTACAAAAACTTGTCGTAATTCATACCCATGATTTAAAGACGTGCGATGAGCTAAAAGAGTATATTCAACGGTGGCTTATAAGCATAGAATATATTTTGAAGAAAAAAGATACATCGAATTTAGATTATCATGAAATTATGGAGGTATCTATTGAAAATAAACTAAAGGGAATAAGCTGTAACATTTATGACAAAGAGGCTGTTGCCCTTTTCAAGAGAACATGGCAGTTCTTTAATAATATTAAAACACTGGATGATGATGCCACCACACGCCTTAAATCAGGAAATAATGTGACTACTATAGAGAGGGACAACTGGAATAACAAGTTCGAAGCAGATGCCCTTGAATTTACCAAAACATTTTATAACCTTCATGAAAAGATCACAACATCATATAACCTTGCAATTTCTTACGGCGAAAAAGTTCTGAGACGTTGTTGGTTTGCCATTTATGTTATAACGCCATTAACGATTGTGATCAGTGGAGTATTTGGATATTTTATAACTCGGGGTGTAACAAGACCGTTAAATCTATTGAATACTTCGATAAAAAGGATTGCGTCGGGTTCATACGATATTAAAATAAGCCCGAATTTTTCTGCTGAAATAAATGAAGTTTTTAATGTCTTTAATGACATGTCGTTAAAGCTGGATGAGGCGAATAAAAGGCTTGTGCAATTATCCATTAAAGACGAGTTGACTGGAATGTATAATAGGCGATATTTTGACGAAACATTAGAAAGAGAGGTACTAAGGTCAAAACGTCTGAGGCACCCCTTGTGTCTGTTATTTATTGATATAGATAAATTTAAGCATTTTAACGATGCATATGGACACGTTGAAGGTGATAAAGTCCTGCAATGTCTTGGGAAATTAATCATTGAGCAAGTAAGAAACGGGATTGACATACCGTGTAGATACGGGGGCGAGGAATTTACCATAATACTGCCTGAAACAAGAAGAATAAGCGCCGTTACTGTAGCCAATCGTATATTCCAGAATTTCAGGGGTGCTAAATTTCATATTGCAACAAAAGATGAGCCGGTGCAGAAAACGATAAGTGTTGGTGTTGCAGAAATTGAATATAAGGATGACGCGAAGACCTTACTTGTTCATGCGGACAAGGCAATGTATGAGGCAAAAAAGCTAGGTGGAAACAGGGTTTGCGAATATCGAGCGTAAGGCAAGTTTATATGAAATGTAACGGTTTACCGCAACCGGGGCACAAAGGAAAACATAGAGGGGTTATAGTGCGATTTTAGATTTACGATTTGAGATTATAAAAATCGTAATTCGCAAATCGTAATTCGTAAATTACTGTTACGGATTGTCCGTGTGGTGAAATATGCCGAATAATTTCTTTATGGTCTCCACATACCGGTAACCGCCGCCATTCTTTGCCTCTTGTTTGGCTACCTTTGCGGGATGATGGAGGAGTTTGTTGATGGTGCGTTCCATGGTATAAATGACCTGCTCCCAGTCTCCATTGTCTAAGTTCTTTAACTTGGGTTTTAAGCGATCCAGTTCTTCTTTTCCAATAGTGTGGAAATGATTGCGTAGGTGGGTGATCGCCGGTTCTATTTTCATTTCTTCGAGCCGTGCCATGAAGTGCTCTACCTCTTCCTCAATGAGTACACGACATTTTTCTACCTCTCTGTTTCGTTCGTCTACGTTCTGGCTTACCACAGATTGAAGGTCATCAATGTTATAGAGATACACGTTGTCAATATTGGCTACCTCCGGTTCGATATCCCTGGGAACGGCAATATCGATGAGGAACATGGGATTCCCCCTCCGATGCCTGATGGCTTCCTTCACCTGATCGGCATGGATTACGTAGTGCGGGGCAGACGTGGAACTAATAACGATATCGGCTTTTTCGAGATATTCGCCAAGCAATTCATATTTGATTGCCTGACCATGATATTCGTTGGCGAGTTCCTCTGCACGTTCATAGGTACGATTCGCCACGATAAAGGTACGCGCCCCTTCCTCATAAAGATGCTTGAGTAGAAGTTCACACATTTCACCGGCACCCACGACAAGGACAATTTTACCGGTAAAATCCTGGAATATCTTCTCGGCAAACTCCACGGCTACGGAGCTGATGGAAACCTTACGCTTGCCGATGGACGTCCTGGTATGCACGATCTTGGCAGCGTTGAGCGCCTGCTGAAAAAGCTGGTTTAAAATTTTTCCCGTAGCCTCTTCCATGGCAGCCGTCGTGTAAGCCTCTTTGACCTGTGAAAGGATTTGCGATTCTCCGAGCACCATAGAATCAAGGCTGGATGTCACAAAGAAAAGATGATTCACTGCACGGTCATCGTTATAGTGATACATATAGGGAGAAAAGGTATTTAGCTCAATCTTATGAAAGTCGGCAAGAAACGAAAAGACGTCTTCGGCCTTAATAGCGCCGTCTTGCGACGAGATATAGAGTTCGACACGGTTACAGGTCGATAAAATAACAATCTCTGCGTTTTGGTCTTGATATTTCTGGGAAAATAGAGATAAGGCAGTATTGATACTATTGGGATTAAAAGCTAGTTTTTCCCTGACCTCTATCGGCGCTGATTTATGATTCAATCCTACGACAATAATACTCATAATCTAATCCTTAGCTCAAGCAAGCCGAAACAAAAACATATAAAGTGTCACTGAACATTCAACAACTCTGTATGCGTTTGCTCGCTCACCTTCTGAAAGGCATGCTTTGATCCCATAAAGAAGGTGCCAATGAAGGTAAAGAGTACCAGGCAAAAACCCACAATGGTCAAGCATGCGATCTTGGTGCCGTGAAATGATGCGATCAGACGCATATGCAGCAATGCCGCATATATCAACCAGGTTGCCAATCCCAAAATAACCTTATAATCAAGATACCACATCTCACCCAAAACATTTTGTGTCTTTACCCAAAATGTGCCAAATACAAGGCCAAGGGTGAGGAGTGGAAAGCCGAAAGAAATCGTCTTCCACATCATCTTGTCAATCCCTTCGAGCGAAGGCAATTTGTTAAAAAGAGAACCAAACAGTTTGTGTTTCAATTGCCTCTGTTGTGTCAAATACATGATGCTTAGACTAAATGATATAGTAAAGGCAGCATATCCCACGAATATAGGAATGATGTGCGCTATGAGCCAGAAATTCTGAAGGCTTACGGTAACTAACAAATTTCCCCCGTCAAACGTAAGCGCCCATATTGAAAGCGCAGTAACGACAGGCAATAAAAACGTGTCTAAAGATGGCAGTTTATAAAGGTAGTCCAGATTTATGTAAACAAAGAGAATACACCATAGTAATGAGACGAAGGACTCATACACGTTAGTTATGGGAATGTTGCCCGATTCAAGGCCCAGGAAAACAATAAAGCCGCTGTGGATGAAAAATCCCATCATCATTGTCCATTTGGCAACTTTTTTATCAAAAACACCGGGCTTTACGATGTATCCGATTGACCAAACGGAAGATATAAAATACAAAATTATGGTAATGATAAAAGGGATATGAGGCATCTGTATCATAGTTAATAATGTAAGAAATAAATATTCATTAATCAATGAAAATTTCAAAACACCCTGCTTTGCATTTTTAGTTTTTTTAATTGACAAAGGCCCCTTTGTCCGATACCCTACATCGTAGTAAGGACATACTCATCTAATGATTCAAATAGGAGGTATGAGTTTATGGCGGAAGAACTAAAAATATCAAAAAAAACCAGTATCGGAGATGTAATTAAGCAATATCCAGAGGCTGAGGCTGTAATAAAAAAATATTTCGGGGCAGGATGCTTTACCTGTCCGGGTTCAAAAACGGAGGATATTGCCTTTGGCGCTACCATGCACAATATATCTCCCGATGTTATTATTAAAGAGTTGAACGAGGTTATTAATAAGAAAAAAGGGTAATATTTTCAGGTAAGGAGAATTCACATGAAAGAGAGAATAGAAGAGGCATTGAAACATATTAGACCTGCACTGCAGGCAGATGGCGGCGATATTGAACTCGTGAGTGTAGAGGGAGGCGTTGTAAAGGTGCGTTTACGTGGGGCCTGTGGATCATGTCCCAGCGCACTGATGACGCTGAAATACGGCGTAGAGGAACGTCTCAAGGAAGAGATTCCTGAAGTAGAATCTGTAGAACTCGCATAGTACATTTTATGTTTGATTTAAACACTGAGGAGTTTCTAAATGAGTTTAGTATTGGGTCCAATCCATTATTGGATGTTTGGGAAAATAAAAACTACTGAGTCGAGAGAATCTGCCATAGTCTCTGCATTTAAAGAAAAGTACGGTGCAGATGCAGATAAAATACTTGATCAGGTGTATAAGAAATATCCAAAAACGAACAATAACAAACCCCTTGAAGAATTGCTGGCCAATAAGTCAATACATCAGGGAATTCAAAGTCTCATCGTAGAAGTAGAAACACGGGAAGCCGCAGTAGTTGCCGCCTTCTGTGCCAAATATCCTGACGCCGCAAAAGTAGCCGCAGATGCCGCCCATAAACACGGCATTAGTTGTGGAAAAGAGGCCGTTAAAAGCAAGGGGCTGTCAGCGGCAGATTGCAACAACACCTCGAAGGCATTTGAAATAATGGGTGACTTTCACAGCGACGGAATGCCTTGTGATCGAGGCGCACAGGTGGTGTCGGAATCTGAAAAATGCACATCCTGGGATCACGAAAGCTGCGTTCATGAACCGTACTGGAAAAATGCCGGTGCAAACTTTTTAACGATGTGCGATATTGTCAACGAATGGATTGCAGGATTCGGTGAGGGAGTAAATCCCAAAATCAGTTACAAACGTTCAAAAACCCTTGCAGCAGGAGACCCCTCGTGTTTGAGTAGTTTCGAAATAAAAAATGATAAATAATCCACCGCAAAGACGCAAAGTGCGCAAAGTTATAATTACTAAAGAAGGAACCTGTTTATTTTTTAAGTCTTTCTTTGCGTCCTTTGCGTCTTTGCGATAAGCTAAACTAATTTGATCATGTCAGATCGTTATGCACGGCAGGTACTGTTCTACGGCATAGGTAATACAGGCCAAAAGATACTTATGGAGAAGACTGCCGTGCTCGTTGGCTGCGGCGCATTGGGCTGTACTTCAGCAAATCTTCTCGTCCGCAGCGGAATCAAATGTCTCAAGATTGTAGACCGTGATTATATCGAAGAAAGCAACCTGCAGCGCCAATCCTTATTTGATGAAGAAGATATAAGCAAAAACCTCCCAAAAGCTGTTGCCGCACAAAAGAAACTTCAGAAAGTTAATTCCCAAATACAGATCGAGGCAATTGTTGTTGACCTCAATCCATCCAATATTGAAACTGTTCTGGAAAATGCAGATGTCGTTATTGACGGCACAGATAATTTTGAGTCACGCTTTCTCATCAATGATTATTGTGTGAAACACGGGATACCATGGATTTATGGGGCTTGCATTGGGAGTGTGGGTTTAACCATGAACATTGTCCCGCCAAAAACTCCCTGTCTCCGATGTGTACTCGACACTATTCCACCTTTTGGCACGACTGAGACATGCGACACTGCGGGAATTATCGCACCCATTGCCAGTATGATCGCCTCTATCCAGGCGGCAGAAGCGCTAAAAATATTAACAGGGAATTACGATGACTTGAGTAAAGGGCTTTTGAAGATAGACCTCTGGCGTAACGAAATTAAAAAGCTGCATACCGAGGATATTCGGGAGAAATCCGATTGTATAACGTGCAAACAACATCAGTATGAATTCCTGTCCAAAGATAGGTATTCAATGACAACCTCCCTGTGCGGCAGAAATGCCGTACAAATTTTACACCCTAACGGATCGAAACTTGATCTGGCGAAACTTGCACTACGATTAGAGCAATTGGGCAAAGTATCTTTTAACAGCTTTCTTTTACGGCTGAAATTAGACAAATATGAGTTAACGGTATTTCCAGACGGGCGATTAATTATTACCGGTACAAACGATGCCGC
>Ga0209212_1005487_pt1 | contig 15070 bp, 11 predicted proteins | sample RifGroC2_FD_183996 | JGI IMG/M metagenome (GOLD analysis project Ga0209212, IMG submission 183996) | Groundwater microbial communities from Rifle, Colorado, USA - Groundwater C2 (SPAdes) (version 2) | ecosystem: Environmental > Aquatic > Deep subsurface > Groundwater | place: Rifle, Colorado... | reverse complement strand
TGGAGTGCGCAATGCAAGGCAAAGTGATATTGGTGACCGGAGGGGCGAAGCGCGTCGGTGCGGCGATATGCCGCCGCCTGCACGCGGCAGGGGCGCAGGTTGCCGTGCATTACCGCAATTCCGCACAACAGGCATTGTCCCTGCAGAATGAACTGAATGCACTGCGCCCGGAAAGTGCGGTTACATTCCAGGCAGACCTGCTCGATCTGGATGCATTGCAACAACTGGTGCGCGAAGTCGTTGAAAAATTCGGGCGACTGGATGCGCTGGTCAACAACGCTTCGAGTTTCTACGCTACACCCTTGGCGGAGGTGGATGAACAGCAATGGCACGATCTGCTCGGTACCAATCTGCGTGCGCCGCTGTTCCTCGCGCAGGCGGCAGCGGCTGAGTTGCGCCGTCATCACGGCTGCATCGTCAACATCGCGGACATTCATGCCGAGCGCCCGATGTACGGGCATCTGCTATACAGCACGGCCAAGGCCGGACTGACCGCGCTGACCCGTGCGCTGGCGCAGGAGATGGCGCCGCAGGTACGCGTCAACGCTGTCTCTCCGGGCGTCATCGTGTGGCCGGAAAACGCGGCATGGATGGACGAAGAGCAGCGCCGCAAGATTGTCGCGCATACGCTGCTCAAGCGCGAAGGCGGGCCGGATGATGTCGCGCGCGCTGTCACTTTTTTGATTCAGGATGCGCCTTATGTTACCGGGCAAGTCATCTCGGTAGATGGCGGCAGAAGCATCAACATTTAACTGGATTTTTATTTTGGAATTTTCATGAACGACATCGCACAACCCATCCATTTCGAGCGCCATTCGACCAACTTCAACCGCCTCAAGGGGCGGCTCGAACACCAGGTCGGCAAGGCCATCGCCGATTTCAACATGATCGAGGCCGGCGACACGGTGATGGTGTGCCTGTCCGGCGGCAAGGATTCGCACGCGCTGCTCGATATACTTCTTACCCTGCGCAAGCGCGCTCCGATCGATTTCCGCATCGTCGCGATGAATCTCGACCAGAAGCAGCCGGGCTTTCCCGAAGAAGTGCTGCCCAACTATCTCAAGTCCATCGGCGTGGATTTCCACATCGAAGACCAGGATACCTATTCCATCGTCAAGGAAAAAATACCCGAAGGCAAGACCACCTGCTCGCTGTGTTCGCGGCTGCGGCGCGGCATCATCTACCGCGTCGCGCATGAGCTCGGCGCCAACAAGATCGCGCTGGGGCATCACCGCGACGACATGATCGAAACGCTGTTCCTGAACATGTTTTTCGGCGGCAAGCTCAAGGCGATGCCGCCCAAACTGATCACCGACAAGGGCGACCACATCGTGATCCGCCCGCTGGTCTATTGCACCGAAAGAGACATCGCCCGCTATGCGCGCGGCATGGAATTCCCGATCATCCCGTGCAACCTGTGCGGCTCGCAGGAAAACATGCAGCGCCAGAACATCAAGCAAATGCTCGCCGCATGGGAGCTCGAGTATCCGGGGCGCAGCCAGACCATCTTCACCGCCATGCAGAATGTCGCGCCGTCACATTTGCTCGACGCGGGCTTGTTCGATTTCAAGCGCCTCAAGCTCGGCGATGAGGTGACAGAAGGCGATGTGGCGTTCGACGACGACGTAGCTTGCTGATTGAGCGGTTAGTCAGCAATCCGATTGGCAGCCAGGATTGCCGCAGTGGAGGTAGATCATGAACCGTAAGCAGAAAATTGCATTATGGCTGGGGTTAATTAACCTTGCTGTGATCCTGCTGTTTCCCCCGTTTGATTCCTTCTCATTCACCGACACCAGGGCACTTATTTTCGCCGGCTTCAAATTTGTGTTTTCGCGCAGCGATAATGAAGTCATCAACGGCGACGTGCTGTTTCTCGAGATTGTCGTATTGCTGGTGAATGTCGGTGTCGCCTGGCTGCTGTTGCGTGACACCGGGCGTGTTCCTGGTACGAAGCGGCGTTTCAATTACCAGAACGCCATCCTGCTGGTGGTCGCCGCCAACCTGACGGTGATTATGCTATTCCCGCCATTCGAATATTTCTATGCCATTACCAGCGCACTGCTGCCAACTTTCCAGGGCTTCTACTTCATTTTCTCGGCAGGCCCGATGCTTACCATCGTCACGCCGATGCTTTATCTGGAAGTGGTGTTCGTCTTGCTTAACGGCGCGGTGCTGTGGTTGTTATTCAGGCAAGACAAGCCCCCGGAGCTTTCACCGCAGGATGCCATGCAATTGATGCGCGAACTGAGCGGGAAGTAAAAAAATAACTGGTAGATCCCCTTACTTCGTCAGGGACAGAAAAAGCGTGGGCAGCTTTTCAGGTAATTGTTCCACTCGGTCGATGATGGTGTACTGCTTGCCGAAAATGTCTACAACATATTCATCGGCCTTGTGGTCAAGGTTGATGCAGTAAGTATAAATGCCCTGCCGGTCCAGTTCTTTTACCGCCTGCCGCGCGTCCTCGATCAACAACCTGCCGTCCTTGCTGTCTATATCCGATGGTTCGCCGTCGGTGAGAATCAGCATCAGTTTCTTGTCGGCCTGCTGTTTTTCCAGGTAGTGAGCGGCATGGCGCATTGCCGCCCCCATGCGCGTGGAATAGTTGGCTTCCATCGCCGCCAGCCGCCCCTTCACTTGGTCGCCCCAGTTTTCGCTGTAGCCCTTGATGTGCAGATAGCGCACGTCATGCCTGGTGTTGGAATGGAATCCGGCGATGGCGAACGGGTCGCCCAGTTTCTCGATCGCCCAGGCCAGCAGCGATACCGCTTCCTGGCTCAGTTCCAGAATAGTCTGGTCGCAGCCCGCCGCCTTCTCATTGAGAGATTCCGATAAATCCAGCAGCAGCAGCACCGCGATATTGCGCCCGCTGGTCTTGTGGCTCATGTTGATACGCGGATCGGGTGTCGCGCCGCTCTGGTAATCGATCAGCGAACGCAGCGCGACATCCAGATCCAGCTCGCTGCCGTCCTCCTGGTAACGCACCCGTACCTTATCCTGCGGCTTGAGCAGGTCGAGCATTTTCTTCAGGCGCTTGGCCAGCGCGCCGTGTTTGGCCAGCAACTTGTCGATATTCGCCGCGTTGCCGGATGGATGCAGGGCTTCATACACGCTGACCCAATCCGGACGGTAACTCTGGCTGTTGTAATCCCACTCATGGTAATGGCGCGGCGGCAGCCCCTTTATTTCCTCGCTCGGTTCGATCTTGCGCGGTTCGTCAAACGCTTCTTCCTCGTCGCCTTCCTCGATGAATTTCCACATCTGGCGATTGTCGTCACGGTAATCCACCACCGTGCCCTTGAAATGCATCTTGGCAAGCTGGTCGCTCTGGCGGCGCGCCTTCGCAACAAAGGAGACCGCCAGCTCGGCAATCTCCTGCGTGCTCATGTCGCCTTGCTGCATCAGCATGTGGAAGCGCTGCGCGAACCCGACGACATGCGGATTTTTATACGGATGCCGCGAATCGAGAATGGCGCGCGACAACATGGTCAGGCGATGGCGCACGCCGGATTCCAGCTCGGGATCGCAGGCGTCTTCGGCAGGGATGGGATGCAACGCCATGAAAATGCGGCGCAGGCCGGGGTACTCGCGCATCGCCAGATATTCCACGCGGCTGTCTTCCAGAAATTCCACCGCCATGCGCTGGAACGGGGCGAAATTGTCGGCAAAAATGGCGTTTGTCCAGCGGCGGTGCCCGGCAATGTGCGCCAGCGCGGCGCGATAACGGTCTAATCCAGATACAACGATTTCTCCCGCAGGGAGCCGTTCGCCCTCTCTCTCGCCTGCGGGAGGGGGGCGGATGAAATCGTCATACACATCCGGCAGGCGGATGCCGAGCTTGTCGTAATAGGGAATCGGCTTGCGCAGTTCGTCGAACGCGCCGGAATAGGGGATCAGCTGCCCTTCGTCGTGCCATAGCCCGCGCAAATACATGTCCAGCTTGCGTTCGTTGTCGACCAGCAGCGTGCCGTGCCGCTCGCGTTGCAGCACCGCACGGCTGTCCGCCGATTGCAGGCTGAAGTAATCGATCTGCCGGTCGGGATGATCGTTGTAATAGCGCACGCCGTAATCCACCCAGTTTTTCAGCCCCGCCAGAGAGAGCTGGCCGAGCAGCAGCGGAATCTTCCTGAAAAATTCCGGCAGCCCCGGGCTGGGGAAAGTCTGGTGAATACCGTGGATCGAGCCGGTGGTGCGCTCCATGAAATCCAGCACGATATCCAGGTAGTCGCGCAGTTGTTGCGGCGATTGTAGGCGCCGCGCGGTGACCTGCAACGATTGCAGGAATGGCGTAATGGCGTTGCTGTTAGGCGTTTGCGTCATCCTGCGGATGCACTCCATGATGGCGGGCAGCGCCTCTTCACCCAGCCTGCTGGCCACCGTCGGCCATTCCTCAAGGAAAATCAGGATAGGCTCCGCGCCGCGCCCCATCTTGCCGAGAAAGCGCGCATTACTGATATAGGCTTCCACGCCCTGCCTGGAAAGCGTTGCCAAAGCCTCGCGCATGCAATCCGCAAATACCGGTTTGACGCGCGGGAAGCCGCAGTCCAGTTGCTGCCAGTAGGCTTCCAGTTCGTCTGTGATGGTTGCGGTTCCCATGTTTATGCAATCGGAATGATGATGTTCGATACACCTTTTAAATTGTGGAACCCACACAAAGCCCAGGAGCGACAATGCCAGTGGGAGCGGCTTTAGCCGCGATTCAATCGCGAAATATTGAACATATCGCGGCTAAAGCCGCTCCCACAAAATATTTATCCCCGTCTTTTTTCTTACCCGAACACCGCATCGATCGCATGATCCAGCGTATCGCGGATGTCCGCATCATCGGTGATCGGACGCACCAGGGCCATGCGGCACGCGGCGCGCGGCTCGACTCCGCCATTGATCAGCGTCGCCGCATATACCAGCAAGCGTGTGGAAATTCCTTCATCCAGCCCGTGCCCTTTCAGGTTGCGCGCCGCACCGCCGATTTTCACCAGTTGCGCGGCCAGCCCGGCTTCAATGCCGGTTTCCTTGCCGAGAATCTCCGCCTCGATAGCGGGTGCCGGATAATCGAAATCGAATGCGGTGAAGCGCTGCTTGGTGGATTGCTTCAGGTCCTTCAACAGGCTCTGGTAGCCGGGGTTGTAGGAGATCACCATCTGAAAATCGGGATGCGCTTCGAGCAGTTCGCCCTTCTTGTCCAGCGGCAGCGTGCGGCGATGGTCGGTCAGCGGGTGGATCACCACCGTAGTGTCCTGGCGCGCCTCGACGATCTCGTCGAGATAGCAGATTGCGCCGATGCGCGCCGCGGTGGTCAGCGGGCCATCCAGCCAGCGCGTGCCGTTGGCATCGAGCAGGTAACGCCCGACCAGGTCGCTGGCGGTCATGTCTTCGTTGCACGCCACGGTGATCAGCGGCTTGTCCAGTTTCCACGCCATATATTCGACGAAACGCGACTTGCCGCAGCCGGTCGGCCCCTTCAACATCACCGGCAGGCGCGCCGCGTAGGCCGCTTCGTAGAGCGCGACCTCGTCGCCTTGCGCCTGGTAGAACGGTTCTTTATGAATCTTGTACTGATCCCTGTTATCCATGACCTGCTCCCTGTAAATAAAAACGCCCCCGGCAAGTGGGGGCGCATTATTGGCACCAGGCTTAAACTTGCTGCAGCTCGGTCAAGGTTCGGATGAAATTTCAGATTCCTGTCCTCGCTGCCCAGCCCGCTCCGGGGTCGCACCTCCCGCCTTCGGCGGCAGGCACTGCTCCGCCCTCCACGTGCTTACTTGTGCACGCCCAGTTTTTCGCGCCAGCCCGGGAATATCTTGTCCGCATCTTTCGGGAAAGACTCGAACGCGCGCGCAAATTCCTTGTGGCTCTTGGCCCACTCGATCGGGTCGGCGCCGGCCTTCCAGCATTCGTAGGCTTGGCGCAGCGATTTGGCGCCGGCCGCAGGAGAGTCGATATGGCCATAGGAGCCGCCACCGGCGGTATTGATCACGTTGCCGTGGCCGAGGTTTTCGAAGAAGCCGGGCAGACGCAGCGCGTTCATGCCGCCGGAGATGATCGGCGTAGTCGGCTTCATGCCATACCATTCCTGATGGTAGAACGGGCCGGTGCAGCTATCGCGCTCGATCATGTAGGCGATGATGCGGTCGTCCTTGCCGCCTTCCATCTTGCCATAACCCATGGTGCCGACGTGGATGCCGGAAGCGCCTTGCAGACGGGACATCTTGGCCAGCACAAATGCGGTATAGCCGCGCTTGGACGAAGGCGAAGTGACCATGCCGTGACCGGCACGGTGATAGTGCAGGTATTGGCCGGGGTACTGACGACGGGCGGTGGTGATCATGCCGGGGCCGCCGACGAAGCCATCCACCAGAAACGCCACCTTGTCAGCATCCGGGCCGAATGTTTCCAGCGCATAGTCCGCACGGGCGCACATTTCGTAGTGATCGTCGGCGGTGATGTTCATCGAAAACAACTTAGCCTGTCCGGTCTCGTCCTGGGCGCGCTTGAGCGAGTCGTAAACCAGCGGCAGCACCTTCTTGATCGGACAGAACACCTGGTTGCCTTGCGGCTCGTCGTTCTTGATAAAGTCGCCGCCCAACCAGAACTGGTAGGCCGCCTTGGCAAACGGCTCGGGACGCAGTCCCAGTTTTGGCTTGATGATGGTGCCGGAAATATAGCCGCCGTCCTTGATCGGACGCCCCAGAATGCGCCACAGGTCGGAGATATCCTTGGCCGGGCCGTCGAACAGTTGCAGCATGCGCGGCGGCACGTAGAAATCCTGCATCTGCAGATTCGCAATGTCGCCCATACCCTGATTGTTGCCGATGCACAGCGTCAGGAAAGACACGATCATCACGCGGCCATCGGTGACGTTGCGGTCGAACAGGTCATTCGGGTAAGCGACCTTCATGATGCCCTTGGCTTCGTCGATGAAGTACACCAGTGCGTCCACGCCCTTGGTGAATTCGTCCGTTGTGCTCACTTCAACGTTGGTACCGGTGGAAGATTCAGCGGCAATGTGCGCCGCCGCCTCCAGATAACCGACGCCCTTGGCAGGCTCCATGGTGTAAGCGACCAGAATATGGTCGCCGCCCTTGATCAGGTCTTCTTCTCTCAGACTCAGGTCCGCGTAACGATTCGATTGATCCATGGTTTTCTCTCCTGTGTTAGCGTTGCATAGCCATTCGACTATGCTGGCAAAAAACGCCAGCTAAGTCGCTGGTCAACGATTGGTTTCAAGTTGCATCGGCGGCAACTATAGGTGTGCCCATGTATAAATAACAGTCAATTATCTTTATAAGAACCATAAGCATTGCTTATAGCTTGATATAATAGCGCCATTTCATTCTTGCGTGCCTGGCATGATGCTACATCTCACGCTGCGCCAATTACAGGTCTTTGAAAAGGTGGTGAGCCACCTGAACTACTCGCGCGCGGCCGAAGAACTATACCTATCGCAACCGGCAGTGTCCATGCAAATCAAGCAGTTGGAAGAAAACATCGGCTTGCCGCTGTTCGAGCAGATGGGCAAAAAAATCTTCCTCACCGAGGCCGGACGCGAACTGTTTCATTACAGCCGCAACATTGCGCAGCAGCTCGCCGAGATGGAATCGGTGTTCGATGAAATGAAAGGGCTGGGGCAGGGCAAACTCACCCTGTCGGTGGTCAACACCGCCAATTATTTCACTCCAAGGCTGTTGGCGGAATTCTGCCGGCAGCATCCCAACATCAACGTGATCCTGCAAGTCGCCAACCGCGATGCCGTGCTCAAACAGCTTGCCGACAACAGCACCGACCTGGCCATCATGGGGCAGCCGCCGGACGGGCTGGACATCAGCGCGGAACCGTTCATGGACAACCCGCTGGTGGTGATTGCCGCGCCGGGCCATCCGCTTGCCAGGCTCAAGCGCGTCAAGTTTGCCCAACTCGCGCAGGAAACCTTCCTGTCCCGGGAGCAGGGCTCCGGCACGCGCAGCGCGATGGAGCGCATCTTCGCAGAGCATCACATCCAGCCGCGTATCAGCATGGAAATGGAAACCAACGAAGCCATCAAACAGGCCGTGCAGGCCGGAATGGGACTGGGCATTCTGTCGCTGCACAGCATCGAGTTGGAGCTGGAAACCAAACGCCTCGTCATGCTGAATGTCGAGAACTTCCCCTTGCTGCGCCACTGGTTCGTCGCACATCGCAGCAACAAACGCCTGTCCAGCGCGGCGCTGGCGTTCAAGGATTTCTTGCTGTCATAACGTCGCATATCCCACCGTAAAAGGCTGGTGCAGAGAAATTTTCCCGCAAGCATTCCCGCTCGTCATGGTTGGCATACCGCCTGTCAGGATACCCGCTCCTCTAGTCGGTTTTGGGTGGAACCCCTAGAATGTGCGTTCTACTATGCCCACCAAAGGAGAGCACCATGAAAACGCAAAGAGGCTTCACCCTGATCGAACTGATGATTGTGGTCGTGGTGATAGGTATCCTGGCAAGCATCGGCTTTCCCGCCTATAGCGATTATGTGACCCGCGGGAAATTGATAGAAGGCACATCGGCTTTGTCCGATGGCCGCATCAAGATGGAACAGTTTTTCCAGGACAACCGCACCTATGATGCGGGCGGAGGAACGACCTGCCCTCCCACCATTCCCGCTGCAACCGCAAATTTTACGTATGCCTGCAGTGGCCTTACGGCAACAACCTACACGATAACCGCGACCGGCACAGGCGGCCTGTCAGCTTTCAGCTACACCATCGATGAAACCAACACAAAGACCTCGGCCACGCCCTGGGGTAACAGCGCGACGTGCTGGGTCACGAATAAAGGAGGCGCGTGTTGAACACCCGTCTAAAATCCGGACCCTCGGGATTTTCACTGATCGAGTTGCTGATTGGCATTGCGATCATGGCCATTCTGGCGGGGCTGGCAATGCCCAGCTTCCAGGCATGGCTTCAGAATACCCAGATTCGCAACGCGGCCGAATCCATTCAGAACGGATTGCAACGCGCGCGCGCAGAGGCGGTGGGGCGCAACACCAATGTGGAATTTGTCCTCGGGGCAGGCTCTTCCTGGGTGGTTCAATTGCCGGATGGCACCAATATCGAATCGAGATCGAGCAACGAAGGCTCCCGGGACGTTACCGTCGCGGTTGCCCCACTGGGCGCGACAACCGTTACTTTCAACAACTTCGGCGGTGTGCTGGCGAACAATGCAGATGCTTCCGTACCCTTTACGCAGGTTGACTTTGATTCATCCGTGCTGGCGGCAGCAGAGAGCCAGGAATTGCGTGTCACGATAGGCTTGGGCGGCAATGTCAGAATGTGCGATCCCAATGCGTCTGCTCCCAGTCCGCGGGCATGTTAAACAGGGGGCGATCATGAATAGACAAAAAATATTTTCTGCAAAATCTGCACAACAAGGGGTTGTGCTGGTGGAGGCGATGGTTGCCATTCTGATTTTTTCCATGGGGGTGCTGGCTGTGGTTGGCCTGCAAGCTGCCATGATCAAGAATACCGCTGATTCAAAATTCCGCGCCGATGCCAGTTATATCGCCCAGCAGCGGATAGGTCTGATGTGGTCGGATCCGGACAATCTCCCGGCCGATGGCAGCAACACCGTCTCGGACATCTCCGATTTGTTGCCCGGCGGGTCACTTTCTATCACTCGGGCGGGGGTTCAGTTTACGGTTGCAGTTACCTGGCAGCAGCCGGGAGAGCAGCTACATAATTTCACCACCATTGCCAGCATCGCCGGGGGTTAGAAAAATGGAATCAGGCAACAAATATTCTTTTTTGCGCCAAGCCGGTTTCACGCTGGTGGAGATCATGGTTGGTCTGGCTATTGGTATGCTTGCCACGCTGGTCATCATGCAGGTTATGTCTGTTTTTGAGTCGCAAAAACGCGTCACGACGGGAACCGCCGATGCGCAGACCAATGGCGGCATCGCGCTGTACAACATCGCGCGCGAGCTGCAGATGGCGGGCTACCCCCTGATGCCTATCGATGATTCGCCGCTCGAATGCACAACGCTGACCTTTGGCGCCACAGGCATAGGAGGCATTTCTCCTACTACCATCACCGACGGCGTGGCGGCTTCCGGAGTGAGCGCCAGCGATACGATCACCCTGCGCTATGGCGACACGCTCATGGGAGGCGTTCCTACTACAATTACCGCGATGGGGGCGCCGACCGCAAACGACGCAGCCGTTGACAACAATTTTGGCTGCCAGCTTAACGATATCGCCATCATCACCAACGGCACAACCTGCGCCATGACCAGCGTGACCGCATTGTCGGCGGCGAGCGCCGTACCGGCAACCATAACGCTGCAAAATACCACTGCCGCCATCGCCGGCGCTAATTTTTCCTGCCTAGGAGCCTGGAACGAGATTGTCTATGCCGTGAATAATGGCAATCTGGAACGCAATGGTGTGCCCACCGTGATGGGCATTGTCAACCTGCAGGCGCAATATGGCGTTTCCGCCGCCGCCAACTCCAACCAGGTCACCCAGTGGGTGGATGCCAGCGGCGGCACGTGGGCAGCCCCTGCGGTTGCCGACCGCAACCGCATCAAGGCGGTGCGCATCGCGGTCGTGGCGCGCAATCCGAAAATGGAATCGATTGCCGTGACTAGCGCCTGCAGCTCCCTCACTGCCGCCGCCCCAACCGGCCTGTGCGCATGGGAGGGTAGTGTGGCCTCGCCCGCACCGACGATAGATATGAGTGCCGGAGACCCGGACTGGCTGCGTTACCGCTACCGGGTGTTCGAAACCATCATTCCTTTGCGCAACGTAATCTGGTCCAAGGATACGCTATGAAGCCACTGCCCAAACCCCGTTTTGAACGAGTGCGCGCCATGCAGCAGCGCGGCGTGGTGCTGTTTTTCACCCTGATTGCCCTGGTTGCCATGTCGCTCGCGGCAGTAGCGCTGATACGCTCGGTGGATACCAGCACCCTGATTGCCGGCAATCTGGCGTTCAAGCAGGCGGCTACCACTTCCGGCGATGCGGGGATCGAGGCCGCGGTTAACTGGATGGCGGCAATAGAGGCGGCAAACAATGCCATCAATGTCCTGAACGACCCTGCCCATCCTTTCAATATAACCGACCTTGCTGCGCGGCCCGGCTACCATTCCAGCGCCGACCCCGCGCTGGATATCACTGCGGATGCCACATGGGACGATGTCAACAATGTCCTTGTCGGGACTGACGGCAGCGGCAACACCGTACGCTACATCATCCAGCGCATGTGCCGTATTGCGAATCAGCCGATTCAAAACGCGAACTGCCTGTTCAGCGGCGCCCTTGAAGACAACAACGGGCAGAGCATTCCGCTGCCGCAGGAAGTCTGCGAGGGGGCCGGTTGCCCGGTGGCGGGACAGACTCCGCAGATCCGCATCACTTCCAGAGCCACAGGACCAAAGAGCACCGTCAGCTACGTGCAAGCATTTGTCTATTAGGAGGCAATCATGAAACACTACCCGGAAAAGCACCCTGCTACCCGCAACCAGTTGCTGTCGCTCGCTTTGGCCGCCGGCCTCGTGCTGCCGCTGCCCGCGCTGGCCGCATCGGTCGCATTGGCGACCTCGCCGCTGGCCACTTCCACCACCTCCACAGTTAAGCCAAATCTATTATTCGTGCTGGACGATTCAGGTAGTATGTCGTGGACCTTCATGCCGGATGCGGCAAATGATTTCCATGGGAAAGTCGGCTACCAAAGCAGTCAGTGCAACGGCGTGTATTACAACCCTGACATCACCTATCTGCCGCCACTGGATGCGACCGGGGCAAATTATCCCGATGCCAGCTTCACTGCGGCGCGTGACAATGGTTTCGACTCCAGTTCGACCGCCCGGAATCTCAACAGCGGGTTCATCGCCAACAGATTCAGTCCCGAGTCTGCCAACACCACATACAGCAATTGGAAATCGTACCTCAATAACTCAGGGGCCGATTCGCTGGGACCATACGCGGCTCAGTACTACACCTATAGCGGCTCGCAAACCGTAAAAAACCACAATAACACCAGTTCAACTTTCTACACGGAGTGCGACAGCAATTTTGGGGTCATAGCAGGCAACGGCAGCAATGTATTCACCAGAATTTTCCTGTCGAGCACCGCCGCCACCACCACTGCCACCATCGTAGTCAGCGGAAGCAGCAGCACCTCCATCAGCGGCATCAAGGTGAACAATACACAGGAGATCATGTCCGGCACAGCCGCCGCCAGCACGAGCAGCAGCACCGTGGCCAGCAACATCGCGGCCCAGATCAACCTCTGCACCAGCGCCATGGTTGGCAACTGCACCACTGCGGGCGGGCATGGCTACACTGCCTCAACATCAGGCACTAGCACCGTCGCAATCACCGGGCTGGCGGCCACGGCCACGAGCCTGGTAATTACCAAGGGCAATACCGGAACCATGACGCTTTCTCCGACCATATTTCCGGTTGCCGATGCCGACAAATTACAGAATTTCGCCAACTGGTATAGCTATTACCGCACCCGTATGCAGATGATGAAAACCTCTGCCGGGCGTGCCTTCAGTGGCCTCAACAACACTTACCGTGCCGGTCTGACGAGAATTAACTCGTCAAGCACGCCCGCCCTGACGCTCGGAACTTTCGAAAGCACACAACGAACCGATTGGTACAGCGCGCTTTACAACAGCACGCCGAGCGGCAGCACTCCTTTGCGCGGAGCATTAGCGAATGCGGGAAGGTATTATGCGGGGAAACTGGCGGTAACCGACCCGGTGCAGTATTCCTGCCAACAGAACTTCACCATTCTGTCCACCGACGGCTACTGGAACGATAGCAGCAATCCCAATCAAATCGATGGCAGTACGGATATCGGCAACCAGGACGGAACGGCAGGGAAGCCGATGCATGACGGCGCGCAGACCGGCACCACCGTGACGATTACCTATACTCGCAACGACTATTCCAAAGTTTCGACCGGCTGTTCAGGAAGCCAAAGAAGACTTAAGACCCAACCACAGATCGGCTCTTGCTCTGTGACTGTCTCCGGCACTCCGACGGGAAGCGAGAGTTGTAATCCCGGCAGCTGGCCCAACAACGGTTCCGCAACTTATGGCAGCTGCATGTCCTCCGGTTCGGTGGTCATCCCCAGCCCAGACCCCAGTACCAAGGTAGAAACGGCCAGGGTTACCACGGAAGGCGCAATAGGCGGAACCAGCAACACTCTGGCTGACGTTGCTATGTATTATTACCAAACCGACCTGCGCACCACAGGCCTGAACAACTGCGGCACGCCGGTGGCACCCGCGACGGTCGGGCCGCTGTGCGAGAACAACGTGTTCATCAGCAGCACGGACAATAACATCCAGCAGCACATGACCACCTTCACGCTGGGGCTGGGCGCAAGCGGCAGGATGATTTATTCGTCCAGCTACCTGAGCGACACCAGCGGGGATTATGTCGCGGTCAAGCTGGGCAGTACTGCCAGTTCCACTGTCTGTACATGGCAAACAGTTGACACCACCTGTACTTGGCCGACTCCCAGCAGCGGCGCGATCGAGAATATCGATGACCTGTGGCATGCAGCGGTAAACGGGCGCGGTGCCTATTTTAGCGCCACCGACCCTACATCGTTGTCCGCCGGCCTGTCCAGCGCGCTGGCCGGCATCAATGCGCGCAAAGGATCGGCGGCCGCCGCCGCCACCAGCACGCTGAATCCGGTGGCTGGCAACAACTTTGCCTATGTCGCCAGCTATACTACGGTGGCATGGAAGGGTAACCTGGAGGCGCGCGGCATCAACACCGATACCGGCGTAGTCAGCGAAAACGCCACTTGGTGCGCGGAAAACGTCGTGGCGGGGACTTGCGCGGCGCCGGGCACCATCGTTCCCGAGACCAGCGGAGACACCACCATCTATAACTGCGTCACGCCGAATTCGGTCATCTGCACCGATGGGGTGCTGGATGGCACGGACTGCAAGGTGCAGGTGGCGACCGCATGTACCGGCACCATGGGCGCCACAGTGCTTGATACCAGCGACACGCGGACGATCAAAACCGCCAACAGCGCCGGCACTGCGCTGGTGGATTTCACCTATGCCAACCTCACGGCTACCCAGCAAGGATATTTTGCCGCTGCACATATCGGCACGCTCAGCCAGTGGTCTTCGCTTACCGCTGCGCAGCAGGCTGCGGCAGCCGGCGTTAACCTGGTCAATTATCTGCGCGGGCAATACGGTTTTGAGGACCGTACCGCCAACGCGGTTGATAACCGGCTGTATCGTTACCGCGATGCCGTACTGGGAGATGCGCTGGAATCACAGCCGGCCTTTATCAGCAAGCCGGTATTCAGCTATCCCTACCCCGGCTACAGCGACTATGTCACCGCGCAAGCCAGCCGGGTCGGGGTGGTGTACATGGGCGCCAACGACGGCATGATGCACGCCTTTTACGGCCAGGACAGCGCAGGCGCGGGTTCGCCGTGCGTAATCGGGGCCATTGCGGGCGAGCATTGCGGCGGCGAGGAGACGTGGGCTTACGTGCCGAGCATGGTGATCCAGAACATGTGGAAGCTGGCGGACACCAACTACGCCACCCTGCACCTCAATTTCGTCAATGGCAGCCCGATCACCTCGGATATTTACTGCTCCGGAAATTGTGGTGGTGTCGTTGATGCAACCTTCGGCGATAGCGCATCATGGCGCACTATCCTGGTAGCCGGCCTGAATGGCGGCGGGCGCGGTTATTATGCGCTGGACATCACGGTGCCTGGCACGCCGACCCTGTTATGGGAATTCACCACCATGGCCGGTATCGGTGCCATATCAGGTTATGACGACGACGACGTAGGCTACAGCTTCGGCCAGCCCATTATCACCCGCAAGGCCGACGGCACATGGGTGGTGCTGGTCACTTCCGGCTACAACAACACCAGCCCGGGCAACGGCAAGGGCTACCTCTATGTGCTCAATGCCAATACCGGTGCGATCATCAGCAAAATCACCACCAACGTGGGCAGCACCACTACCCCGAGCGGACTGGCCAAGATCGCCGGCTGGAACAATGAGCCGGCAGGCAATGAGGCCGGTTATGTCTATGGCGGCGACCTGCTGGGGAAT
>Ga0209212_1005486_pt1 | contig 15071 bp, 12 predicted proteins | sample RifGroC2_FD_183996 | JGI IMG/M metagenome (GOLD analysis project Ga0209212, IMG submission 183996) | Groundwater microbial communities from Rifle, Colorado, USA - Groundwater C2 (SPAdes) (version 2) | ecosystem: Environmental > Aquatic > Deep subsurface > Groundwater | place: Rifle, Colorado... | reverse complement strand
CACCAGGTTCGGCACCAGGTCCGCGCGCCGCTGGTAGGAAGCCTCGACGTCACCCCAGGCGGCGAAAACCGCTTCTTCCTTGGCCTGCATAGTGTTGTAGCCGCAGCCGGATAGCCCGGCCAGCGTTACCAAGGCAATTACCATTAAGGTCAATCTTTTCATGATCTAATCCTCCCTGGATATCATGAGCACAATAATAATCATCGAAGTGGCAAATGTCACCTCAGATGAAGCAATTAATCGAGTGACGGGAAATTGGGGCACCCAGAGGGGAGTTCAGCGGAGTGCTCGTGATCTGAAGCAGAGATGCAAGCGAGGGCAGGAAACCTCCCCTGCCCTCGCTTGGCCATTCATGTTTAAATTCTTAACTCTTCTACTTGATCACCCTGACCACATCCACCCCTTCGCTAAGAGAATCAAGTCCGGGGAGATTCATCGTTGCCCAGTCCAGCGTTGGACAGAGCTTTTGACGCTCCGGTGTCTTGCGCCGCTGACAAACCGGGACGCGGGAGCGTCCCAGGGATGCGTTACAACGCAGGAGCGTTGTAACGATACCCAAAGTTTACGCAGCAACTGATCGCGGCAGGAATGCCGCTCCTACAAGTGCAGCGCCCACCACCGGTCCCCACGTTTCTCAAAGAGTGGAGAGTTGGTGGCGGGAGTGGGGACGGGATTCACGGGAAAAAGCGCGTGCCGTCTGCGAGGGTACGGTAAGCGAGGATGAAAAGGGCCGCGTTCCAGGACTGGCGCGCCATCCCCATCGGCTCGCCGGTTTGCCCCTGAAACCATTCGTTGAATTCCCAGTCGTTGACCCTGTTTGCCTGCGCCAGCTTTTCCAGCTCTTCCCACGCCTCTTTCGTTTTGCCAAGCCTCGCCAGGAGCATGACCCAGAAGCCTCCGACGAAGGGCCAGGAGCCGCCGTTGTGGTACTGCCAGGCGAGGTTCTGCCGGTGCCGCTGCATGTAGCGCCGCCACAGGGAAGTGTCCTGACCGATGGGCGTTCCCACCACCCGGATCGGATGAGGGTGGTTCGCCTTCATCGCCATGAGCTTCGCTACCACCTTTCCCGCCCCTGACGCATCGCCGATGCCGACCAGATGGGCCAGGATGTTGCCGAAGACATCGACCTCCTCGCCCCAGACGGAGAAGTTGACGAAGCTCAGGAAAAAGGGGGAAGGTTTGCAGCGGTTGCGGATGTAGTGCATGAGCAGCCTGGCCCGCTTCTGCTCCGGCACCGCGTTTCCGAACGGGTAGAAGAGAAGCTTGACGTAGTCGCGGGTCTGCGGGGCGGTGGGGAGTTCGTACAGCTTTTTGGTCCAGTACCAAAGGGTGTTGGTGTAAAGGACGAATCCAGATCTCGGCATGATGTCGGCCCAGTCGCTCGCCTCGCCTTGCTGGAGCAGATACCAGACCTGATGTTCCTGGCATTCGAGCCAGCGCAGGGCCAGCGCCACCTGCGGAGCAAGTTCCTCGCCGAGACCGCTTTCCGGGGCGAAGCGGTCCATGAAGCGGACGGCGATCAGCCACCAGAGCGTGGCATCGATACAGCCGGCATACCAGAAGTCGACTTCATCAACTTCCGGTTTCACGTACTTAGGGATCTGGCCGTTTTGCGCCTGGTACCGGGCCAGGGTGATCAGTCCGTCGGCTGCCGCTCGCGTCAGGCCGGCATCGCCCGAGGCGGCCATGCCGAGGGCGCAGATGGAGGCGTCGCGGCCGAAGATGCTCGTATAGTTGCGCCCCACGGACTTGCTGTTTATGGCTGAAGCGAGCACGCCGCCTGCTGTGGTGTTCTCCCGCAAAAGCACCAGCGCCTCGCGGTAACACTCCTCCAGCAAATCACTCGTCATCGTCCCTCTCCTCCTTTTAAAACGGCAGAAGCCGTTCTACGTTCTACGTTCTACGTTCTACGTTCTACGTTCTACATTCTACGTTCTACGTTCTATGTTACGACAGCGGCACCATCTGATAGGTCGCCTTCCCCTTTTTCACACGCACCACCAGGATGTGATGCACCGTCTCGCCCTGGAGACTGAACCACACCAACGGGGCGCCGGCCCCTCCGGTGATGAAGGAAGGGACGCCGCCGAACTCGCTGCGGTCAAACATGTGGGAATGCGAGAAGAACGCCCCCTGCACCTGACTTTTTGCCAGTATCTTCTGCAGTTCGTCGGCGCCTCGGGTGAAGGTGTGCCCGCGCCAGCGCTTGGTTTGGGGAGGGATGTGCATGGCAACAAAGACAGCGCCTGAGGCCGAAGCAAGTTCCCTGCGGAGCAGATCCAATTCAGGAGCACGCAGCTCGCCATTGGCGTTGTTGAGAGCGACCAGCTTGAATCCTAGCCTTTTGCTGGTCAGCGTGAAATTGTACGGACCGATCTCTTTGATGAACACGTTGCAGTTTTCGTGGTTCCCGATGACAACGAACAAAGGGATATCCGGCACGCTCTGATTTACCAGCGAGAGAAACCTGGCGGTCTCCGCCTCCCCTCCCCTGTTCGAATAGTCCCCGCCATGAAGGATGAAGAGCGGGTTGTACGCTTTGGCAGCTAGCAGCGCCTTTTTGAAGATCTCGTCGCCGTCGCGACTGTCACCAAGGACGACAAAGGTGTAATCGTCAGGGTCGGCCTGCTGCGCCTTGGCAGTCAGCTGCGGAAGGGAGCGCTGATAAAGCGTTTCGCCATGGCATACCCGGGAAAAGAGGAGGACCAGCAGCAGTATGAAACCGAACTGCCACAGAATTATCGAAGCTAACTTATTTTTCATCTATCAGTACCTTTTTATCGAAAAACTCAGCCGGCCGCTGCTGCACCTTGTCGGCCCGAAACCGCGGTCCAAAGCGAGCCGGTCAGGTAGGCGGGAAGCTGCACATATGCGTGGCAGATCACCGGCCAGGGGAGGGAAAAGGTCTTTGGGAACCGTCGGGAAAGAGATCCTGGATGCGTGTTTCCCTGAACAGGCAATAAAACCCGTTCAGCTTAACAGCAAGGGAATGAGAGGACAACTGATTTAGCTTAAAGCGGTAGCGGATAGGTTTCAAAAAGGGCCAACGTGCTCAAAACATGAAGCGTCTGTCACAGAAGGTTCAATCGTTAACGGCGCTCTGCTTGAAATTCTCGACGCAAAGCTTGCAGAGTTCTTCGATTAACTTCACCTGACTGGGAGTGAAGCCTTCCAGGTTTGGCATATCGTAGGATCGACAGTCACAGCAGCGGCAAAGCATACCCAGATCGAGACTCAGATCGTGCTCCTCCATGTCAAAGGCTCCCTTCGATATTATTTGCATTCTTTAACGCGCCAAAACTAACACAAATAACTTCAGGAAGCAACAGTTTATCTATATTGGGGCGAAGAGAGATCTTCTCCTGAATCAGGTCAGCCAGACTGACATTCAGCTTTTAGGGAGGGCCCGCCTCTTTCTTGATCCCTGGTGGAACTTGCCGGATTCACTTTTGGCAACCTTGGCAGCGCGGCTGACACGATGCCTCACGCCGGCTTTTGCTATCTGCTTGTCCGATTTCGATTTCGTGCCGCACTGTGCGGCGCGTTTGTCTTTGAGCCACTTCTGACTCGATCGTGCAACGCTCGTTGTGCCACGTGCGGCTACTTTGCTGCCACGTGCGGCTAGCTTGGTGCTGACAACGGCTACCTTGGTGCTGCGCAAGGAGCTCTTCACGGCATCCGCTGAAGCCAGCACCACATGCGTCCTGACCTGGCTCGATGCTACGTCGACATCGTCACCAAGGGAGTTGAAATCGGCGGCTGCGTAGGTTGAGACATCCCTTCGCAACTGGTTGAAGTCTTTAACGTTCCTATAGTTGGTTCGCCTCGTCAACAGAATCACGAACAGATCCTGCTCGGGGTCGATCCAGATAGAGGAACCGCTGTAGCCTGTGTGCCCGAAGGAGGAGTCGGAGAAATAGTTCCCCTTCGGTGCCGAAAACGGCGAGGCCATGTCCCAGCCAAGACCGCGCCTGACATGGCCGTTGTTGCAGAGATAGGGGGTGGTCATCTGGGCCACCACCTGCTCCGAGAGGATGCGCTTGCCGTCGATCAGGCCGCCGCCGAGCATGAGCCTGGCATAGCGGGAGAGGTCATACGCCGAGCTGAAAAGCCCTGCGTGTCCAGCGACCCCGCCGAGGCGACGGGCGTTTTCATCCTGCACCACCCCGCCCCGGTTGCCCGAAGTCGGCGCGATTTCCGGCAGCAGATCGTTCGGCGGAAGAAACTGGGTTTCGCGTGTGCCGAGCGGGCCATAGATCTGCTCCTGGCAAAAGGCGTCCAGGGTCTCCCCTGAAACCCGGTGCACCATCTCCCCCAGCAGGATGAAGTTGATGTCCGCATAATCGAAGGAGGTGCCTGCTCCCCGCCTGTTCTGGGCCGCGACCTTGCGGATGACGCTTTGCATGGACTGCTCGGAGTTCACCGAGACGTCTGACAACCCCGAGGTGTGAGTCATCAGATGCAGAACGGTGATCTGCCCCTTGTCGGTATCAGCGAACTCGGGGAACCAGCGCGACAGTGGGTCCGTCAGGTTGATCCGCCCCTCCTCCAACAGCTTGATGACCGCCGGAGTGGTGGCTATCACCTTGGTGAGCGAGGCGACGTCGAAGACGGTGCGGTCGTTGATAAGCTGGGCACCGGGCAAGGAGGTGACCTGTCCTCGGGAAGCAGTGGCCAGGATCCCTTCGCGGTTGCCGACCACGACAACACCGCCGGCGATGAGATTCTCTGACATAGCGCGCTCCAGCAGCAGGTCGATGTTTGAGGCGGCGGAAGGCAAGGACGAACCCACCAGGGCAAACCCGGTGGAGGGGGCTAATAACGGGCACAGCATGAGGAGCAGAATGATAACGCGCACGAGCTTCCTTAATGTTCTGTTGAAGAAAAGGTACAGAAACCTTCGAGAGAGGACTGCGGTTTATGCGATTAAATATTCGAGGGTTGCAGGAAATGGGCGATTGAACTTGAGCTAACATACAGCAGTGGCGAGGAAAGGTATGTGACCTGCATCACCGTTTCACATGAGAGAGGTTTGGAAAGGAGGCTGAGGCTCCACATCGTTCCAACGCTCCAGCGTTGGAACGCATCTTGGGGACGCTCCTGCGTCCCGGTTTCCAGCAGTCAAAAGACGCTGGAGCGTCAAAGGCTGCGTTCCCACGCTGGAGCATGGGAACGATAGAACGATAAAGAGCGGTTTCTTTTCGTGTTATTTGTGCCTTTTTGTGGCCATACGCTTCTGGTTATGGTTCTAAAAAAACAAGCCCCGGGGAGGGAAATCCCCCGGGGCTTGGTCGTCTGTTTCTTCCAGCTATTGCCTTGCGGCCTACTTGCGGCCTCCTGCTATTTCATGCTCGGCAGGTCGTGCACGTCGAGGTGGCAGCCGAGGCATTTCGGGAACCGATCCAGTATCGACTTCGGATGCGGCGCCTTGTGGCACTCGGTGCACTGCGGGATGTAGCCGTGTTTCGCCTTATGGCAGGTCGCGCAGTTCACCTTGGAGTGACGGCTCGGAGTCGCCTTCCACTTGGCGTAGACCTTGGTGTGGCAGGAGCCGCAGGTCTGTGCCGGCTCGCTGATCTCGTAGGTCACCTGCTTCGGCTTGTGCACGGAGTGGCACTTGGTGCAGGTCTCGATCCCCTGGTCCTTGTAATGCGGCTTGTGGCAGGCGAAGCAGGAAGGCTTGAAGCCGTGGGAGGTGTGGCACCTCTCGCAGGCAACCAGGGAGTGCTTGCTCGGGAACTTGACCAGGTCGGCCTTGGGAGCCGCATGGCAGGAGACGCAAGCGCCGGTCAGCCTCGGGCTCATCGCCACCTTGCGCGGCGTATGCGGATTGGCGTGGCAGGAGGAGCAGTCCTTATTGGCCGGGCCGTGCACATCCGTGTGGCAGGAGGAGCACTTGGGCATGATCTCGTCCCAGTTCCCCTTCTTCGGGTTGTAGGAGTGGATCGCCTTGTGGCACTGCTGGCAGTCGAAGCGATGCTTGCCGCCGGCGCTCTTCAGGCCGCCGAACACGCCGGTGTGGCACTGGGCGCACTGACCGGGGGTAAGCGGGGCCGGCGCCGCTGCGTAAAGATCGGCCTGCACGGGGATGTCAACAGTCGCCATCCTGGCAGCGAAGGCAGTGGATGCGGCAAAAACCAGCGCCACCAGTAACAGGGTCAGGCGACTGGATTTGGCCAGTACCGTAGATACTCTTTTCTTCATCTCTCCTCCTGAAATCTCAATGTATTCACTACAGTCGACTGATCCTAATACTACCTTAGCCAACTATCTGTCAAGAAAGTTGTTTCACCGGGAGCGGATCAACTGGAAAAATGGCAGCGACGATGGAAAAAGGGGGCAAAGAGCCGGGTCGAGCTACAGCCGGTTCAAATCTTCATGAGGCTCATCGGAGGGATTTATGTGGATCATCACGTCACCCACGTTGTGAAAATGATCGAAGATGCGCTGCTTCACTTCGGTGGCGATGCCGTGGGAGCGCTTGACGGTCATCTCGGGGTTCATGTCGAGCTTGAGGTCGACGATAAGATACTGTCCCGAATGCCTGGCACGGATCTCGTGGACCTGGTCCACCCCCTCCACCGCCTCGGCCAGGCGGGCTATGGCGCTCACCAACTCCTGCTCGGGCTGGCCATCCATCAGCTCGTGCGTCGAGGTGCGGAAGGTTTGATAGCCGATGTGGAAGATGAAAAACGAGGTAAGTCCGGCGGCTATCGGGTCCATCATCTCGAACCCGAAATAGGCGCAGCCGACGCCGATCAGGGTCGCCACCGAGGTGATGGCATCTTTTCGGTGATCCTTGGCGATCGCCAGCAGCGCCGGGCTCCCGAGGGCGCCCCCGACCCGGACCGAGTAGCGGTACAGCGACTCCTTGACCACGATGGTTGCTGCGGCGGCAAGAACCGCGACCAAGGCGGGGACCTGGTAATCTGCGGAGACGATGGTGGTCAAGGCGCCGTAGAGGACCCAGGCACCGGTGATGCCGATGATGAGGGAGACGAATACGGCGCAGAGGCTCTCCACCTTGCCGTGGCCGTACGGGTGGTCCTCGTCATACGGCTTGCGTCCCACCTTGAGCGCTATGATGGTCAGGCCTATGGCGATGAAGTCGCAGGCGCTCTCCACGCCGTCGGCGAAGACGGCCTCGGAACGGCCGTAATGCCCGGCGGCAAGTTTCATCACCATGAGCAGGGCGTTAATCCAGAACCCGATCCTGATGACCCGGTCCGCCCTATTGAAACGCTCCCCTCTCAGCACGCTCCCTCCCCGCGCAGGTCCTTGACCGTAAGTTGCAGAGAACTCTTGCCGTTCCAGACGTTGATCCCCGGGGAAAACAGCAGATCGACGCGGCCGGCCGGCACACCCTTCTCCGCCAGGCCGAACCCTATGGCGTCGAAGCCGCGCCCGCCGCAGGAGACCTTCAGCTTCAGATGTCCGCCCTTCAAGACGCGGCTGTCGTCGACCCTGGCCCCGCTCAGCAGGAAAACGGGTTCCGGGTTCCCCATGCCGAACGGCTTCATCCGCTCCAGTTCGAGCACCAGCGACTGGTCGATCTCCGCCGGGCTCAGCTCCAGATCGTAAGGTATGGTCGGGATCAGCGCGTCGGCATCGAGCGTCCCGGCGGCCGCCTCGTCAAAGCTGAGCGCGAAACGGTCCAGTTCCTCCCGGGCGATGGAGAGGCCGGCCGCGTGGCTGTGACCGCCGTAGCGCAACAGGTGGCCGGCGCAACTCTTAATGGCATCCAGCAGGTGGAACCGCGAGATGCTGCGCCCCGACCCCCTCCCGGTCCCCTCCTCGAAGGCGAACAGGATCACCGGGCGGTGAAACAGTTCGGCGATGCGGGAGGCAACGATGCCGATCACGCCGGGGTGCCAGAGATCCGAGCCGAGCACGATGCTTTTTCTCCCCCGGCAGGCGCCCTCTTCCAGCATGGCGCGCGCCTCCTCCAGCGTGGCGCGCTCCAGGGACTGCCGCTCGGCGTTGCTGTCATCGAGCGCCGCCGCGATGCATTTCGCCCTGGCGTCGTCGGAGGTCAGCAGGAGTTCCAGTCCGAGTGCCGCATCCTCGAGGCGCCCGGCGGCGTTGATGCGCGGCGCCAGCCGGAAACCGACCGCCCCGCACCCCACCTCCCCCGTGATCCCTGCCACGCTCTTCAGTGCCTGCACCCCGGCCCGCGACGAAGCGGAGAGTTGCTTCAGCCCGTAATTCACCAGGACGCGGTTCGCGCCCAGAAGCGGCACGACGTCCGCCACGGTTCCCAGCGCGACCAGGTCCAGGTATTGCCTGATGTCCGGCTCCCCCCCCTGGAAACGCCCCTCGGCGCGCAGCCGGGCGCGCAGGGCGATCACCAGGTGAAAGGCGACCCCTACCCCTGCCAGGGACTTGAACGGGAAGGCGCAGCCGGGTTGCAGCGGGTTGACGATGGCGCAGGCCTCCGGGAGCTGTTCTGCCGGGGCATGGTGATCGGTGATGATGAGATCGATTCCGGCCTGGCGGCAGAGGAGCCCCTCGGCCACCGAGGTGATGCCGCAGTCGACCGTCACCAGCAGCTTGGCCCCAGCCTTGGCCGCGGCGGCGACCCCTTGATCGGAGAGACCGTACCCCTCGGTCAGGCGTTTCGGGATATAGGAAAAGCAGTCTATCCCGACGGCTCGAAAGAAGCTGATCAGGAGCGCCGACGAGGTGACGCCGTCGACGTCGTAATCGCCATGGATGCAGACCCGTTCGCCGCGGGAAAGTGCGAGGCAGAGCCTGTCGACGGCCTCGGCCATCCCCTTCAGGAGCAGCGGGTCGTTAAGGATGGAGAGCACGGGGTTCAGGTAGGCCACGGCAGCCTGCGCTTCGCAGACGCCGCGGTTGGCAAGAAGCCGCGCCAAAAGCGGCGGGGTGCCGGAAAGGGAGAGACTCTCCACGATTTCGGCATCGGCCTCTCTGGCGCGCCAGCTTCTTTGAGTAATCGGTTGCATCCATTCTCCACGGGGGCAAAGTGGCTACCAGAGCCGCACCGGCTTAAAGTCAGGGTCAAATAATAGCACAAGGGGCGGCGGCAGCGAAAATTTATCTGCGAGCCCCCCTTTGCAAAAGGGGGGTCGGGGCACTGCCGTTAAGTTAATGTTTTGTTTATCGTTCCCATGCTCCAGCTTGGGAACGCAAGCCTTTGACGCTCCAGCGTCCTTTGGCTTCGGCTTCCGGCAAACCGGGACGCAGGAGCGTCCCAAGATGCATTCCAACGCTGGAGCGTTGGAACGATGAGGAATCGGCCGCCGGACAAAAAAAACCCGCCGGAGCGGGTTTTTTCCTGTTTCTTCTATTTCCCCGTCTTCAGGGCTATTCCTCTATGCCCCGATCTTCCGAGGCAGCGCTCTATTTCCCCATCTTCGGGGGCATCGAGGCCAGATCGTTCTTGATCTGCTGGGCCGTCGGGCTCGTGGAGTCGAACTGGAGATACTTGGTCCAGATCTCACGCGCCTTGTCGGGCTGCTTCAGGTCCACCATGTAGACAACTCCGAGGTTGTAGAGACTCTGCAGGTGCTTCGGATCGACCTGCTGCGCCTTCTCGAAGTTGGCGATCGCCTTGTCGTACCAGCCGATCTTGCGGTACATGATCCCCTGGTCGGTCATGGCGTTCACGTTGTTCGGGTCGAGTTCCAGCACCTTCGAGTATGCGTTGACCGATTTCTGCGGCTGATCGGTGTCGAAGTAGTCGTTGGCCAGCTGGATCCAGGCCTGGAGGTTTTGCGGGTCCTTGGCGACGATTTTCTCGGCCTCTACGATCCGCCTCTGGTAGTCGGTCGGGGAACCGGCTCCCTGGGGAACCGAGACGTTTGTCGGGAGCTGCTCCTTCTTGCCGGCGATGTTGAAAATCAGGTAGCCGCCGAGCAGACCTACGATCAGTGCAACTACTATGGTGAGAACGTTCTCCTTGTTCACAAATCCTCCTTAGGCGGCCTTTGTCTCGACCGGGGATTTTTCCCAGAGCGCCACAATGGGACTCGCCACGAAGACTGACGAATATGTTGCGACCAGAACGCCGACCACCAGCGCGAAGGCGAAGTCGTGGATCACCTCCCCGCCGAACAGAAACAGCGAGATGGCTGCCATGAAGGTGGTGACCGAGGTGATGATGGTACGGGAGAGCACCTCGTTGATGCTCCTGTTGAACACGACGCTGAGCGGGTCCTTCAGGCTCTTGTGCATGTTCTCGCGGATACGGTCGAAGACGACGACGGTGTCGGTCAGAGAGTAGCCGGCGATGGTGAGAACCGCCGTGATCAGAAGGATGTTCACTTCCTTGTCCATGACGTAGAAAACGGCGATGATGGCGAGCACGTCATGCATGGTGGCGACGACCGCGGCGACGCCGAACTTGAAGTCGAAGCGCCAGGCGATGTAGAGGATGATGCCGAGCATGGAAAGCGCCACGGCAACGAGGGTATCCTGCTTCAGCTTCTCTCCGATGGAGGGGCCGATCTCGGTGGAGCTCTCCACGGTGAACGGGTTGGCAGGCAGCCCCTGCTTCAGGATGGCCTGAACGTTGTCCGCGGACTGCGCGGTGCTCTTTTGCATTTTGACCAGGAGCTGGTTCCCGTCGGTGATTTCCTGAAGCTCGACCTCTTTCACGCCTCCCTTGGAGAGCGCGTTCCGAGCGGCTTCGGTCGTCACCGGCTGGGCGAACTTGAGCTGCATCGAGGTGCCGCCGGAGAAATCGATACCCATGTTGGCGGCCCCGCGACCGATCTGGATGATGCCGATGATGCCGATCAGCGCGACGATGCCGGAGATGACAAAGGAGATCTTCCTCATCCCAATAAAATCTATGTTGGTCTTTCTTAACAGTTCCATTGTCCCCCCCTTATATGCTGAGTCTCTTCACGTGGACGCGGTCGAGGAAGGCGTCAAAGAGCACCTTCGTGGCCACAAGCGACGTGAAAAGGTTGATGATGATACCAAGGCTTAGGGAGACCGCGAACCCCTTAACCGGGCCGGTGCCGAACTGGAACAGCACTGCCGCCGTGATGAGCGCCGTCACGTGCGAGTCCATGATCGTGAGAAAGGCCTTGTCGTACCCCGCGTCAAGCGCCGCATGCGGCGTCTTGCCCAGTCGCAGCTCCTCCCTGATCCTCTCGAAGATCAGCACGTTCGCGTCGACCGAGATACCGACCAGGAGCACGATGGCGGCGATGCCGGGCAGCGTCAGCGTGGCGCCTAGGGCGGCCAGCGCGCCCATCAGGAAGAGGATGTTCAGCACCATGCCGAGGTTGGCCACCATGCCGGAAAGCTTGTAGTAGATCCCCATGAAGATGATGACCAGGGCGACGCCGATCAGGCCGGCCATGAGCCCCTTCTGGATCGACTCCTTGCCGAGGGAAGGTCCCACGGTGACGTTCTGCAGGATCTTCACCGGAGCGGGGAGCGAACCGGCGCGCAGCACGATGGCGAGGTCGGCCGCCTCCTTCTCCGTGAAGGAGCCGGAGATCTGGGCGCTGCCCCCTGAGATCCTCTCCCGGATCACGGGAGCGGAGTAGACGTTGTTGTCGAGCACGATGGCGAAGCGCTTGCCGACGTTGGCTGCGGTCACCTGGTCGAAGAGCCTGGCGCCGGTCGAGTTGAAGTCGATCGCCACATACGGCTGGTTGTACTGGGAGTCGATCCTGATCTGCGCGTCGGTCAGCAGGTCGCCGGTGATGATCGCCTTCTTCTTCACGACGATCGGGGTCTCGGAGACCGCGCCGGTGGCGGGATCGGTCCTCTTCTCGAAGAGAAGTTCGTCATCCTCGGGAAGTCCCGTGGTGCTCGCGGTGGCGGCGTTCACGCTCTCGTCGACCAGCTTGAACTCGAGCCTGGCGGTCTTGCCGATCAGCTCGATGGCGCGTTTGGGGTCCTTGATGCCGGGGAGCTGCACCACGATGTTGTTGATCCCCTCGCGCTGGATGATCGGCTCGGAAACGCCGAACTGGTCGATCCTGTTCCTGATGGTCTCCAGGGCCTGCGCCACGGCGCGGTCCTTTCTCACCTGGGCCTCTTTCTCGTTGATGCGCAGCTGCAGGTTGACGAAGCCCCCCTCGTCAAAGATCGGCAGGAACTCAAGGTCAGGGTACTTCTTCTTGATCAGCGCCTGGGCAGCGTCGGCGGAACCGCGATCGTACATGGTGACCTGCACCTTGTCGCCGCCCAGCCTCCCTATCCTCTTGAAGCGCAGGGTCTGTTCGGTGAGCACGTCCTCCAGATCGGTTGCGATCAGGTCTAGCGAACCCTCCACAGCCTTCTGGGTCTCCACCTCCATTACAAGATGTGTCCCACCCTGCAGGTCGAGACCGAGATGGATCTTGTCCTTGGGCAGCACGCCGCTCCACCATGAGGGAAGCGTTGTCATAAGCGTCGGCGTCAGGTAGACGAACGAGGCGATAATAAAAATAACAATCAGGGAGATGCGCCAGGTATAACCCTTGGTCATGGAAATGCTCCTTTCGGGGAAAATTTGATCAGTGCTAGTCTTTCTTGATTGTGGCGATGAAGCCCTTGTTGACCTTGACGTTGACGCCGGGAGCTATCTCCAGGGTCACCACCTGATCGTCCAAGCTCGTCACCTTGCCGTGCATGCCGCCGGCGGTCACCACCTGATCTCCCTTTTTCAAGGCGTCCAGAAGCGCCCTGTGCTCCTTGGCCTTCTTTTGCTGCGGTCGGATCAGCAGAAAGTAGAAAATGGCGAACATGAAAATCAGCGGGATCATCCCCTGGAACTGCGCCATCATGCCACCACCTGCGGCTCCGCCTTCAGAAGCCCCCATTGCAAACGCCAAACCGAACATGTCTTACCTCCTGTTTTTTGCCATTCATTCTTTGATAGTGCGTTTGTTCTGTTATCTATCTAAACGGTATGCAGGCCGGTTCCAGCAGGCCCCTCGCCGGCACGTGCTCAGGCTCCCCTGGCGGCGTAGAACTCGCGCCTGAAGCCGGAGAACCTCCCTTCGCTGATGGCGAGCCGTGCCTGCGTCATCAGGTTCAGGTAAAAGTGCAGGTTGTGCCAGCTGTTCAGCCGGGAGGCGAGTATCTCCTGGCTGCGATACAGATGCCGCAGGTAGGCCCTGCTGTAGTTTCTGCAGACGTAGCAGCTGCAGGCCGGATCGATAGGTCCCTGATCCTCGGCGTAGATCGCCGCCTTGATGTTGATCCTGCCGAAACTGGTGAAAAGTGCGCCGTTACGCGCGTTCCTGGTCGGCATGACGCAGTCGAACATGTCGAAGCCGGCGTTGATCCCCTCGATCAGATCCTCGGGGGCGCCGATTCCCATGATGTAGCGCGGCTTCAGTTCCGGAAGTATGTCCGAGCAGGCCTGCATCATCTCATGCATGACCTCCTTTTCCTCACCGACCGAAAGACCTCCCAGGGCGTAGCCGTCGAACCCTATCTCCGTCAACTGCCTTGCGCTCTCGCGCCGCAGTTCCGGATGCATCCCCCCCTGTACGATGCCGAAGAGCGCCTGGTCCGGGCGACTGTGCGCCGCCTTGCAGCGCGCGGCCCAGCGCGTGGTGAGCTCCAGCGACTTTTGCACGTAGGAGTATTCTGCCGGATAGGGAGGGCATTCGTCGAAGCACATGGCGATGTCTGCCCCGAGCGCCTCCTGGATCGCGATGGAAACCTCGGGGGAGATGAAGTGACTGGAGCCGTCGATGTGGGAGCGGAATTTAACCCCCTCCTCGGAGATCTTTCTCAGCTCCCCCAGGGAGAAGACCTGGAAGCCGCCGCTGTCGGTGAGGATGGGGCCGTCCCAGTGCATGAAGCGGTGCAGTCCCCCCAAGCGCGCCACCAGCTCGTGTCCGGGTCGCAGGTACAGGTGGTAGGTGTTGGCGAGGATGATCTGCGAGCCGACCTCGACCAGTTCCTCTGGGGTCATCGCCTTCACCGTCGCCTGCGTGCCGACCGGCATGAAAATCGGGGTGTCGATCCTGCCGTGTGTGGTTGTCAGAGAGCCTAAACGGGCCGCGGAGCCCGGGTCTTTCGATATGAGTTCAAAGCTGATAGCAGACAAAAATATCCCGTTTCCATGAATCTTTTACTTAACCGATGAACATCGCGTCGCCGTAGCTGAAGAACCGGAAGCGGCGGCTGACCGCCTCCCGATAGGCGTTCAGCATGCTTTCCTTGCCGGCGAATGCGCACACTAGCATAAACAGAGTCGATTTGGGGAGATGAAAATTCGTTATCAGCGCATCAACCACCCTGAACCGGTATCCCGGCAGGATAAAGATGTCCGCTTCCCGCTCCCCGTGCTCCAGTTCTCCCGAGGCCGCGGCATGCTCCAGCGCCCGCAGGGAGGTGGTGCCAAGGGCGATCACCCGCCCGCCGGCTCCCCTCGTGCGGCGGATCGCCTCGGCGGTCGACTCGGGAATCCGGTAAAACTCGCGGTGCATGACGTGCCCGGAAAGCTCCTCGACCCGCACCGGCATGAAGGTGCCAAGCCCTACGTGCAGGGTGAGCGGCGCGATCTCGGCGCCGCGCCCCCGGATCTCTTCCAGCAGCTCTGGGGTGAAGTGCAGGCCGGCGGTGGGAGCCGCCACGGCACCCTTCTCGCGGGCGAACACGGTCTGGTAGCGCTCCAGGTCTTCCCCCTCGGGGGCGCGCTTTATGTAGGGGGGAAGCGGCATGCTCCCCGCCTGCTCCAGCCATCCCATGAAGTCGTCGCTCCCCTGGAAGGAGACCCGCCATTCTCCCGCTTCCCTGTCGAGGACGGTGGCGACCACGGCGCCGGGGAGCAGGATCCGGCAGCCCGGCTTGGGCGACTTGGAGGCCTTGATCAGACAGCTCCAGGTTTCGGCCGCCCCGGCGAGCCGGCGCACCAGGAAGATCTCCACCGCGCCGCCGCTCTCCTTTTGCCCCTTGAGACGCGCCGGGATCACCCGGGTGTCGTTCAGGACCAGGAGATCGCCCGGGCGAAACTGCGAGGCGATCCCCGCGACGGTCAGCTCGCCGAGCGCACCGGTGCCCCGGTCGAGGGTCATGACCCGGGAGGCGTCCCTGCGGCTGGCCGGGTGCTGGGCGATCAGCTCGGCTGGCAACTCGTAATCGAAATC
>Ga0209212_1005480_pt1 | contig 15080 bp, 12 predicted proteins | sample RifGroC2_FD_183996 | JGI IMG/M metagenome (GOLD analysis project Ga0209212, IMG submission 183996) | Groundwater microbial communities from Rifle, Colorado, USA - Groundwater C2 (SPAdes) (version 2) | ecosystem: Environmental > Aquatic > Deep subsurface > Groundwater | place: Rifle, Colorado... | reverse complement strand
GGGGCCAGTATGTCTTAAGCAGTCCGTTATTTGGCCTGTCTGTCCAGACATGAACTTCGCGTACCGGTCCAATCACGCCATCCCAGATCATTTCCCTCAGGCGCCTTGGTCCGTCAGAAGCCTGTCCCTGGTTCCCCATCTGGGTTGCCACTTTGTACTGCTTTGCAGCCTTTGCCAGCTCTCTTGCTTCATGAACAGTCTGGGTAAGTGGCTTTTGTGTAAATACATGCTTTCCCCTCCTCATGGCATCCATACTGATAACTGCATGAGTATGGTCGGGAGTGGCAATAATTACCGCATCAATATCTTTCTGCTTGTCGAGCATCACCCTGTAGTCCTTGTACTGTTTTGCTCCAGGGTATTTTTTGAAGATCTTCTGAGTGGGTTCTCTCCAGTCAACATCGCACAGGGCGACAATATTCTGAGTTTTCTCAACATTCTCAAGATTAACCCGGCCCATACCGGCTATACCAACACCGGCAATGTTCAGCTTATCGCTTGGAGCTATATGACCCAATCCTGAAACTGCATGCGAAGGAATAAATGTTAATCCGGCCAGTGCTGCTGACGAGGTTCCTATAAATCCTCTACGGCTGATTGTTTTCGAATTGATTTTACTCATTTTTCTGTGATTTAAAAGTTATTATAAACTTAAAAAATACTATTCAACAGGCCAATCATCTGTTCTGAATGAAGATGCAGGTAAACCTTCAGTGTTAAAGAGGTCCCCAATAATATAATCCTGAAAAGCATAACGTACTGCCACAGGTTCATTCACATACTGTGAGAAAAGGCTGATGCCGGCATTGTTAAAAAAGGCTGTTGCCGGATAGAATCTTTTATTTGCCCCTGCAACTTCAAAACATGACAGTTCTTTGCCAAATGATGTCAGCCCATTAACTGCATTGTCAAAGCTAAGTTTTACAATCTGACCCTCAATAAGCATCTCCTTAAGAACCGGTCCCTCTGCAGCAAATCCTTTTTTTCCGTATGTTTTTACAAGTGCCTGATAAGCAAGCCTGTCTCCTCCTGCCTTTTTATCGGCAGGATGAATGCAATACTCCTCGCTTATATCCATAATGCAAGCCATCCCGATATTCTTAATGGCTGAACTTGCTTTTAACTGAGCCTCGCGAAGGTAAGCCGAATTAACGCCAACCGGACCATAATTAAAGGGAGCTATCTGAACATAATAAAATGGAAAATCACCAAGTCCCCACAATGAACGCCAATTCTCAACCATTCCCGGCAAAAGCTTTTCATATCTGTCGGGCTCATTGCGGTTCGACTCGCCCTGATACCATATAGCTCCTTTGATTCCATAACCCGCCATCGGGTTTATCATGGCATTAAATAAAACAGTTGGAGTTTGAGGTGAAAGTGTCCCTGTCTGATTCTTATCGGGAAGAGTTACAAATTCGAATTTTTTCACTCCTGCCTCACTTATCCAGGGTTCAATCCTTGTACCTCCCCAGCTGCTGTTTATAAGTCCAATTGGCACATTCAGCGATTTATTGAGCATCAATCCGAAAAAATAGGCTGTAGCGCTGAACTGGCTAACATTTTCCGGCTCACAATTCTTCCAGGTGCCGGTGAAATCATCCTGGGGATTCAGGTTTGAAGCTTTTGTAACAGTGAATAAGCGGATCATGGGATTTGAGGATGTCGCAATGGCCTCATTTGATCCCAATATCGGTTGATTCATATAACCTTTCATTGGCATCTCCATATTCGACTGGCCTGAACATACCCATACTTCGCCAATCAAAACATTTTTAAACTTTATTGTATTGCCCTCACTGATTGTTACTTCATATGGCCCGCCTGCCGAAGGAGTAGAAACCTTAAGCTTCCACCTTCCATCACTTCCCGCCTTTGTGCTATAACTCTTTTTATTCCATGAAGTAGTAACTTTAACAGTTGAATTATTTGAAGCAGTGCCCCATATTGCAACATCGGTCTGCTGCTGAAGCACCATGTTATCGCTGAATATTGCAGGGAGTATCACCTGTGCATTCAGGTTGCCGGTGATCATAAATGAAACCAGCAAAAGCGCAGTTAGAAATGAATAATTACGTTTCATTCTGACATTAATTATTAATTATTGTTTAGTCCTGTTCAACCTGTATATTTCCTTTCAATACTGCCGTTGTGCCCTTGCGCCGTTGTGCCCTTGCGCCGTTGCGCCGTATAATTACACGTCGTCACCGACCTCATAAGGCTTCCTGTATGCCCGTGTCAGCATCAGATCCGCTTCAGGATCACCGGCAAACTTCTCATATTCGCCTATGAACCTTAATTCGCGACCAAGTCTGTATGAGATATTAGCCAGGATGGGAAGTGAAGAAGAAAGATGGCCTTCAGTAATATCGGCGTGCAGAGTCTCATTTTTTCCTGATCTTAAGGCATCAATGAAATTGGCATAATGATCAGCACCGCCGGGTGCAGCAAGGTATCCTGTTTCTGCAGGTTTCTTCTCACCAATTCCTGAACCGGCAAAAGGTTCTTTTTCCCTTTTTCTGAAAGCTTTCCAGGTATCTCCGTCAAGCTCGAGATAGCCCTCAGTACCATAGAAGGTGTTACCAATCCTGATATCAAGACTTGATTCACCGTTTGTATACCTTCCCCTGGTTTCGAATTCAAGGATCTTGCCATCAGAATATTTGAATATTGAAGTCTGGGTATTTGGTGTCTCCTGTGCGCATTCAGCAGGATCGATACCGAATATTCCTCCCATTGAGAAAACAGAAACAGGGTGTTCATTCTTGTTAAGACCCCAACGGGCTATGTCGAACTGATGAGGACCCTGATTGCCGGTATCACCATTTCCGGTATCCCAGAACCAATGCCAGTTATAGTGAAGGCGTTTTTCATTGTATGCACGATATGGAGCCGGACCAAGCCACCTGTCGTAATGGAGTGTTGCAGGAGGAGTGCTGTCTTTAGCAATACCAAAAGAGTCACGAGGCTTATAGCAATTACCTTTCGCCATAAATACCTCACCTATACCACCATCGTGGAGAAACTTCATCGCTGCCATCACATTCCGGATTGAACGGTTCTGTGTGCCTGTCTGAACGCGAACATTATATTTACGGGAGGCTTCAATCATCTTCCTGCCTTCAAAAATATTATGCGATGCCGGTTTTTCAACATAGACATGCTTGCCTGCCTGGCAGGCCCAGATAGTAGCAAGGGCATGCCAGTGGTTTGGCGTTGCAATTGAAACCGCGTGTATCTCCTTGTCAGCAAAAACCTTCTGCATATCCCATTCTGTAACAGGTTTTACACCGTTTTTTTCAGTGATTGCTTTTGATCTCTCTGCAAAAAACTGCTCATCAGTATCGCAGATGGTCTTAAGATTTACATTTCTGTTTTCTTTAAGTGACAGCCATGTATTAATATGCCCGCCGCCCTGTCCGCGGATACCTATTACAGCAAGATTGATTCTCTCATTCGCGCCGATAACAGATGAATAAGACCTGGCGCTGAAGCCCACGCCCCCGATTGCCAATCCGGCAGTTCCAAGAACACCGGTCTTGATGAATTCTCTCCTTTTTGTCATGATTATTGATTTATCAGTTAATTAATAGGTTAATTTTCTTTTTACCGAATACCGAATACCGATTACCGATTACTCCTCACCGTCCATGTCCTCACCATATATCCCCTATATGCGTAGAAAACCAGGTATATATAACAGGGAATCAGTACCCAGTAAGCTGCAAAAGGAGTGTAATGATCTGCAAAATATCCGTATGCAATAGGCACAAGAGCGCTGCCGCATAAACCCATAATCAGAATTGATCCTCCCATCTTCGTAAAACGACCGAGTCCGTTCAGGGCAAGCGGCCAGATTGCCGACCACATAAGCGAATTGGAAAGACCGAGCAATACCAGTACCCATATTGAAATATCAGCTGTGTGGTTTAAAAAGGTGACCTGCCGTCCCTGCACTAAAAAGAACACTACTGTAAGAAATAATGCTGAAGTCGTACATATCCGGAGTATGTTGAGGTGTTTTATAAATCTGGGTATCAGAACAATGCCCAGAAGAAAGCCAAACATAGTAATACCAAGGATATATGAAGGGAACACCTTCGCCTCGAGTAAAGGAAGTCCTAAGAACTGCCCGTAGCCTATTACAGTATTGATACCGGTTACCTGGGAACCAACATGGAGGAATATAGACAAAGCGCCCAGTATGGTATATGGAAACTGAATGATACTTGTTTTATCGGAATGATTATCCGCAGAACCTGCATTATCCTGACTTGTATTTATCTCAGGAAGAATGGAGTAACGGACAAATATTCCAAGCAGGAATAAAACAACCGCCATTGATGCATATGGCACAATGACCCTTTTAATAAGTTCATCCAGAGCTGCGTTTCTTGCAACTTCATCCATCAGGGGTAACTGCCTGAACAATTCTGTGTCGGTAGGCTTAAGTATAGCAGCAGCCAGCAAAAGAGGGGCGATGATCCCCGCAGTTTTATTACAGACCCCCATGATGCTCATTCTCTGTGCTGCCCTCTCCTTTGAGCCGATCATTGTAATATATGTATTGGCAGCAGGCTGAAGTACTGCCAGACCTGTACCAATTGAGAACAGTCCCAGAAGGAACAGACCATATGTTCTGGTGAAAGCAGCGGGTACAAAAATAAGCGCACCCAGTGCCATTATCCAGAATCCGATCATAATCCCTTTCTTAAATCCGACCTTTTCAAGCAGGTGAGCTGCAGGAACAGCCATAACAAAATAGGCTATATAGAAGGCGAATGCTACAAGAAGAGACTGAACATTATTCAGCTCGCACGAGATCTTAAAGTACGGGATAAGAATGGCATTTATCCATGTTGTAAAACCAAAAATAAAAAACAATAATCCTATTATGGAAATTGAAATAACTGTCTTTCGGGTTGAAAGTGAACCGGAGTCTACTGTTTCTATTCCTGGCATACTAAATCTTTATTAGTTCGGCTTTTAAAATTATCCTTATCTGCAAATATTAATGCCCCCCTCGCCTTCGCGTAGCCGCTCCGGCAGAGCAAGGCGTGGGGGGATGGGGGGTTAAACAACCGGCTCCCAGCCTGGCTGATATTCACGTGACCAGAGCTTCTCTGAAGCAGTATCATTCTGAATATGTCCATTTGCAGGATTAATATTCAACGTATGTCCGGTTCGCTGGGCAATATTACCAAGCTGTACCAGAAGAGTGCTCTTGTGACCGCTGAGAATATCTGCATTCAGTTTTGTCCCTTTTCTGATAGCCTCGAGAAAATTAACAATATGAACGGCATCGAGTCCTCCTGAAGGATTGCTGAGATTTCGTGAATCGATCACTGTATCAGCTTTTACCTCTTTCACAATCTTACCCTGGAGATCAAATACTGAGTAGGCATTGCCAGCATCAATTCTCAGTGAGCCGTTATCTCCGCTGAAAATTACACCAACGGCACTTCCTTCAATGGGCCTCCCGTTACAGCTGAGTCCTTCCCATGTCATCCCTGTATTATTGTCAAACTCCATGGAGATTACCTGGGTATCAGGAGTTTCCCAATCATCACTATATCTGTAGCGTCCACCTGAAGAAGCTACCTTAACAGGAAAATCAACTCCTAATCCCCACCTGGCCAGATCGACAAAATGGGTACCGTTATTGAGTGCCTCACCTGTTCCCCAGTTCCAGAACCAGTGCCAGTTGTAATGGATAAGATTATCCTTGTAAGGCATCCTCGGAGCAGGGCCCTGCCATAATTCATAATCAAGCCAGGAGGGTACAGGTACTTCCTTACCCTTCCCAATGGATGGACGGTTATTCGTATACCATGTTTTTGCAAAATATGGCCGGCCTATTATCCCCGATTTAAGTTCTGCAATTCCTGCAACTACATTAGGGAATGAACGGCGCTGATTTCCCATCTGAATAACATTCTTATATTTTTCTGCTGCGGCTACCAGCAATTCACCCTCACCGGGGTTATGGCTGCATGGTTTTTCAAGATATACATGTTTTCCTGCTTTGGATGCAAGTATTGCTGCAGGTGCATGCCAGTGGTCAGGAGCCGCAATGACCATTGCGTCAAGCTTCTTATCTTCAAGTGCTTTCCTGAAGTCGGTACATGCAGCAGGGCGCTTTTTTCCAAGCTTTTCAATTGCTGACGAACAGGCTGCTTCTGCCCTTGAATCCACATCACAGACATAGATTATTTCAACATTCTCCTGCTTTGAAAAAGTATCAGAAAGCGCGTTACCCCTTGAGTTTACTCCCATTACTGCAATGAGTATTCTGTCGTTTGAACCAAAAATTGATCTGTAACTTTTCGCACTGAATCCGGGTAATATGCCGCCAACACTTACAGCTGCAATTCCGGCAGCTGATCTCTTAATAAAAGTTCTTCGACTATTTATCATAATTATTCGAAATTTATTTCAGTTTAAATAATCAGATGAGTTTGATTTTGGCAGCTTTTTTTTCTGCATCGGCTCTGACAGATCCAACTTCAACAGGAATACCTCCTTTTTTCTTGCTAACATCAGCAGCCTGCATGAATGCAAATATCTCAATTGTCTCTTCCCTGTTAACCGGCTCAATCCCTGTCTTAAAGAATTCAAGTATTTTTAAAAGCAAAGGATCATAGCCTGCATAGGTGCCTAATGACATACTCCCTTTTTCACCGAAGGCTGTTCCTCCGTAACCATGCTGTCCTGACCTTGTACCACGGAATGTTCCAATCCTGCCGTCATTCCAGATACCTGCCACAACATCGGTATCTGCTGTACTTACCCGTGTAACTGTTTTACAGCCGGTTCCCATCACTGCAATCAGGGCCTCAACTCCGTGTATCCCATACCAGAAGAGATCAGGATGGGATGGTTCAAGACTGCAGGGCGAGAATGTGTCAGCACCGGTAACCTTTCCAATCTTACCTTCTGCAACATCTTTAATACCAGGCATATACCTTACTGAAGATGAAGAAAAAACCGGCACCTTATACTTGTCAGCAGCTTTGAAAATAGCAAGTGCATGTTCGAGACTGGCAGCAATCGGTTTGTCAATAAACAACCTCTTACCTCCTTTGAAAACCGGAAGAGCCTGTTCAAGATGAATTTTTCCGTCATTTGTTTCAAGCAGTACAAAATCTACTTTTGTAATTAGCTCCTCAATTGAATTTGTTATCTCAACCCCATATTTCTTAACCTCTTCAATATAGCCGGGTATTCTTTCATAACTTGATTTGATATCGCTGCTTCCTTTCGGATATGCAGCTACAATCCTGAATCCTGCAAATTCAGGTTTTTCATCCGGAGCATTCAATGCTTTTGTAAAAGCTATACTATGAGAAGTATCAAGACCGATGATCCCTATCCTGCCTGATGCCTGACTTCCCATTCCAAAAAGAGCACCATTACCTGCTGTCATACCAAGTCCTATCCCTCCGATAGCAGCTGTTTTTACAAAATCACGGCGGTTGATTTCTTTTTTCATATTGCTATTCTGTAAGATTATATTACTGAAAAATATTTTTCACAATTTAACTGTTATAAGTCAAATATTATAATGATAGGGGTGGATTTCAGGGTCAACGCACATAAATTTTAATGAGTATCCGGATTAATTCACATAAACTCTTTGATTTTTCTATGTGAGGGGAGATTCCTCACTACTCCGCCTGTCGGCGGATCCATTCGGAATGACAATTCATTTTGTTCGGGGGGGTAGTGGAGGAGGCTCGCCCCGGGCGAGCCTCCACCACTACCCCTATGACCCTATAAAGGCCTGTCATTCCGAGCGTTAGCGAGGAATCTCATACTCCCTTTTCTGTATTACTAAATCATTACTTTTAAGTGAAACTCATTGCAACAAGGAACCATGAGTCTTTAATCCTCATCATGCAATTATACTTTAACCAACCCCTATTTGATTTTATTACTGATTGACGATACTCATATTTTCAGGATTTTCAACAAGAAATTGTTATCCCATCCGGCTTTAAGTCTTTTTGTTCTAAGGCTCAACTTTTTTGAATCTTCCTGTTTAAGCAGGTTTAAAACAATTTTTCTTACGATTGCAAAATTTTGTGCGGAGTTTTTATCACGCTTTCTCTGTTCATCTTCTCTGAAAGTCATATCTAAAGTCCAATGAAGACTATTTTCAACACCCCAGTGCATGCGTATGTATTTATTAAAAGCTCCTGCTTCATCATTTAAACTACTGATATAGAGTCTTGTCTCATTTGTTTTCTTTTCGTTAATCTCTCTTTCTGAGGTGATTTGAATGACAGATTTAAGATCACTCCACTTTTCTAAATCTTCAAGAAACTGGATTTGATTGTAAACCTTACAGTTTCTGGTCTCAATTCTGCCATGCCCTTTTTCAACTATTTCATTCTCCGAGACTGGCTTCATCTGCTTACACAGGTTTTCAACATCTTCTTTCAAATAGGTTTGATTCCCTTTTAATGCAAGAATGTAATTGGCTTGATTGTCTATAATGGTTTTTGCTATATTCTTTTGTGTCCCCATGGCATCAATAGTAACAATGCTTCCTTTTATATCAAGCATTTCGAGTAATTCAGGAATAGCTGTAATTTCATTCGATTTACCATCAACTTTACGTTGTCCAAGGACAAGCTGATTATTATTTGCCCATGCACTTACAATATGTATGGATGACTTCTCGTGAAAGCTATCTTTTGAACCACGAATTGTCTTTCCATCAATCGATATAACCTCTTTGTCAATATTGTTGTCCCTTAAAGAATTAACCCAGCTGATAAATACAACCTCGAACTTATCGGGCTTAAGCATTGAAAAGACCCTGTTAATTGTATCATGTGAAGGAATGCCATTGGGCAGATGAAGTATCTTTTTCAGAAAGTCGATCCGTACTTTACCAAACTCTTCTATTGAATCCCATGATTCAGCTCCACATATTACAGCCAGAATACTTAATACAATAATATCGGCTAGATTATGTTTCTTATTCCTGTTGAGACGGGGATCAGAGAGTTTCGAAAAGTAGTCATATAAACTTGATCTTATCATGCCGTTGGAGTTATTGACTCCAACAAATTTTCACTTAATTATTGAAACAATCATTAGCAATGACCAAGTATTAATTAACAGATATACAATATTATAGAGCCATATTGTTAATAACCACATAAAAATTATTTCTATCTAAAATAACCGTTAAAAAGCCCTCCTGATTTGTTAATAGTCTGTCAATTTTTAATTTCTTCGTGCGTTGACCCTGATGCAGTAGTCAGTTAATTAATAACATTGGTTACTATGGCTTTTATAAATATATTTGATAAAAATTGAAAGCATAATGAAGAAAATATCAATCATCAGCGGTGGTGCAAGCGGTCTGGGTTTTGAAATAGCATCGCTTCTTGTAAGGTCAGGTAAAAATATAGTGATCCTTGGCAGAAATAAGGAGAAACTTGACTGTGCCCTGGTAAAGCTCAAAGAAATTGTATCTGATATTCACCCGGAGGCAATAATCTGCAACATAGGAAATGAATGTGACATTAAGAAGCTTGGAGACCACCTTGTAAGGAATCAACTCTCCGCAGAGTATCTCTTTAATAATGCGGGAATGGGACTTTTCGTAAAAGCAGATTCACTTACATCATCGATGGTCGACAAGGTATTTGAGGCAAATGTGAAGGGGATGATCCTGCTTACTTCTGAAATACTGAGATTAACGCCAAAAGAAGAAGAACTTACAATAGTGAATATAATGTCTACATCAGCACTGGTAGGAAGAGCTGATGAAACTATTTATTGTGCAGCCAAGTGGGGTGCCAGAGGATTCACCGAAGCGCTGAGAACAGAACTTAAAGGTACAAAACGGAACATTATTGCCGTTTACCCGGGCGGAATGAGGACAAATTTCTGGAATATGCCTGGCCAGGTGCGTGATTTAACTGCATTTATGGATCCTGCTCCGGTAGCAGAAAAAATTGTAAATGCTGTCCTGCTTTCGGATAAGATGCTCGTGACCGATATTACGATAAACCGGAGATAATAGAAAGGACGGAAGACGGAAGACGGAAGACAGAAGACGGAAGCAAGACTATTACTTCGGACTTCGGACTCCCGACTCCCGACTCCCGACTTCCGACTAATTCTTTAAGATAACCTGTTCTTATAGTCTTCATATCCAAACTCCCTGATAAGCCTGAACTTGTTATCAGTTGTCCATATACCTATTGAAGGATGGTGAACTCCATTGAATGTTGTTGTTTTCACCATGGTATAGTGTATCATATCAAGGAAAACAATCTTATCTCCCGGTTTTAATTCCTTTTCAAATGACCACTCTCCCATTACATCACCCGACAGGCAGGAATTACCTCCTATCCTGTAGGTTGGCATACCTTTTATTGGCTCTGTGGCTCCAATAATTTTTGGTTTATATGGCATCTCCAGGCAGTCGGGCATATGTGCGGTAAAAGAGATATCCATTATTGCCGTCCTTATTCCCTGATTTTCGACAATATCTTCAACAGTTGAAACCAACTCTCCTGTTTCCCATGCAAAAGCACTGCCTGGTTCAAGAATAAGATGCAGACCTGTCTTTTTCCTGAATTTTCTGAGGATAGTGATGAGATGATCAACATCGTAATCATTTCTTGTCATCAGATGCCCCCCTCCCATATTGATCCATCTGATCTTACTGAAGTATCTGCCAAATTTGTTTTCAACTATGCCGAGGACCTTTTCCAGTGCATAAGAGTCAGATTCAAAAAGTACATGAAAATGAAATCCTTCAATACCTTCAGGTAAATCATTGCCAATATCAGCAGCTGTGACGCCCAGCCGTGATCCGGAGCTGCAGGGATTGTATAATCCATGACTTACCTCTGAGAACTCCGGATTGATCCTCAATCCGGCTGAAATTTTTTTCGAATATTTATTCAAAATATTCGAATATTTATTATACTGATTTAACGAATTGAAAGTTACATGTGAGCTGAATTTAAGGATAGAATCAAAATCAGAATCCTTAAAAACAGGTGAATAAGTATGAGCGGGAGAACCTATCTCTTCATAACACAATCTGGCTTCATCAGCAGAACTTGCAGCTGCTCCCGATATATATTCCTTAAGTATGGGAAAAATCCCCCACATTGCAAATCCCTTGAATGCCAGAATAATCTCGGCGCCGGATTCATCTGATACTTTCCTTATGAGTGACAGGTTCTTACGGAACCGTTCTTCATCTATCACATAACAAGGTGATGGATTCTTTGAGTAATCAATCACAATTTTACTAGTTTATTTTTAACCCACCCCTGGCCCCTCCAAGGAAGGGAACCAAAAACCGGTACAAAGCACCCCTGCTATAGTTCGAGATCGACATCGTGAAGCTCCACCCATGGCAATCCCAGGCGGTTGAGTTCTGCCATAAAAGGATCAGGATCAAACTCCTCAACATTGAAAACACCGGGATTCTTCCAAATGCCTTTTAAGTACATCATGGCTCCTATTGCAGCCGGAACTCCGGTAGTATAACTTACACCCTGTGTTCCGGTTTCTGCATATGCTGCCTCGTGGCTGCAGTTATTATATATATAGTATGTTTTTTCATTTCCGTTTTTAATGCCTTTTATCCGGCAGCCAATTGATGTTTGTCCGGTATAATTTTCGCCAAGCTCACCCGGGTCGGGTAGCACCGCTTTAAGAAACTGTATTGGAATTATTTCCCTTCCTTCAAACATGATCGGCTCAATACCTGCCATTCCAATATTCTGTATAACCCTGAGATGTGTCAGGTACTCCTGTCCGAATGTCATCCAGAACCTGGCTCTTTTGAGAGTTGGAAAATTTTTTACAAGTGATTCAAGTTCCTCATGATAAATCACATAAGACTCCTTTGGTCCGATTCCGGGATAGTTGAGCGGCTTATGTATCTCATGTGGTTTTGTAAGGACCCACTTACCGTTTTCCCAGTATTTTCCCTTCTGGGTTACCTCCCTGATGTTGATTTCCGGATTGAAGTTTGTAGCAAAAGGTTTCCCATGGTCTCCGGCGTTGCAATCAACTATGTCAAGATAATGCAGCTCATCGAAATGATGTTTGGCAGCATAGGCTGTAAAGATTGAAGTTACGCCCGGGTCAAATCCACAGCCCAGTATTGCTGTCAACCCGGCCTTCCTGTATTTTTCCCGATAGGCCCATTGCCAGCTGTACTCAAATTTCGCCTCTTCGAGAGGCTCATAATTAGCCGTATCAAGATATGCAACGCCTGTCTCGAGGCAGGCATCCATAATGTGCAGGTCCTGGTAAGGCAATGCTACATTCACAACAATATCAGGATTAAATGATTTTATTAGTTTAACAAGCTGAGGAACATTGTCTGCATCTACCTGAGCAGTCCGTATTCTCTCCTGCCCTATTTTTGCAGCGATTGCATCGCACTTTGATTTTGTTCTGCTTGCAAGCATTATGTCGCTGAATACTTCAGGCAGGGAGGCCATTTTATGAGCCACAACCGTACCTACGCCGCCAGCGCCTATTACCAATACTTTTCCCATATCTTCTTTGTTTAATGTAAATCTAATGTTCTGAAAATTTAGATAATCATTACCGCATGCTTATCTTAATTATCCCAAACAAAGCAGACCCAAATATAAGATTTTAAAATGACCATTTTATTATCATCCATCATCAGGAACAGGAAAATCTCTTCACTGAATATTGAGATGCAGGAAACTAATTCTGTTTATATTTGTACCCTTGAATTCTCCGGAAGATCTTTATGAAACTTATCAACCCGTTATTGATTTTAAGAATTTTAAGTACTATTCTGTTTCTGGAAACGGTTACATTTCTATTCTGTCTGCCTGTAGCAATCATATATGAGGAATCTCCTGATCCTTTTATCTGGTCAGCAGCTATTTCATTCCTCCTTGCAGCGATTCTGAGGTTCATTACAGGGGATACCGGCTTCGACAAATTCAGTAACAGAGACGGGTATCTGGCGGTTACATTATCCTGGCTGATTTTCACAATACTGGGAACGTTACCTTACATTCTGAGTGGTACTATTACAGGATTCATTGATGCATTCTTTGAATCCAGCTCGGGATTTACCACAACAGGTGCGACAATTTTTATAGATGTGGAAATACTGCCTTATTCAATACTTTTCTGGAGAAGTCTGACACACTGGCTTGGAGGAATAGGCATTATACTTCTGGTAATAATTATCCTGCCATCCATGAAAATAACGGGATATCAGCTGTTCAGTCTTGAATCATCACTTAAAGAGAAAATACATCCGAAGACAAAATCAATCGGATACAGAATACTGTTTATTTACCTGGGACTTACTCTGGCAGAGGTAATCCTGCTGTATATGGGTGAAATGACTTTATTCGAAAGCGTTTGTCATTCTTTTGGTACAGTAGCAACCGGAGGATTCTCAACCAAAAACACAAGCATAGTTAGATATTCAGAATACAGCCAGTATATTGTAATGATATTTATGTTCCTTGCTGGAGTCAGTCAGGTTGTATACTATTATATTTTTAAACGAAATTTTAATAAAGTCCGAAAAAATGAGGAATTGTGGTTTTATATAGCCATTGCATTAATTGCTGGTTCCCTTGCAACAATGATCCTGCATATTAATTCGGACAGGCCCCTCGAGGAATCATTCCGTATTGGCTTTTTCCAGGTCATTTCAATACTTACCTGCACAGGTTTTGCCTCGTATGATTATTTATTATGGCCTTCAACAGCTATTATGCTTATTTTTCTCCTCATGTTTGCCGGAGGAAGTACCGGGTCGACCAGTGGAGGCATAAAAATGGCAAGACACCTGATAGTTATTAAAAATATTAAAAACGCTTTCATCAAACTGAATCACCCTAATGCCTTATCCGGCATAATATTCAATGGCAAACTGATCAGTGAAAAAATCAATATTTCAGTTATGTCTTATATTGTGCTCTACCTGTTCACATTTGTTGCAGGGACTCTTCTCGTCGTTCTGACCGGACCCGATGTAGTGACATCTGCATCTGCTGTTGTGTCATCAATGGGTAACATCGGACCAGGATTGGGAAGCATCGGGCCTATGAACAACTACGCACATATTCCTTATTTAACAAAGCTGATTCTGAGTCTGTTGATGATCATGGGAAGGGTGGAAATTATGACAGTATTTGTCCTGTTCACAAGAACATTCTGGAAAGTGTAGGGACGGCGCAGGGCTCAGGGCGCAGGGCTCAGGGCTCAGGGCTCAGGGCTCAGGGACAAAAGCATTTCCGGTCATGGGAAGCTTACGACAGAAGTTTTCTAACCCGTTCAAGGCTTTCCGGTGTACCAACATCCACCCAGTAACCTTCATCGTGTTTAAGGGTAAAGATTTCATGATCTGCAGCAAGCTCCAGGTAAAGGTCAATCATGGAATATTTTCCCTCCTTCATATAATTAAATATCTCCGGTTCAACTATATGCATACTTGAAAATGCAATCACCGATAAATCTTCGGAAGAAGCTACACCTGCAAGTATTTCCTCTCCTGTTTCAATATTCTTCCAACCTCTCAGCCGGTCTTCCCTGTCAATCATAATATATCTTTTACCCGGACGATTCCTGACAGCAAGTGTTGCCAGTCCCTTTTTCTGAACATGCAGCCTGTAGAGTGCTGACAGATCGAGATCGGAGATTATATCAACATTATAAAGAAGAAAAGGATTTTTGTCAAAAAACCATTTTGCTTTATACAGACCTCCTCCATTCTCGAGTAGCTTTTCTCTTTCATCGGATATTGATATTCTGAATCCCATTCTGTTCAGCCTGTTGACTTCCTCTTCCACCATATCTGCAAAATGGTGAACATTAATAACAATATCATCAAAGCCATGGTAGGAGCATCTTTCGACTGCACGTTGAAGTACCGTTTTCCCATTAACATCAACAAGCGCCTTTGGAATTGTCTCTGTCAGCTTGCCAAGTCGTTTGCCCATTCCGGCAGCGAAGATCATTGCTTTCATAGTCTAATTGTCTTGCGGACTTGCGGTCTTGCGGTCTTGCGGTCTTGCGGTCTTGTAAGT
>Ga0209212_1005479_pt1 | contig 15080 bp, 14 predicted proteins | sample RifGroC2_FD_183996 | JGI IMG/M metagenome (GOLD analysis project Ga0209212, IMG submission 183996) | Groundwater microbial communities from Rifle, Colorado, USA - Groundwater C2 (SPAdes) (version 2) | ecosystem: Environmental > Aquatic > Deep subsurface > Groundwater | place: Rifle, Colorado... | reverse complement strand
CCATCTGAAAGTCCAGGCTCAGGCTCTTGGCGGCAAGTGTTGCGTAACGGCAGACAGCTGGCATCTCCATGGGAACCGGTATGCGCTGATCATAGAACAGGCTTGCCAGTGGTTCTTTGAGCATTTGTCTGGCGAATCCAAAACGCTTGCCGCCCACGATGGCGGCTACAACCGCTGATTTGATCAAACCGTGCAGATCGATGACCGCATCAAACTTGCCGAATGATCTCAGATAGCGCTGCTCTGCCAGCACCGCCGCCAGGGATTTTTTCTTTTTAAGGCCTTTCAGGTCAACCCTGACAACCTGCTGTACGTCGGGATGATGGTCGAGGATATCGGCAAAGCGCTTGTCGGCAATCCAAGTGATGTGACAGTCTGGCAGATGTCGCCGGATGACCTGCAATGCTGCCATGCACAGGATTATGTCGCCCAGCGACGTGAGCCTGACAAAAGCGATTTTCATGCTTGCTGTTGTGTCCGATACAGCTCAGGGTTCAAGGACGGATCATTGTACATCTTGAACTGCTTGTAAAGCTTCATGGTTTTCTTGCCGGACTGATAGTCGTCAAGAAGCTGTCCAAGGGCATTATACAGGTCGTAGCGCTGCAGTTTCAGCACGGCCAGGCGATGCAGCGAGCGCTCACGATGGGTAGCGTCAATATCATCCCGGCGGCTGTCCTCAGCCATGTGGTAGACTTTCAAAGACATGATCGAAATGCGGTCAACAATACTACCGGGGGTTTCTGAGTTGATCTGTTGCGACGACGATACATGATTGCTTTTCGAAACTTCCGCCATGATCGCCTCGTCGAGCTTTTCGATCAGGTCGTTGCGCTGCTGGTTTAGCTTGTCTATGGCACGCTTAACGGCAGCGATGGCGCTGTCGTCAACATCGGTGCGGCGGGCCTTGTCCTCTTCATGCCAGAGCAGGTAGTTACGCCAGGCCAACTCCAGTGCCAGCGGGTTGCAGGTGACTCCCGGGACGGCAAAACTGGCGGGATCGGCATGCCAGTGAGTGATGCAGCGGTCAAAAACGTCCTCAAGTCCGACAAGGTTTAACGTGTTAAGCATGAAATATCCTTTTAATTCGTGATTTAGTTAATCAATTGGACTACAGCGTCGAACAGTTCGTCAACGGAAATCGAGCTGCGGCATTCCTGGTCTTTGTCGCAGGAGGTGCGCCCACAGGCTGTGCATTGCATCTTGGCCTGGATACAGCGGTGCTGCTTGCCGCTGGGGGCGTAGGCGGCAGCACTGGTGGCACGATAAAATGAAACTGTCGGTGTGCCGACGGCTGCAGCCAGGTACACCGGTCCGGTGTCGCCGCCGATCACCAGATCAACTCTCCTTAAAACCGGAATGAGTTCCTTGATGCGCAGCCAGGGAAGAAGGCGCACAGAATCACCAACCTCGTGGACGATCTGTTCCGCAAGTGCTTCTTCGTCAGGGCTGCCCCAGTTTATCAGGATGGTTGAGCCGGGGTGGCGAGAAATGATCCTTCGGGCCAGTTCTATCCATCCTTCCGGGTACCACAGCTTGGTGTTCCAGGTGGTGCCAACCTGGAATACAAATACCAAACCATCTGGCAGACTTGCCAGATAATGGTCCGCCGCGGTTTCGTCTTCAGGTGTGGAGGCTATAGTGCCGGTTAGCTCCATGTCCCGGTAATCTCGTCCGAATAAGACGCTGATCACCCGCAGATAACGATCCGTAACGTTCTTATCAATGGAACGGAACGGAATTTGCCGGTTGGTGAAAAGGCAATTCACCTTCTCCTGCAACACATCCCTACTGAATCCGATGCGTTTGCCGCAACCGCTGAGCCAGGCGATCAGGCCGCTTTTCAGGTTGCCCTGAATGTCAAAAACCAGATCGTAAGGGCGTTCCCGCAGAGATCTGTACAATGTTTTCAAATCAATGCGCGTCTCAGGTGAGAAGGGCGCCTTGCGCCATTTTTTGGTCCTGACGACATGAATCCGGGCAATGCGGGGATTGTGCTCGATAACCGGAAGAAACGACTCCTCCACGACCCATTCGATCTCGATGCCGGAAGAAACCTGGCACAGGTAGTCGATTACCGGCAGGGCGTGGATGACGTCACCAAGGGAGGAAGTTTTTATGATCAGGACGCGCATTAATGATCACACTTTTCGGTAAGCGGCGTGGATATGGAATTAATACCCCAGAGAGAAGCAATCGGCAGAGCCAAAAGATTACTGCCGAAAGAAACGGTCTCGTTGCCCCCATAGAGCACAATGCCTCTGATGAATTTACTTCCTGCGGCTTCCGCAAAGGATTGCAATCCATTAAAATCTTTGCCCGAAACGCTTTTAGAAGTTTTTATCTCAATGCCCACAACCCGACCGGAAGTATCTTCAAGAACAACATCAACATCCTGTCCGGCTTGAGTACGGTAGTGTAGTAACATAGGCTTGATATTGCTCCACGATATCTGTTTCTTCAACTCCATAATAACGAAACTTTCCACAAGAGCACCGGATAAGGGCGAATTTTCGAGTCTGGAAACATCTACAGCCAGAAGGCTCGCCAGAAGTCCGGTGTCATTGAGTACCAGTTTTGATGTTTTAACGAGCCGCTTGCCAAGATTTGATGACCAGGCAGGGAGGTGGCTGATCAAAAAAGTTGTCTCAAATAGCGCCATATATCGTTTCAGGGTACTTTGTGGGAGACTGGTTGTTCTGGATAGTTCTGAATAATTAAGCAGCGAGGCTGACCTGGTCGCAAGTATGGAAAGTAGCCTGGGCATTGCATTCAGGCCATCGACATTTGCAATGTCGCGCACATCACGTTGGAGGATGGTGGTGATATAAGAACCAAACCAGGCTCTGCGCCTGGCTTCGGACGCGCGAGCTGATACTTCCGGATACCCGCCTCTGACAGCTCTTCCCAGCAAAGTCATGGCATCGTCAGATGAATTAAAGGTTGTCGGCAATGGTTCTTCGGAAAAAACAGTGTCAATAAAATCTTCTGTTACCCCGCGGAACTCCCCTTGTGAAAATGGCCACAAGGTGAAAATTTCCATTCTTCCGGCCAGTGATTCCGAAAGACGTGGGAGCAGCAGCACGTTTGCCGATCCGGTAAGCAGAAACTTTCCGGGTCCGCGGTCAAGGTCAACAGCTGCCTTGATAGCCATAAAAAGCTCCGGAGCGCGTTGTATCTCGTCAATGATTGCCGGTCCGCCGAGACCTGAAATAAAACCGTCCGGATCGTGCTTTGCCGCCGCAAGTGAGGTTGCATCATCAAGCGTGACATAACGCGCCGGATAAGACTTGCCTGTCAAAGCTTTAGCAAGGGTGCTTTTTCCGGTCTGTCTCGCTCCGTTCAGCATTACAACCGGAGTGTCAGAAAGGGCTTCAATGATTGCGGGTGTCAAATTTCTGATAAGCATGGTGGAATATTAACCATTTGGTGGTTGAAAATCAACCATTAAGTGTGGGGAAAGGTTTTGTGCTGCTGGCGTAAATTATTCAGGCGTAATTTATGTAATTTGCAAGTTGAATATAAATATTGCATAAAACTTATCGCTCAAGTAAGCAGGTGATGCACATCGTTGTGATAAGGCGACGGCAGGGCGTGAATGACGTCACCAAGGGAGGAAGTTTAATGATCAGGGCGCGCATTTGGTCATTCTCGGTGATGCCAGACTGCCTTTCAGAAAGCATCCGCTATACGGTCATGTTGAAATGGTATTAGCTCCTGAAGGGAACGTATCACGGTCTGAAGTTGACTTTCATTCATCTGTGGGCCGATAGGAAGACTTAGGACTTGCGATGCCATTCTTTCAGTTATTGGAAAATCACCCGGTCGCATCCCCATGTCAACGTAGGCCGGCTGCAGATGCGGAGGAACCGGATAGTGAATCATGGTGCCGATTTCCAGTTCGGTCAGTTGCTGTTGCAAAAGGTCGCGAGAGGGACTGCTGATAACATACAGGTGCCAGGCCGGTTGTGCCCATTCCGGAACAACCGGAAGTACCAATCCGGTTTTCAGGAGGGCGTCGCTGTAAAAGTTGGCAATCGCCACCCTGCGTTCATTCCAGGAATCCAAGTGCTTCAGCTTGACGCGCAGGAAGGCAGCCTGGAGTTCGTCCAGTCGCGAGTTATATCCTTTCTGCTCGTTATAGTATTTTACCTTGGAACCATAGTTGCGCAGCATACGAATACGCTCGGCAAGACGGTCATCGTCTGTTGTCACCGCCCCTCCGTCCCCCAGGGCTCCCAGGTTTTTCCCGGGGTAGAAGCTGAAGCCGGCCGCATCGCCGAGGGAACCTGTACGACGCCCCTTGTAACGCGCTCCGTGGGCCTGGGCCGCGTCTTCGATCACCTTCAGGTTGTGGCGCCGTGCAATTTCGATGATCGCATCCATGTCAGCCGGCTGCCCGTACAGGTGTACCGCCATGATGGCTTTGGTTCTGGAGGTTATGGCCGCTTCGATCCTTGTGCTGTTCAGGTTGAATGTTTCCTCGTCAGGCTCCACCGCCACCGGTGTAGCTCCGGCGTAGGATACTGCCAGCCAGGTGGCGATGTAGGTGTTGGCAGGAACAATCACTTCGTCTCCCGGACCGATATCCATGGCCCGCAGGATCAGGTGCAGAGCTTCCAGCCCGTTTCCGACGCCGATGCAATGTCTTGCGTTGCAGTAGGCGGCGAATTCACTCTCAAAGGCATCCACCTCGCCGCCGAGTATGAACCAGCCCGAATTCATTACCCTGCGGTAGGCCTCGTCCAATTCCGGTGCCAGTTCGAGATAAGCGGCCTGCAGGTCAAGAAAGGGAATCTTCATGTCATACACCAACTGCCAGTCGTTTGAACTCTTGATAGTCCCTGAAATAATCGCTTTCATCATACACTTCCGAGGCCAGGACGAGGCAGATGCCCCCGGATGAGAAGTTGATCAGCTCGCGCCAGATCATGTTGGGCATATACAGGCCGAAATAGGGGCGGTTCAGGTGGACAACTTTCCTGTTGACGCCGTCATCCAGCAGGACATCAAAGCTGCCGCTGGCAGCCACGATAAGCTGCTGGAGATTTTTGTGGGCATGGCCGCCGCGCGTTTCTCCACCTGGAATATCATACAGGTAGTAGATTCTTGAGATGTCAAACGGTACCTGAACGTTGCTATAGACAGGAGTCAGGTTCCCGGACGGGCTCTGGATGCGCGGTAGCTCCAAGATTGAGCAATTGAATACACTAGACATGTTTTGCCCTCACCTCGAGAAGAAAGTCATCATGGGAGCGGATATAATCCTTCTCTGAAAAATCATCGGAAGCCATGACCAGGCTTAGCGAGTTGGTCGAGAAATTTACCAATTCCCTCCAGTGGTGGCATGGCACATAAAGGCCGTAATATGAGCGGTTCAAGGAAAAGGTCTGCTGTCCGTTGCCATCGTCGATTACGACGTCAAAGCTTCCTGATACGGCGACAATAATCTCGTTATTAGAGCGGTAGGCATGGCCGCCGCGGGTCTCGCCGCCCGGTACGTCGTAGATCCAGTAGCAGCGCCGAATGTGGAAGGGGATGTGCTGGTCGCCTTCAATAAAAGTCAGATTACCCCTGGGATCCATGATCTTCGGGAACTCAATAATTCCAAGTTGCTTGATGCTCATATGTTCTGGATCCTGAAAATGTTTATGGAGGCGAGGTCTGGCAGTAAAAAATCAGGTTTAAGGCTGTTCAAATACTCTCTGTCTCTTAGTCCGCAACTGAGCAGGCATATTGGGATATCTAGTGAACGCGAAGCTCTAAGGTCTATTTCAGTGTCACCTATCCACAATTCCTGATGGCTTTTGGTGGCTTTAACAATGTTTCGTACTGCTTCAGATTTTCCTTCGCAGGATTCATGTGAGCCCACAGCAATGATGTCCCCAAAAAGTGGTGACAAGGCCAAGCGATCCAATTGCCACAACAGGTTGTCTTGGTTGTTACGCATTGTTACCAGGATGACCCTGATATTATTAAAATTCCATAGTGTTAGCATCTCATGTACCATTGGTTGGAGACAATCCAATTCAAGGTACTTCTTTTCTTCTATACGCTCCAGCCACAAGCTTAAAAATTGGTTGTAAATTCCAGTTGCACCACTCACTGCCAGTTGCTTGGTGCGATCCTGCCGAAGTCGTTTCATTTCCCAGTATTGCTCAAGCTTCATCGGTTTATAACCAAACTGGAGCAAAATGTCACTGTAGCACCTGTAATGGCGATGCTTTCCATCTAGGACAGGCCCGTCAAGATCAAGATAAACGGTTTTGATCATGGCAGTGCACAGACAGCGTATATGTCTGCAGCATACTCCTTGAAATCCTTGCCAAGCTCGTAAAATCCAATGATCATATCTTCTGTCCAATTATCCTGGATCTGTTGATTTGAAAGTGGTTTGAAGAAGACCCCGCCCATTTCCACAACACTTAATCCTGAAGTCTCGATGTCAAGTTTGAAGGAGTTGTGCGTGTAGACCCTTCGATGCCCCTGGGCAATATCCCTGGTATTCAATTCGCATTGGTGCTTAAGCAGCCCCATTTTAACAGCAGCCAGGCGGTGAATAGAATTTCCGTTTGGGACGCCCGCCAGAATTCTGCCTCCAGGAGCCAACCACGTTGCCGCCCTTTTTAAAAGATCTACTGGGCTGTCTATGTGCTCCAGTATATGTTCCATCACTATCGTATTGAAGAGTCTGTCAGGCTCAAAATTCTCAAATAAAGAATGAATCTTTGTAACATTGCTATAATCAGGAATCTGATTTAGTAATGTTGAGGCTCCATCTACAACGGTAAGTCGCAAAAAATCATCTTTTAAAAACTGGGTCATTTGTCCTTCTGCTGGTCCCAGTTCCAAACCTTCCGGGCCGATCAGGAAAGGTTTCAACGTTTTATGTCGAAAGCCGATAAGGCGTTTATCAAAATCATTCTGTTCCTGCAGGTACCAGTCAGAAACCGATTCTACTCTTTTACTCTCATCCATATAACCTCCAATATCAGGGTCCACAATTGTGTTAGATTTTGTTCAGCCTAAGTTTTTCCAATTCTTCAGTTGTTACAAGCGCAGGTTCCACATCCATTCCTCTGATCCAAACAAGTCCATCCGGCAATGGGTTGATATTTCGTTCAAGTACCGGAAACTTATTTTCTAAAGCAATGTTGCAATATATTTCAGGAAGGTTCAACCCTGCTTTTGTAAAAAAATAATGGGTTGTGAAAAATCGCCCGATATTTATTTCGGTGGTATTCGGGAGCCCATCCTGATCATAAGTCATGTCAACACCAAAGATGCCGTGCGGATTCTTGTCAATTGCATAAATAGAGTCCAAAGCCGCCTGATCGACAATTTCATCGGAGCAGGTTTCACCAACACCAGTAATGCCGGTAACGCCTGATAGAGTGCGGCTGCCAAAATTCCAGCTATGACGTTTTCGGGTTTGGGCTACAACCAACTCACCTTCATACCAAAGCGATAACCATGTTACAGTTCGTTCTGTAAGTAGCTTGGCAGCAGTGAAGTTACCCCAGCCATTAAAGCGATCTATCCATATTCGCGCAAAATCGAAATTGTCAGTTGGAAGCGCACCTTGACCAGCAGCTCCTTCCACAGCTCTAATCCAGATTTTGTCTCCTAACTGTTCAAAAGCTTTTTTCAGGTCAGACTCGTTGTGCAGCAGGAATGTTTCAGGGACCTTCACACCGCTTTTTTGCCAAACATCATAGGACTTTGCTTTGTCGATACAAATTTCTACCGTTTCCCTGCTTGGTAAATAGCATTTCACACCCAAGCCGGCAATTTCGTCTCTGAGCCGTGAGACTGCACGGACTTCATAATCATTCTGAACATGAATAAAGTCAGGGCGTGTACGTTGTAATAATGAAATGGTTGAGGACTGATATTCAGCAGACACAGCTGGAGGGACGACATATCTCTCGTCGACATTTGCCAGGAATAAATCAGTCGGTACACTGGAAGTGCCAATTATATAATCGGAACGGTCAGATTCTCTCAGTGATCGGATAAAGTTATTTGAAGGTGCGCCTCCGGCACCACCCACTAAAATTCGTGACATAAAAACTCCTGTTAAATGTTAAATGCTGTCTCGCTATAATGAAATGAGTGAGTCAGATGACCGGAAGTCGCTTGTTGATTTTCAGCATTACAGTGCGGAATTCCGGGTGATACTGTCCTCTCGATATTGACAGTGCCTTCAACCGATCCAATAAGTCAGGTTTCAGATATTTACTGTAGCCTGGATTGTCAAAATATGCTCTGGAGAGGATTTTTGTACCTTCATGGAGACGTTGAAGTTCTGCCCAAATATTATCACTGTTTTCAGGCTGAGTTGTGAATGAAAGCTGATTTGAAATGCCGGTATTATGGTGTGTCGGAAGTTTGCTAACCAGTGTATCAAGTTGTTGCCTCCAACCTTCTCCTGTATGTGCCGAGAGAACGGACTGTTTCTGGAGTTGTGAAACCTCCAGGCGATTGGAGCTGTTGTTGATTAGATGGTTAATATAAGTATAATATTCTTCAATAGTGGAGGCATTATTATTCATACCGTCATAACGGTCAAGTCCCAGAATTTCCAAAGCAAGCTCAGGGGCTCGTACAACTGGTGTGTCGTACAACACGGCATCCAGGGTAGCCGTGAGAGATCCTAATGGAAAGCTTTCCAGGTAAATATCGGAAGCTTTATAATAATTCTCAATGTTTTCTTGTCGCCCCGCCAAGACTAGTCTCTCTCCAATGCATTTTGAAGCATTTATCCAATCCTTGTTTTTTTTCTCAGTTCCAATAACAACCAAAATTGCTGATGGGTTTTGCTGGAGTATTTCTATTGCAGCTGCCGGGAAACTGAGATTTCTGTATGGCAGATATTTGTAATTGCTACCTATGGTTAATAACATTACTGAGTCTTCTGGAAGAGAAAGCTGTCTTTTGGCATCGAGTTTAGATTTACTTGGTGCGGCGGGTAATTCCAAGGGAATTGGAAGAATATGGGTGTTTTTGATAAGCCGCCTTTTGAGGGTAACCTCCTGTGAGGATGGTCGTAAATCCGCAACTGCATCAGCAAGAGTCGCACCATACCAGAAGACGTGATCGGCGTGGTTCATCAGTAATATAGGAGGTAGATTTTCTGCTGCGAAAGCCAGTAGCGGTAGAGGGTCATTAGGATTAGTATGAAGAACTACGATATCGGCGCAAGACATTGCGATATTTCGCATCGACCTGGCCCGTTCAAAAATATCCATGCCTGGTGGCAATACCGTAAGTTGACCTTCGGTTGCGACTACCGTTTTTGTCAGCCAATCAGGTACTGAAAAATTGCGTTGATCCGTGAGGAGTACCGAATGGCATTCTTTCCGCCCAAAGTCCTTTTTTATCCACTGTTGAACGAGTCGTGTATGCCCTCCAATGCCAAAAGCAGAACTTAATACATGTAGCCATCTGCGCCGCGAAAAAGTTTGGGCGGAATTGACCGGCATAAATGTGTTTGACGGCGTGAGATTTGTACCGATGTTGTGCAGCAAGGACTCGAGTCCTGAATGAGCGAATTGTCCCATGTGTGCCCGCCAAGCGCAAAAACCTGCCAGATACGCCCATGCTACAGCCTGTTCGTGCTTGGACTGTTCAAATGCAGCAACGGCACGCTGGTGCACCCATTCGAAGCGATTCTTATTAAGTTCAAGAATTGTTTGCATGTTAGACTTTTAATTGTGTAGTTTTGACACAGTTAACAGAGTGTGCAGCAACAAAGACAGTCGGTCTGGACGTCAGTACTATACATTCATCTCCGTGCTTTCTTGTTATAAAATTTAATATTGATCCAAAAAACTGAATGGGTAGCAGAGCAAACGCGTTGCCGAGGCGTGGTGTAGAGGACCTCGCTGTCCATTTGTTTAACAACGCATCAATGCTATGCAAGGCAAAAATATTGCTGTTAATGGAACTTGTTTTCAAAGAGGTTACCTCAAATCCGGTAGATTTTAATACCCTCTTCAACGACCGGCTTGTATGTATTATCAGATGCCTTGGAGCGTTAAAGCCAAACCAGTATGTTTGAAAGATGCGGAGCAGCAGCGAATTGGCGTTGGGAGTGCGCAGCAACAGCAGGCCTCCCTGCTTAAGCATGCGGTGGCAACCTGCCAGGAATGCCTGTGGGTCGATTGTCTGCTCCAGCCCTTGTGTGACAAGGATACAGTCGAACAGGCCGGACTCTGTAGAGGCATCAGAGGCTGGCTGCTGCATGAAACGAATATTAAGGCTGCTCAGTCGTTCCGCCGTTGCCGTATCCTCAGCATGTCCCGTAACGTCCCACCCCTGTTCCCGGAGTTTCAGCAGCCGTTCTCCCGTACCGCACCCGATTTCCAGAATGGTGCCTGGCGAAAGTCTTTTCAAGGCAGAGGGAAGGATGGCGTCGTTCAAAGCGGGCTGCTCTTTGCGCACAGGTGCGACAGCGCTCGCGGGTTCTATCACGTTAGCGTCGGTGCGCCATAAAACACCGCATGCTGCTGAACTGCAACGACAATAGTCGTAGCGGTTGTTGTCATGCAGGTTCTGAAAATCCCTGACGCCTTTGTATGCAAGTTTCCCTGGACTGTTGCACAGTGGACATTTCAATGTTTTTTGCTGGCTATGTTCATTTATCAGATGTTCCGGGTAACCGTAGCGTTGCAGGAAAGGCATGACGGCTGTCATGTCCACCTTTCGGTTACGGACAGCGTCCCGCTTCAGGAACGGGTTGCCGATGTGCAGAAGTTCGGCGGCATGCTTTACGGAGGCGTTGTCTTTTTTGCGAACCCTTTTGCCTTTTTTTCGGCAATAGTTTCCAAGTTGCTCCAGTGGGCAGAGAACGCCTGGTTTGAATCCTGACTCCACAAGCCACTGCGTCAAGCCGACCTCGTAGCTTTGTATGACCTGAAGCTTGTTTTCGTATGGCAGTATGCCGCCCCAGAAATTAAGGAAAGCAAGGGATGAAACGACATTTTTGTGGAAGACCAGGAAATAGCTCTGGATGTGCGGCTGCATCTGGAAGCATTCCGTGATCCCCCAGAAGTCGCAGTCAAGTTTATCCATGCGGTTAAACACGTCTTCCATATTGAACAGCGGGCCGTAGACGCTGGAATTCATCAGGACTACTTCATCATAGCCGGATAGATCAGCTGCTTCCAGCCCCAGTTTCCACATGTAAAAATCATAGCCGGTATTGTTGTTTACCAGCACGCGGGAACACAAGGTGGAAAGCTCGTTCCGGTCGCCGTCCGTCAGGGGCGAATTGGAAATAAAGATCGTGTCCGCGCACAATCCTGACATCGCCTGCAAGGCATGCTTTACAAACGGCCGTACCTGGCCGTTTGCATCAAAATGTGCATAGCATAGAAGTCTCTTCATTCCACGGTTTCCTTGTATTATACCAAGTCGTAATCAAACGATTACGTCGTTGGCTTCGTCGGTGGCTCCTCAACGTACTGATAGTACGCCTCGGTCGTCACTCTCCTTGCCGCCTAGTACTCATTTTGATTGCACCTTGGTATTAGAAGCGCACCTTGTTGAAAATCAGCTCAGGGGCTTTCCAGCTCCAGTGTGTGTCGTCGGCATAATAAATATCTTTTTCACCCTTCTTCAACTCCTCTGCCAGAAGCGCCTTGGTGTCAATGAAGGTGTATTTTTTGGGCAATGGGCGCAGCTTTTCAAAGAAAAGATTTTCCGGATAGGTATTGGCAACGATGTAGTCCCGGTACAGATTGTACTTGTCAACCGTTGGCATGAAATAGAGCCGGATACCCTTGGCCGCCAGCAGTTCTGCCATTCTGTTCAGGTTGTCGTTGAGCAGTTTAAATGCCTCCGGTGTTTGATGGGACAGGTTACGGATGTCATCATGCCAGAAGATGAGTGTGCTGTCGAGTTTGGTGCTGAATAGCGGCCTTGACAGCTTGCGCACAATTACCTTTCCGTTGGCCGAATCCTTGAAACGGTAGAGGAGCGAATAGTACAGAAACTTGATATTGCCGGTATTGATGAATCGGACGGCAGGCAACTTGGCGGGCGCCTCGCGATGTTCATTGTAAAAATGCCTGATTTCTTCGATGCTGCAAACGTCCTCAAAGCTGGTGCCTCGCCCCAGTCTCTCAAGAGCCAATCTTTCCGCTGACTGGAGCACAATCGCTTTGGGCTGGAGGATGTCCAGATAACCGCTGTTGAAAAGGGTCACAAGGGTCGCAAGTGGCCCCTGCTTTTCATCCAGCATGCCAAGGTTCAGCACGGTCATGCCATTCAGGGATGCGATATAGTCCTGGTAGAAGTTGTTTCTTCCGCCGCCACGCCCATTGGAGAAGGAATCGCCGATGGTAAGCACATCCACCGCTTGGTCGTGGTAATCCTGGAATTCGATGTGGCGGCGTGGCAGATCTGTGTATGTCTGGCGGGGATGCTTTATGCCTGTGATGTAGCCGGTGCGAGCCAGGTCCCCACCCAAACCGTCGCGGTCGGTCAACAAGTGTTCCGTCCAGAAGGTCCAGATCAGAAAATTGATTGCCACGAAAAAGCAAAGAGCAGCAATGAAGGCGCGCACCAGATGTTTATATGACATATGCATCCTAAAACTGGAAGTAGAGGAACTCGCTGACCTTGCTCATATCCAGAAACGACCAGAATGAGGCGACCAGGAGCAGGACGAGCCATCCCCAGGATGGTCGCACTCGTGAGACGATCTCCATGGAGTTTTTCAGAAAGGCTACGATAATCAAGGCAACAATTGCCATGACCCAGGTTTCGTCATTACCCTTGATTGCATCCAGCCATTTGCCGAAGGTAATCCCCATATCTTGTAACCAGGTGAATTTACCCAGTGATCTGTGCAGCATGATGCCATTCATGCCCGCCATCCCTCCCAGGATCTGTCCGGCGCCTTCCAGTGACCTGGCGCGGAAGAACACGAAAGAAATGTTGACGAAGTTGAAGGTAATCAGCCATCCAAGCCAAGCCGGCATTTTGTGTTTTTTCTTCTTCCAGTAGTGATTTACAACCAGTCCGGCACCATGCATCCCTCCCCAGACGATGAAGTTCCAGCCTGCGCCGTGCCAGAAGCCGGAGATCAGCATGGCCAGGAAGATGGCCACCAGGGAGTTTGTAAAGGTGATGCTCCCGAAGGCTCGCAATATGGGAGTGTAAAGGTAGGTGGTGACGAAGTTGGTGAGCGTTATGTGCCAGCGCTTCCAGAAGTCGATCATCCCGGTGGCCTTGTAGGGGGAGTTGAAGTTGATCGGCAGGCTGATGTTGAATCCAGCCGATGCCCAGCGCCATGTCGCTGTAACCGCTGAAGTCGAAGTAGAGCTGGAAGGTGTAGGAAAGGCTGGTCAGCCAGGCCGGTATCAGCGTGAGCGGTTGTGTCGTGTCAAAACCGGCCGAGGCCCAGGCAGAGAATGTGTCTGCCAGGATGACCTTCTTGAAGAGCCCCAGAAAAAAGAGGGTCAAACCCAGATAGAGATTCTTCCAGTTGAGCACCTTGTTGCGCAGCCGCTCGAACTGGGGCATCATCTCACTGTGGTGCAGAATCGGACCGGCCAGCAGATGGGGAAAAAACGTTACGAAGAGGGCATAGTTGAGAAGATTGCGCTCTTCCACCAGCCCTTCGTAAGCGTCTACCAGAAAAGCTATCTGGGTGATGGTGAAGAAGCTGATCCCCAATGGCAGCACGATTTTCAATAGCGGCAGCTGGGTGCCCAGAAGGCCGTTGGTCGTGCCGATAAAGAAGTCCATGTATTTGAACCAGCACAGCAGTGCGATGTTGGCCATAATGCCGGCGACGAAGAGCGCCTTTTTTGAGACCCTTTGTCTGCTGTTGCTGTCATATTCCGCCAGTTGCCCGCCGATAGTGTAGTTGAAGAGTATCGAGCCGAGAATCAGGGGCAGGTACTTTATATCCCACCAGCTGTAGAAGAAAAGCGACGCGAATAACAGCCACGAGCGGGCGGCGATGGTCAGGTGCTTGCGCAGAAGCAGGAAATAGACCACCAGCGTTATTGGCAGGAAAAGCAGCATGAATTCGAAAGAGTTGAAGAGCATGGGTCCGGTGTTGTCCTTATTTTACCAGCTTGCGATTGATCAGATCCAGCATTTCACCCACATTGCGGAGCTTTTGCAGCTCCCCCAGGGCAAACTTGATCTTGAAGCGCAATTCAAGGGCTACAACCAGGTTCATGTGGGTCAGGGAATCCCATTCATCAATGTCATCGGAGGTCGTTTCCCGCTGCAGTATTATGGCTTCATCATCGAAAACCTGGCGAAAGATCGGCTCCAGTTCCTCTAAAGTCAGCATGTCGTTATTCCTCCAGTGTTGATATGTCCCCGGCGTCCTGGCCGAGGTAGCGGGCCTTAAGTACGCGCCGCATGATCTTGCCGCTCTTGTTTTTTGGTACAGATTCCACCGGAACCACATCCTGCGGAATAGCTACCGAGGAAAGGCGGTTGGCTATGTGCAGGCGGATCTTCAATTCCAGCTCCGGGGTGAATTCAATTCCGGGGTGGAAATGCACAAAGGCCACCACCTTCTCGAACAGCAGGTCGTCGGGAGCGCCGATCACGCCGGATTCGGCGATCTCGGGCAACTCCAGCAGGGCGCTCTCTACCTCGAAGGGACTCACCAAGTGTCCGGAGGTGTTGATCACGTCGTCGCTGCGCCCCACGAACCAGTAATAGCCGTCCTGATCGCGCCAGGCCATGTCGCCGGTATGATACCAGCCCTGCTTGAATTTGCTGTCGTAGGCCGCTTTATTGTTGAGATAGGTGCTGAACATCGAATCCCAGCCGGTCTTGATGCACAGATTGCCATGCTCCCCATTCGCCAGCAGGGTGCCGTCGTCGGCCAGGATGGCCGACTCGATACCGGACAGCGGCGTTCCCATTGACCCGGGACGGATCGGAAGGCTAGGGCGGTTGGCAATCATGATGGCCCCGGTTTCGGTCTGAAACCAAGTGTCATAAATATCCTTGCCAAGTATCTTTTTGCCCCAGGCAATTACCTCGGGGTTGAGCGGCTCGCCAACGCTGAAAATGTTGCGCAGTCGGCCGAGATCAAACTG
>Ga0209212_1005478_pt1:5000-15087 | contig 15087 bp, 10 predicted proteins | sample RifGroC2_FD_183996 | JGI IMG/M metagenome (GOLD analysis project Ga0209212, IMG submission 183996) | Groundwater microbial communities from Rifle, Colorado, USA - Groundwater C2 (SPAdes) (version 2) | ecosystem: Environmental > Aquatic > Deep subsurface > Groundwater | place: Rifle... | reverse complement strand
TCTAAACCGCTTATTTCTTTTTCCATTTTAGCTGCACAATTCGCGCATCCAAGTCCTTCAAGCATTACTATGCTTTTGTTCACCTTTTTCTTCTCTGCATCAACTATTTTAACATCCGGCTCAAGTTTATTTACAATGGATGTTACTTCTCCAAGAATTTTACCAAATTCCTTTTTATCGACCGCTTCAATTGTCAGCTTCTTAGTAACAAAATCAACGGTTGCACTATTTACTCCTTCAAGGCTTTGTGTTTGAGCTTCAATCTTTGCAGCACAATTCGCACAATCAAGTCTTTCAAGTATTAATACTTTTTTATTGCTCTTGCTAATGGATTTTTCTTTCACTGCCACATCCGGTTCGTGCTTGTGCACTATGGTTTCAACCTGCTGTAGTGTATTCTTATACTCTTGCTCTGATTCAGTTTCTAAAGTCAATGTCTTGTTCATGAAGTTCATATAGGCTTTGACTCCATTTAATTTATTAACCTCATCTTCAATTTTAGCTGCACAATTTGCACAATCTAATCCTTCTAAAATTATTTCCTTCTTTAACATCACTGCCCCACCTTTACTTACTTTCTTCTGAAATATGAATTAATCCTTGGTCAAATATTTGCTTTACATGTTCATCTTCAAGGGAGTAGAATACAATCTTTCCTTCTCTTCTGCTCTTTACTAGTTCAGCCTGCTTTAAGACTCTTAGCTGATGAGAAATTGCTGATTGGGTCATATTCAATAAGAATGCAATATCGCAAACGCACATCTCGGCTTCATCTAACGCCCAGAGTATCTTAATTCTTGTTGAATCCCCAAAGACCTTAAATAGCTCCGCAAGATCATATAGGGTTTCTTCTTGAGGCATTTTTTCTCGAACTTGGTTAACAGTATCCTCATGTATAACATCACAGTCACATCTTTCAGTTGGTTGAATTTTCCTTGCCACATTATCACCTCCGATATTATTTCAATTGCATACTTGAACAGTTATTCACATGTTAATTTTACTACTGCGATAAAAAGAAGTCAATAGATACTTGAACAGTTATTCAAGTGAACGAGCAATGTATTTTCTATTTATTATCTGGCGGTGTTTTAACGATTAAAACACCGCCAGATAAAGGATAATTCTCCTCGACTGGCGGTTAGTTATATGCATTATATTTCTACATCAATTTCAGCACTGAGCCTGAACTCAATAGTCAGTTTATCATCTAAGACTGTTAACTTCTCAATAAGCCGTCTCACCAATAGATCATCATATTCTGCGAGTTGACATGACTGCGTTTTCAACCAATGCATTTTGCCTCAGTTCACGCAAGCGGTATATCTCATCAGCCACTTCGTTATAGTGTTGTATCGATTACTCGTCAATTTGGATTTCAATTCCAGACTTAAATTCCACAATGAAATAGTCATCATAAACCGTTATCTTTTCCAAGAGAGTCCTTACATAATCTTCTTCATATTCAGTCAACTCGCAAGGCAGATCGTTAAGGAAACGCATCATCTCATCGAGTCGTGTTCTCAGATCCTGTCGGGATGCCTGCTCATTTTGAAGGGCCTGCTTCTCATCACGCAGCCTTCTAATCTCCATACCAAGCTCATCACCGGTATTCTTAGAATTAACGGTTGCCAATAGCTCCTGCTGCATTGACTTCATCTGTTCATCAATCGCTGCAATCTGATTTGAAGTGACTTCCTCCAGACTACTCTCGATATTCTCTCGCAAAAGAGGAAGGATTGCTTTCTTTTCCCGGAACGCTTCGTTTATGGCCTTGATAACTACCTCATGGAGAAATTCTTCATGAACAGTCCTTGCGGTACAATCTGGACCATCTTTTTCTACCCTGCTGACGCAGCGCCAAACGGTGGACTTACACCCACGATTGTTCCATTTAATTCTGCGGAAGATGTCACCGCAGTGAGCGCAGAACACTATTCCAGATAAAGCGTAGCGGCCACTATAGATTCGTTTGCGCTTTGTGGTGCCTTTGGTAAGGTTTGCGCGTCTTGCGATTTCCTCCTGTACCTTTAGGAAGATATCCTTTGGAATAATAGCTTCATGACTGTCCTCTACATAATATTTAGGAACCTGACCCTTATTAGCTTCACGCTTCTTTTCAAGAATATCCACCGTATAGGTCTTCTGAAGCAAAGCGTCTCCGATGTACTTCTCGTTTGTAAGTATCTGCTTTATATTGCTTTCATGCCATTTTGCATTACCGGCACCGTTCAGAATTCCATCGGCTTCAAGCGACCTTTTTATCTGTAAGAAGCTCTTACCGCTAAGGTACTCTCTATAGATGCGCTTAACGACTTCAGCTTGCTCTGGATCAATGATGAGGTGCCCGTCTGCATCTTTGGTATATCCCAAGAACCAGTTGTGATTGACCTGAACTTTTCCTTGTTGGTATCGGAACTGCAAACCCAGACGAACGTTAGCCGATAATGACTCACTTTCTTGCTGTGCAAGAGAAGCCATAATTGTCATTAGAACTTCACCTTTAGCATCGAGCGTATTGATATTTTCTTTTTCGAAGTAAACGCCGATGTTCTTATTCTTAAGGGCTCTGGTATAATTCAGACAATCAACCGTATTCCTTGCAAATCGGCTGATGGACTTGGTAATAACCATATCTATCTTGCCTTCGTTACAGTCATTAATCATGCGCTGGAATTCATCACGCTTTTTCGTATTCATTCCAGAAATGCCGTCATCGGCATATATCCCGGCCAGCACCCAATCCGGGTGACTATTGATAAACGAAGTGTAATGCTCAATCTGTGTTTCATAGCTGGTTTCCTGCTCATCACTATCAGTGGAAACACGGCAATAAGCAGCTACTCGTGTTTTCTGGACTTTATCGGTTGTTTTCTGTGTACCGATTGTTTTCTTTGCAGGAATAACCGTAACATTGCTGGCTAAGGAAATCATACATCCACCTCGCTTTCTATCAAGCTGTAGACGTATTCTGCCTGTGTAAAAGGATCATCATATTTTATTTGAACCTTTGGCATCTTAAAACCTGTAGCAATCTTGCTCACTTTGGCTGGCTTATCATCAAATACTCTTCCAAGCTTAGCCTGTCGTTTTACACGCTCGGCTTCTGCCGCGACAAAGGTCTCATTATCAATAATCGCCGGGTAATAGTCGTCTCCGAGGTAATGCTTATTTTGCATCATCTTCTTTGCACCTGTGTGGTAAAGCTTAAGTCCGGCGGCTTCTGCTGCTGGCACGTAGGCAAGGCCAGAGAGGTATGCTTTATAGATCTTCTTTACTTGCTTTGCTTTTTCTTCATCAATCACCGCTTTACCATTTTCGATTCTGTATCCGTATGGGACATGACTCATATTCTCACAACCTTTCCTTAAGGGTTAAACCGCACTTTAGTGCGAAGCCTATTTCACTTCTGGTGTAAACAGTAATGTGGTCAACATGTGCCTCAAAGGCAACTGCATCAAATTCTGCAAGTCCTGCACTATTGTTTACATACTTTAAGAGCCTGCTTACTGCTTTCGAATTCTCAAGCTCACCATTTACCGAGCGGTACAAGGCTTCCTTTTCATTTCTCAACTCCTCAGCTTCAGCTAAAAGTTCACTATTCTGTTTGGCATATAGTGCAGGCTCGATGTACTGCTTTGAAAGAAGGTTTGTAAGAACCTGCCTTCGGTCAAAGTTCTGTTCCAAAGCCGTCTCAAGCTCGTTAATTCGAGTAAGTGCATTAGCTTGGTCAATGCTTTTAAGGCTATTAAGGAACGGTTGTAAAAGAACCTTTTTGCTAAAAATCAGCTTGTTCACCATATTTACAAAGGCGACCTCAAAATCCGTCTCGTTGATAAAAAGCTGGCCGCACTTATTTTTGTCCTTCAGGTGAGTGTTGCAGGTGTAAGCATAGTATTTAGCCTTACAAGCGGTATGTGTTCTTCTTTTCCAAGTAGCACCGCATTCAGCGCATATTATTTTTCCTGAGAATGGGTATCGGCTCAGGTACTTCTCATCATCCGCCACAATATTCTTTTCTTTAGCACGCTGGACAATAATCGCCTGTGCCGCTTCAAAGTCCTCGGTGCTAATTATTGCGTCATGATGACCTTTGACATAGTACTGCGGCTTTTCACCCCGATTGGTATGCCTGTTAAACTGCGAATCAGTGAATGTTTTCTGAAAGAGCACATCACCCGTATATTTCTCATTTTTCAGGATTTCTTTAACTACCGTTGAGCTCCATTTGCCGCCTCGCTTTGTCAGTGCCTTTTTCTCTCTAAGTGCTTTTGCTATTTTATAGCTGCCTTTTCCAGAAAGGCATTTACTGCATTTTTCGGTCAGAAGAAATTCAACGAACGATTGCGAAGTATGCTATTGGTTCAAACATTCTTCACGCCTCTAGCGCTATTGAGCATCTGACCTTCCCATGGAGTAAAGAAGAAGTTGAAAAGTTCAATAAGCTTGTCGAACCCATGTATAGACTGATGGTTGATAATATTGAACAAAATATTGCTCTAACAAAGCTGCAAGATTTTCTCCTTCCGTTATTAATGAATAGGCAAGTAAGAGTTAAGACTTAGCATTTGTGATTAATGCAATCTTGTCTGAATTCTTGTTTTCTTGACTCGAGTTATCAGTATCACTTCATTATGTTGGCGTCGGGCGGAAATAACCACAAATAGCCGGATGTAAACAACCAATTCCAGTCAACATAATTAAACCAAAGTCAATGGAACAGCCCAAGTATCTTTTCTTCATCGTTGATGAAATGGGATACTGGCGGCCAGGAAACGCTTCTATTACTCTAGTCGGTTGACTACGTCAGTCTAAGGAGAGTGGAAGTATTATCCAAACCAGTAACAAGGATCCTTCTCAGTGATCGGAAAATAGTTGACGAAGAAGATGCTCCTGAGCGTACCAACAACAAATTTTAGTACAAGGCCCTGGCCCTCTCTGTATGACCTTCTCAGGGCAGAGCCATCGAGGTTCTGATAGAGAACAGATCGAGTTAAACTTTGTGAAGTTTAGATAACAAGAATCTTGATAGATTTGGTTGTTTCAATTCGACTTCGGTTATGACTGACTCGTTGTGGTTCTTTTTCGCTGACTCTTACTGGTTGTTTGCTACCGACCCTAACAATTATTAGCATCAGTTGAAAATAACTCTTAGGAAAAAATTCGACAGACACCTACAAACGTTCCAATATGGAGGTTAATATGCACGGCAACAAGGTCCGAAAGAGCACCCATTACAGCTCCAAGACGGCTGTGAAAAAAGCAAACAAAACCCCTGAACTCCAAAACTAAATGGCATATTAATCAACGGTATTGTTGAAAATACGATTGTGCGTATCTTTGGTAAAAATTGACGAAATTGAGTAGTCTAAATTAATAAAAAATCCTGAAAAACTGGTAAAATAACGAATAAATAAGTGTTTACAAAGCAAATACTTGCATAGAGTAATCTTGTATCAAGGGCAAGTTGTCATTGATGATTTATAGTCAAAATTATTCTATATACTGACTTGAGTAAGTAGGATTTCTAAAATGCTCAACTGAATATCTCGGGTATCAGAGATTTCTTCGATAGGATGTCCGGATTCGCTAATCTTCTGGCAACTTTTTACCTCACATATATGCATATATGTTCATATTCGAACTAGATAAACCTTGAAGATTTGGAATTATCAACTATAATACTAATGATTTCCGATATATTACTGTTTGTTGGTTGACATAATTCAATATGGTGAAGGTGATAGAAAGTTATTGAGAATATTAGCTTGATCCAAAACATGATTGATATGATAGTCACCTCTGTAAGAGGGGTAGTGTGTGCCGATGAGAATTTCCGTATTCAAACTCAATGAAGTAGAGCTGTCTATTGTCAGGCAGTGTTCCGGTGAATGCGTGGTTGTACCATACTCCCGCTTCGAGGATGTTGCTGAAACGGAGGAGCCACAAATCTACGTCATCAATGCAGGGTTTTCCGGCTTTAAGCACCACTACCTCAAAGAACAATTTGCCCACAATACATCTTTCCAGAAAAATCAAATAATCCTGATAGTCGATGATCCGGATTTGGAGGACTTTTTTCCAAGCGATTTATACCCTAACATCGACTATTATCGGAAACCTCTCAAGATAAGCAGTCTTCGTGCCCGAATCTCTTACAACGTCAGGATAATCGAAGCTATGGATTGTGCACGAGAAAAAGAGGCACAAGCAGCATTATTCGAATCCATGTTTTCCCAGTCTCCCATAGGGATTCTCCTCACACATGATGGTACTGCCGTTGCAAGCGGTACTTTGGAGCACTTCACCATGAATCCCATGGTTGAGAAGATCCTGGGCAGGAGCAAGGATGAGCTAAAACGGTTGAGTATAGCCGATGTGACTCATCCCGACGATTTGCAAAGCGATCTTGATAATCTGCATAGGCTCAATGCTGGTGAGATTGATGGGTACGCGATGGATAAACGTTATATCCGACCGGATGGGACTGCAATCTGGGTACACATCGTGGTCGCTCCCATATCTATACCAAGTGAGGAAAGACCTTTACAGATTTGTTATATTTTTGACGTATCCGAGCGAAAGAAGTTGGAAATCGCACTCATGGAGAGTGAACGGAGCAAATCAGTTCTTCTCTCGCACCTGCCCGGAATGGCGTATCGGTGTGAGGTTGATCCTCAATGGACCATGCGTTTTGTCTCCGCCGGATGTATTGGCCTGACCGGCTACTCCCCTGAGGACCTCATCAATAACAACAAACTCTCATACAATCAGATCATCGCACCCGAGTACAGGACCAAGTTATGGAAGGAGTGGGAGCGCATACTGCCCAAGAAACGGTTGTTCAAGGATGAATATGAAATCATCACAGCCGATGGTTCCCGGAAATGGGTAATGGAAGCTGCCCAGGGCATTTATGACACTGACGGAAAGGTCGAGGCACTTGAAGGGATCATCCTGGATATTACTGATCGGAAGAAAATCGAGCAGGAATTGGTCTATTACAATGAACATGACCAATGGACAGGTCTGAACAATCGACGGGCATTTGAAAGCTTGTTGAGACTTGAATCCCGCTCCCGATCAAAGACAAAGAGAGCGATCATTGGGATCAATCTAAGCACGCTGCACTCATTGAGCACGACTTATGGATTCGACTACGCCCAGAAGGTGGTCCACAAGATTTCCGAGGAGTTCAAACGCCTTAGTGATGATAATCACGAGTTGTTCAATACCTATGTGAACAGGTTTGTCTTCTTTGTCAGGACGTATGAGGACAAGCAAGAGTTGGTCAGCTTCTGCAAGGAAGTTTCGAGACGATTGAAGTCGATTCTCACCATCGAACGGATTGGGTGGGGGATAGGGATCATTGAACTCGGTAGCATCCATGCTCGTGGCATCAACAAGCTGTTGAGAAATCTTCTGGTAGCATCCGAAAAGTCACTTACAGGCTTCGAGGATGATATGGACTGTTTCTTCTTTGACGAACAAATGGAGTTGGAGATTGAGCGAGAAAAGGAAATCATCCTCGAGCTATCCGAGATTGCTGCAGGGCAGGGAAAGGGTAGACTTTACCTCCAGTTCCAACCGATCGTGGATATAAAGACGGATGCTATCTGTGGATTCGAGGCTCTGGCACGTTTGCAGAGCAAGAAGCTGGGGATGATATCCCCAATGGAGTTCATTCCGATCGCGGAAAAGACTAAGCTGATGATTCCGTTGGGGTGGAAGATTCTACAGCAGGCCTTCCAATTCCATAAGAGACTTTGCAGGAATGGATTTGATTTCATCTCCATCTCGATAAACATCTCCCCGGTTCAGTTGCTGAGGAAAGAATTCCTGCCGAATCTCATGAGCATGATGGAGAAAGTGGGAGTTACTCCCCACCTGGTAAGTTTTGAGATCACCGAATCGATCTTCTCTTCCAATTATCAGGAAGTGAACAAGATCCTTGGTCAATTGAAGGACCTCGGATTCCAAATCGCGCTTGATGATTTCGGGACCGGGTATTCTTCATTCGCCCGGGAGCGGGAGCTGAATATCAACTGCTTGAAAATTGACAAATACTTCATCGACAAACTGATGTACCTTGAGGAACATGAAGCCATCACCGGCGATATCATCTCCATGGTGCATAGGCTGGGCCATTGTGTTGTAGCTGAAGGTGTGGAACACGAAAAGCAGAGAGATTACCTGAAGAAACATGGTTGCGACAAGATCCAAGGATACCTCATAAGTAAGCCAGTTGATGAGGAGACTGCCATAGAACTACTCAGCGGGTATAAGGCAATGAAATGCGATTGCCAAATGGAATGACTGTCCCAAGATTGCGAATCGATCTGGACATGGGCCATTATTTAATTAATTTGTTTACTGTTATGAATAGTTTTTCGAATCTACTTATGGTTGACTTCTCCCAATCGTGTATAGTCGATATGTTTTGTGATAGATAACGTGCAATACGATAATGATTAAATCTATCTTGATGGATTATTATATTGATCTGGGGAATAATTGATCTATCGGTTGAAAGTTTCTTTATATCAATCTGTTCATAATCCTTTTTATATTCAGAGTTAAACCATTCGAGGTACTCTCTCTTTTCAAACATATCTTCCAGCTCTGCTGGCTTGATGGGTCCTGTAAATTCATGAAAGAATAGCACATTACTTTCTTTGATGATTTTGTCAAAGACCAAATCTTTTATACGTGTTTGCCCTTTTTGGTCGATGAACGTATCCAAAACACAAACAATGTTTAGATTGTTTCCTCTTAGGAGTGAAATAAACGTTGCAACTTTATCCAAACCTCCGACCGGCACGATTGTAAATTTCTCATTCAGGGATTCCTTCCCCATGTTCCTCAGCAAATCCGACATGATAGTCAGAATAACTAAATCTGCTACACCTTCCACGAGTAGATTATTTTCTGAGATGTATAGATTTTGGGCTAGATTGTAGCCCAATGCTGCTTGTAAGGGGAATAATGTACCCTTGTCCTTCTCTTCTATCGCATTTGAAATGCTTGTGCCAACTTTTGTCTCGTTGGAATCGTAGGCAGTACGTATTTCATGCAGCTTCGTTGAATCTATCATGAAGGGAGAATGAGTAGTGTAAATTACCTGATACTTTGGCGTGAGCTTTTCATCAATATACCGAAGCAAATCTTTTTGCGCCTCTGCATGGAGGTTTAATCCTGGTTCATCGAGTAATAAAATCATATTGTTAATCTGGTTAATTTTCTGAAACCAAATAAAGAAGGAAAAAAACCATATAAATCCTTTGCTTCTATTACTTAATGGAAGGGTAACTCGGTGTTTTGTATTTCGAATTCGAATATTCAGATATTTATCATTTGCGGTAGTTTCAATATCAAATGTAATCTCTAGGTTGCTATTCGTCGACCAATAGTCTGAAAAGGCATCAGTAATGCTGTTTGAGGTAGCTTCTAATTCTGCTATGTATGCTTCATGATTATTATCTGTTATTAGCTTTTTAACGTCAATGCGAGCTAATTCGAATAGGGCCCTAGAGATTTCAAGCTGAGGTTTTGTGAAATCATTATCAACAATGCCGTTTGCAATCTTGGATAAAGGTATTCTTTGTGGAAGAAGAAAATATTCGTCAAAATACCAAAATTTTGGAATCCTCGGTTCAATATACTTTTTCATCAAATACTTTGATAGGAGTGATTGTTCTTTTAAATTCCCAAAAGAGAATGTTTTAACTAGCGCTTCCGCGATTGATTTAGTTTCCTCATGAGATGATAAATATGTGTAGAAATCATTCACATTTTCAATTTTGGCAAGTTCTTCTTTATGGCCCTCTGGTATACCAATTCTTAGAATGTAGTTTTCTATAAACGTTTTCTCGGAAACCTTTGGAGTTGATATGGAAAGGGCATTGTTGTAATCCCTAGAAGCGACGATAGTGGTTTCTAATAAGACATTCTCTCCACAGTCTTGAATAATTGTATCGATGGTTTTAGCCTTAAGTGAGAATTTACATGAGATTACTTTCAAATTATTTTCAGGATTTTCTGATTCATATTTTTTTAATTCAGTTCTTGGATATTCCAGGGTCTTGTT
>Ga0209212_1005476_pt1 | contig 15093 bp, 10 predicted proteins | sample RifGroC2_FD_183996 | JGI IMG/M metagenome (GOLD analysis project Ga0209212, IMG submission 183996) | Groundwater microbial communities from Rifle, Colorado, USA - Groundwater C2 (SPAdes) (version 2) | ecosystem: Environmental > Aquatic > Deep subsurface > Groundwater | place: Rifle, Colorado... | reverse complement strand
CAGCGCCAGCGTGGCGCGCTCCCAGTGCGCATCATCGCCCACGGCCTTCTCCGGCTTCGTGGCGATATAAGCATGGAATTCGTCGAACCCGAAGGTTCTGAGCATGCGGACCACGAACTCGATGACACGGACGATCTCCTGCTCCATCTGGGCCGGAGCGACGAAGATGTGCGCGTCGTCCTGGGTGAACCCCCGCACCCTCAGCAGCCCGTGCAGCACGCCTGACCGCTCAAAGCGGTAGACCGTGCCCAGCTCGGCGTACCGCATCGGCAGCTCCCGGTAGGACCGCAGGCGGTTCTTGTAGATCATAATGTGGAACGGGCAGTTCATCGGTTTCACATAATATTCCTGCCCCTCCACATCCATGGAGGAATACATGTTTTCGCGGTAAAAGCTCAGATGGCCTGACTGCTCCCAAAGATGGGCGCGGCCCACATGAGGCGAGTATACGAAATCGTATCCGTTCTTCTGATGCTCCTCGCGCCAGAAGTCCTCGATGATCTTTCTGATCATCGCCCCTTTCGGGTGCCACAGGACCAGTCCCCCGCCCACGTCCTCGTGCACAGAAAAAAGGTCCAGATCCTTCCCGAGCTTGCGGTGGTCCCTGCGCTTGATCTCTTCGAGCCGTACAAGATGGGCGTCCAGGGCATCCTTGGTCGTGAACGAGATACCGTAGATGCGCTGGAGCATCTTGTTCTTCTCGTTCCCGCGCCAGTAGGCGCCCGCCACAGAGAGGAGTTTGAAGGCCTTGATCTTTGCAGAGGATGGAAGATGCGGTCCCCGGCAGAGGTCGGCGAAATCATCCTGTTCGTAGATCGAAACCGTGTTGTCGGGCAGCTCGTTGATCAGCTCGACCTTGTACGATTCCGATCGCTTTTGAAAGAACGTCAAGGCTTCAGCCTTGGTAAGATACCGTCTCGTTATCCGGCTGCCGGCCTTGGCCAGCTCAGCCATCTTCAGTTCGATCTTCGCGAGGTCTTCAGGCGTGAAGGGGCGCTCAAAATCGAAATCGTAGTAAAAACCCTCTTCGATCGCAGGCCCGATCGCAACCTTTGCCTGCGGAAAGAGCTGCTTGACGGCATGGGCCAGGAGGTGCGAGGTGCTGTGCCAGTATACTTCGCGGCCCTCGCTGCTCGCAAAAGTGACGATCTCTGCCGCGGAATCTTTTTCAACGGGAATATTCAGATCCTGAAGCCTGCCGTCAAGCTTAACGGCAATGGCATCCTTTGCCAGGCGGGGACCAATCTTCTCGGCAACTTCCTGACCGGTAACACCCGTGGGGAATACCTTCTCGGAACCGTCAGGCAGCCTGAGCCGTATGTCACTCATAAGTTATTCATGTCGTCAACTATCTGATATTATGATGAAAATATGGTAGGCCCGGGCGGTTTCGAACCGCCGACCTCTACCGTGTCAAGGTAGCGCTCTCCCCCTGAGCTACGAGCCTGTTTTTTTCAACGAAAGTGGATTTTATGAAATTTTCGGTAGATTGTCAAGGATAAAAACTGAAAACCCGTTGAATTCCCGCATGAAATACGTCAACACTTGCTACTCTACGCCTCATAATCCAAAACCGTTGCGAGGATCGCTTTCCGACATAATATCTCGAAGGCTGCGCTCCTCAAAACAAAAAAGTCGACCCCTTGACCGACTTTCATCAATCTGGTGCCCCTGGGGTGATTCGAACACCCGGCACGCGGTTTAGGAAATTATCGTCTAGTATATGTATGCTTGTTTTTCGTAATGTTAAGCAGTAAAAATGTATTGATAAGTGTCAATTGGCGGCTTATGGTGTTGCAAATCGTCGGCAGCCGATGATTTCGCATCACCAGCCACGGGGATTATAGACTTTTACTGCACAGCTCTCCATCCTTATAGGCCGTTCTAGGCCGTTCGCGAATTGCGAATTGGATATGGCGCAAGTAGAAGATGTTTCTACTTCATTAAATACTCAACATATTTCTATCTGTTGCCACTCGCGCGAAATATTGTCCAAACCTATTCCCAAACTCTGCGCTATAAATTTCTGCCAAACATAACACGCGATGCCCATCAGGGAGTAACTTTTCACGTATATATTCTGATCGTAGCGTAAAGGGCCTACGAAAATTTACAACAAGTTCTGGAATTATAACACGCCCATCTACTTCATACTGTTCTAAAAAATGAAACCTCGGATGAAGGTTTTTCACTACCCAATTTCTAAACTCACCCTCTGACATCGGATGCTCATCGCTGGTTTCTAATGCATCTGCTCGTTCAGTCGCAGGATAAGCCGCAACAAATAAAAATTCCTTTGTTCTCGGTATATCACAGGTTTGCGTTGCGAGCACAGCATAAGAATTGCGCTGCAGATCTAGTGCTAGATTGCCTCTTTGAGTAACATTTGGCCAGGGATCGGCTAACGTTTTGCGGTGAGGGCGCCAATATGGAACATTTATAAATAAATCACCCTGTGATAAAGGGGTTTCTGACGCGGGGATTACGTAAATTGCCATTGTTTTTATTATTCGTCATTGTTGGTTTCAGCAACCTCACCCTCAGCATACTCGTGGGTGATTCCTATTTCATCTGAAATATTATCAAGTGCTTCAATATCTGCAGCAACAGACCAAATGCCAGTAATAGTTAAACCACTAGGCGGAATATTTATTGTGATATTAACTGGATTACTAGCAAAATATAGCCCGCTATTTTGCGACAAAGTCACCACGCGTTCAGAATTTTTTTTGTCATATGTGTATATTCTTTCCATTGTGCACCTCTTAGTTTTCTTTATATTGTGACCAACCAGCTTTTAGAATTTTATGCTGAATTGCCTCTGCAAATACTCCCTGTGGCTGTGGGATTTTGATACGACGCATATCGAATATTTGTTGGAAATGGTCTAATCGTGCCGTCGATTCTATGACAGCTATATTTGTCTCATATAGACTTTGCTGATTCGATCCCAAAATCATTTCAGGATTAAAAGCTGTATCTAACTCCATTATGTCACGATATGTGCCATAAAGTTCCCACATTAAATCTGATTCTTTACCTGATGCGTCAGTGACTATTTTCAACTTTTCTTTTGCTTCGGTCCTCGATATTTCATAATCGTGGCTACCGAGCTCGCGGGATAAACGGTTAACTATACGTTTAACTTGAAAGAAAGATAATTTTTCACGGCGTGTGGACAGGAGTGCTTTACCCAGCATGATGATTTGTTCACGCGCCCTGTATGCCCTTCCCAGTGCTACCGGGTTAACCTCAGACGCCAATTTCAGAAAAACATTTTCTAAATTCTTTATTTTGCCCTCTTTTTCTGCAAAATTTAAAAAGGCAGCGACATCCTCAACACTGAGGGGTAATAACTGTCCTCCTTGGGGTGTACCTGCAGTGCCAACCGGGTTATATTCAGATAATATCGAGGGATCGATAGGCGATAATGTGCCCATCTCATTCATAACAATTTCGTCGGCTCCAAGACATATCAACGTTCCACAGCTCAAAGCCTTAAAAGGGACAAGCACTCTGAACTGTTCACAAAATTCTCTGATTTTATTAACAATCCCAAAACCTGCGAGAGTATCTCCGCCATTAGTAAAAAGAAAAAAATCTATTTTTTTCACAGTACCAAATAGCTTCAGATGCTCGTACATATAAGGCAAGGCATCTTTGGCAATACGCGCTTCTAGATTTTGTCGATCACTGGTTAGATAACATAATACCCGTGATCCTCTTTCCTTCTCGATTGCCGAAATCAGTTCTACTCTTTTTTTTCTTTTTTCTTTATCCATAAATTGTCACTCAACCAAGTGTTATATATGTTCTATATATAACACATAAACATCATGGAATACAAGGGGGGACCTTTAAAAATCAATTTTGTCAGTGTATATACACATAATAGTCATTCGAGCCGCGGTCTAGACACCCGCACATCGCCCTTCATAACATATTGATTTATTAGGTATTCCGAAAAATGCTTCAGGCACTGTTGCAAAATCGTAGGCAGTTACAAATTTCGATATAATCGTAAATAAGTTGTTACTCGTCTTCAATCTGGTGCCCCTGGGGTGATTCGAACACCCGGCACGCGGTTTAGGAAACCGCTGCTCTATCCACCTGAGCTACAGGGGCGGCTTCGCATTGAAAATTTGAAACTGGAAATTGAAAAATGATGTTTTGAAATGTAAAAATTTAAATTTTCAATCTTCACTTTTCAATTCGCGTGATCGCATCACGCGTTACAGCATACCTTCAAGGTCGATCTTCTTCCGCTTCGTGATCGCCCGAAGCTTGTTCAGCGCCTGGGTCTCGATCTGGCGTACCCGCTCCCGGGTGATCCCGAACTCCTTGCCGATGCTGTCGAGGGTCTTAGGCTCGCCGTCGTTCAGGCCAAACCGCATCTCGATGACCTTCCGTTCGCTCACCGAGAGCTGGGTAAGCCACTCGTCAATGTGCTCGCGTCTGCGGATGTCGTCGGAAAAGCTCGCCGGTGAAATGGCGCTGCTGTCCTGAATGATGTCCTTGAGCGTGTCTTCTTCCTGGTCGCCGATCAGCATGTCCAGCGAATAGGTCTCGCGCACGACCTGCGAGATGCTCCTGGCCTTTTCGATGGTGATGCGCATTTTTTTTGCGATCTCATCGATCTGCGGGTCTCGCCCGAGCTTTTGAGTGAGCTGGCGAACAGTTCGCAGGTAGGCATTCACGATCTCTGCTATGTGTACGGGCAGCCGGATCGTACGCGTCTGGTTGACGATCGCCCGCTCAATGGACTGCTTGATCCACCAGGAAGCGTAGGTGCTGAACTTGAAACCCTTCTCGTACTGGAACTTCTCGACGGCACGTATGAGCCCGAGGTTTCCCTCTTCGATGATGTCGGAGAACTGCAGCCCCCGATTGATGTATTTCTTGCCGATGGCCACAACGAGCCGGAGATTGGCCTCAATCATATTAGCCCGGGCATCTTCATCGCCCTGTTCGATCCTTTTTGCGAGGGCCTGTTCTTCATCAAAGGTGAGCAGCGGGGTCTTGCGGATCTCTTTCAGGTAATACTTGATCGCATCGAGACCCTTCTGGGCGGGGGCTTCTTCTTCGCGGGCGGATTCTTGCGGTTTTTGTGCTGCATCTTCGGGATAGGACCCGACATCCATCATATCATCTACCGACTTCTCCCGCGCACTCATCAACACCTCGTACGGTACGTAGAATAATGGATTGACGGGCCCCCGGATCTGGCGGCGTACATCACGGGTGCATACACAGCATTTCCACACCCGTCAGAGATGTATCCATGGAAAAAACTCCGGCACTGGAGATCCTTCACTCCGCATCCGCCGGGTGTGAAAACGGCAAAGAATGGTCGGGGCGAGAGGATTTGAACCTCCGACCCCTTGGTCCCGAACCAAGTGCGCTACCAGGCTGCGCTACGCCCCGACGAAGCCGTATAGTATACTAAGATGGGTTCTCTGTCAACGGACAATCTTCTTTTGCGCTTCTATGAAGCTGTCGAATGCCTCCTGATAATAATCACGCATCTCCCGGATCGGCGATGGCACCCGCTTTTCGTACAGCTGCCTGCCTTCTTCAATGTCATCCCGCAGAAGGTCATAAAACGTCCCGTTCAGGATTCCCTCGCGGACGGTATCCTGGTTGTAGAGAGCGACATCGGAAACAATGATGCGCGCAAGCCGCTTCGCTTTTCCTACGGCCTCAGGGTCCCCTTCCGCCACGGGCGAAAGTACCGCATCACCGCCGTGCAATACCGATGACTCGACGGAAAAGGAGTCAGGCGACATGGCCGGGCCGTCCTGGGACTGCTTGATGAAGGTATCAAGCCACGACGAGGGTGCCGGCTCGGGTCCTGCCGCTCCGCCGGGGCCTGCCGGTGCGGTCACAGGCTCTTCGATATCGTCCCTCAGCAGCGTCTCAGGACTGAATTCGAACGCGTCCTCTGACCGCTTCATCGCGGGCTGCAGCGTTGGTGTTTCGGCGGCCGGAGCGACACCCTCGTGCTCAGAGGGTTCTCCGGCAGGTTCACCATACAGCAGCCTTCGGATCTTGAGGACAAGCAGGTCCGCGATCTGATGCTTTTCGATATAGTCATCGGCGCCGTAGAGGCTGACAGGCCCCCGCTTGTAACGGTGTATGTCGTAGGTCGAGGCGAGAAGGATTATTTTCGGCGCCGATTCTTTCTGGTGCTCCTTGATCCGTTCGCAGAGCTCGAATCCGTATATCCCGGGGAGTCCCACATCAACGATGACCACCTGGGGCCGCAGATCCGCGACCTTCTGCAGCGCGACCAGTCCGTCAGCGGCTTCCTCAACGCCGAAACCGTGCTCAAACAGAATATCCCTGATCATCGCCCGGGCGCCTTCGTTCTCAAGGGCGATCAGTACGGTAATGCCAGGTGCCGTCGGGGGCTGCTGCGCCGGAACCGGCGAGGCCTGCAGTCTTACTGGGGGAAGAGGCGGCGGCATTTCAGGGGTCTGCTCCGGACGCCGGGCATGCAGGACCGTGCCGCATCGCGGACACCGGACTCGTACGCCCTTGTCGCCCACCTTGCCGTCATCAAGCCTGAGATTCGCTCCGCAGTCGCAGGGGACAATCATGGATACCGGTATCTCCTTCCGCCCCAGAACGGAACATCCTTTCGCTTGAATATCCCGATGAGCATCATGCCTGCCGCAAAACCTCCCAGATGGGCATACCAGGCGATGCCGCCCCCCTGCCCCGAGGTGACCAGCGCATTCAGGAACTGAAAAAGAAACCAGAATCCGAGCACGAACATGGCCGGGATCTCGACGGTCCTGATCAGAAAGACGAGCGGCACGACCGTCAGAACCCGGGCGCGGGGAAACAGCAGCAGATAGGCGCCCAGCACTCCCGACACCGCGCCGCTTGCTCCGATCATCGGGATCATCGACGAAGCATCGGTGAAGGCATGGCTGAAGGCGGCAAGTGTGCCGCAGAGAAAATAGAACAGAATGAACCTTGCGGGTCCCATCGAATCCTCTACGTTGTTGCCGAAGATCCAGAGGTACAGCATGTTTCCGGTCACATGCAGAAAACCGCCATGAAGGAACAGGGAAGTCATCACCGTTGCTCCAGCAGGAAAAAGTCCGTCCGCCGGGCCGCCGCCGGAGAGCAATCTTGCAGGCACCAGCGCATAGGAATGCAGGAAGGATTCATGCGCCAGAGGCCCCAGGGTCAACTGATACAGAAAAACAGCGCTGTTCATGCCGATCAGCGCCAGTGTAACGGCGGGAAACCGCCGTGTCGGGTTGATATCCTTTATCGGGATCAAATATTCTCTCCGGAACGATTCTGTTCGCCCAACAACCGCGCGAACGGCGCCGTCCAGTGGAGCCCCTCCGGCAGGAGTTGGAGTCTCCCTTGAACAACGCGACATCCCGCAGTCCCGCAAGGCGCGGGACGTCCGCGGGGCTATCCGGCTTTCGCCGGTTATGTGACGCACTCGGCACATGCACAAGATACATAAAAAATCATTGATTGTCAATAAAATGGAAGGGGAAAGAGCCCGCCGGGAACGGCGCGGGACGACACTGGCTTGGGGGTCTCATCACCGGGATTTTTGTGAGCAGAAATCTGCGGCCAACGCTACTGGAAATATCGCACCAGATCGATATTCGCATCCTGAGGTGCGATGGTGGCTACTGCACTCCTGCCGTAGGCACCGGACCGTGTCTCAAGCAAACTGACCTCCTCGGTCTCTGTTCCGTCAAAGGTCGTGAGCAGGAGAACGCTGGGGCGCAGCAGGTCCCTGGTCTGGCGAACCACCAGCGCGATCTCGCCCGTAGTCAGCCGAAGCAGCGTGCCGATCGGGAATATTCCGACCATGTTGACGAATGCCTTGACCAGGACGGGATCGAAAATAGTGCCCCGCTTGGTAAGCAGCAGCCGCACCGCTTCGTAAGGAGGAGTTATCATGCGAAAATAGACGCGCGCCGAGGTGATGGCGTCATAGGCGTCTGCGATGGCAACGATGCGGGAATAGGGATGCGGGAGAGGCTGCGCCCCCGGTGACTGGTGCGGATATCCCTTCAGATCATACTGCCGGTGATGATCGAAGGCCGCCACCATGGCGAGCCGCGTTATGCCCGGCATACCCGAGAGGATCCTCGCCCCCTCCACGGGGTGGCGCTTCACGATGTCCCATTCAGCATCGGCAAGGCCGTCCGGTTTGTTGATGATCTCGACGGGAACGTTTACCTTTCCTATATCGTGCAGGAGCCCGGCCACTCCGAGCGAAGCGACCTGAGGGCGGTCAAAGGAGAGATATGTCCCCATGGCCAGTGAAAGGATGGATACGTTGACGGAATGGGCGAAGGTATATTCATCATAGAGTTTCAAGGTTGTCAGGCCGAGCAGGGCGTCTCTGTTGCCCATAATGCTGTCCGCCATGCCCTGTACCAGCATCTGGACTTGCCGCGTGTTCGGCATCTTGCCGTGCTGGGCTGACTGGATCAGGTCCTTCACGGTCTCGATCCCGTCCTGATAGAGCTCGCGGGCGGAACGTTCCGTTCCATCGCCTGCTCTGTTCTTCCGATCTCTCCGAGGAGGCACCGGCAGGACCGTAACGTGGGTGATCCCCGCCCCCTGGATCTGCTCCCGCAGGTCCCCGGAAGCGGCCCCCGGCGCCTTCTGCAGAAGATAGGCCAAAGCAATGACTTCCTGCCGCTCCAGTCCCTTCCGATACGTGAAACCGCCGATGTCGCGTTGTACGAACTCTTCAATGCCCTGGGAGAATACTTCCTCTATTTGCACCGAGAGGGTGCCGAAAAACAGCTCTCCGGAAACAAAATGGAAAGAGGCCTCGTTCCGGTCGGAAAAAAGCTCTTCCAGGCTGACCAGAAGTTGCTCGGCCGATCCCAGAAGGAACGGGTGGGCAGGCGGGTAAAGAGACGCATTTTTGAGCAGCGCCATGAAGCGCAGGAACGCGAGTTTCGCCTTCTGTACTACCTGCTGCTGCAGAAAAAAGGAAAGCCTGGTCTCGGCGCGCTGGGTGACCTGATCTTCAAGCGCCATGGGTCCTCCGCTCAAGTTCAGCCAACGCCCGTGCGGCCTCGGCACTGATCTCCCGATTTTGCCTGCCCGAGCGCCACCACGTCCGCCGCGCGAGCTTCCCAAGCACAGTCTGCGCAGCCGTTCCGCCCATACGGCCGAGTGATCCTATCGCTTCCAAACGCAGTTCGAAATCCCCCTTGCGCGACCAAGCCCTACGCTTCAAAAAATCGATCAGTGCCTGCTCCCCCCTGGCGCTCGGCGACGCCAGAGTACCGAGTCCACGGATCGCCATGAACCGGATGTCGATGTCCCTGTCGGCAAGGAACTGGACCAGCAGTTCTGCGGCTTTTCCGCCGCCGATGGTGGTCAGCGCGCGGACTACTTCCTGGCGGATCTGAAAGTTTTTGTGCCGTGCGACGCCGGCAAGATAGGTTACAGCTTCCTCGCGATGGCTCTCCCCGAGGATGCTCACAATATTGCGCACGAAGTACCATCGCTCATCTGACAGTTTTTGTCCCAGGAATGCGATCTGGTTCCTGCCCAGGTCCTTCAGTATCTGGACCAGCAGCCGACGCATGGTCCTGTCCTCTTCTGCAGACAGCATTTCGAGCAGTACCGGCGTGGCCTGCCGGTCGAGGATGGAAAGGTAGGCGAGATATACGCCCGCATCTGCGGCGCCCGGCGCAAGTCCGCGCAGACGGGCGATGAGCGTCTCGATGCGTCGCCGTTCAGCGGACCTCATGATAGCCTCGCCGAGCCGCTGGCGGTACAGGGGAACAGATGCGGATCTGAAGGCCCGAAGGATCTGCCCGGCCGCAGCATAGTCATTCACTGCAACGAGACGATCGTGGGCATCCTCAAGCTGGCTGACCATATTCGAAAAAGAGCTGAGGGAATCCTGCTGCGATTCCTTTCGTGTTCCATCCTGAACAGACTGCAGCAGGTGCATCAGGACCCCGGACGCTGCCACAAGTGAGTCCCGTTCTTCCCCTGATTCGCAGATCGTCCTGAGCGTTTCGAGCTCTCCGGGCGTATACTCCGCCAATTCCCTTACCGCCTCAGCCAGGCCCGCAGGCAGCGGGACGCCGGCTGGACCTGTAGACTTGACGCCGTCCTCAGCGGAACAGATTTTTTCAAGGAGCGACGAGACCTGCGGCGCTGTCCAGGAGCGTGAAAACCGGGAAGAAATGAGTTCATGCAGATCATGAGGAAGACGCTCGGCAAGATTCTGCGCATTCCCGTTCAACAGGAGAGCGTCAGCCTCGGGGTAGAGCCTTTCTGCAACAAGCCGGGAGCTCTGGTCCGCGTCCATGGAGAGGATCGAACTGGCAAGGGCGGAAAAGACCGGGCCGCGCAATTCATAGGACTTCTTCAGGACCTGCTGTCCCACCTGCCGGTATACTTCGAGCAGCCTGTCATCCTGCTCCTGACGGGACAGGCCTTCACCAGCACTGATCCCTACAGCCTGTTTCCCGAACGATGCAGGGTCTGCGGCGAGTTCTGCAAGCCCGATTGTCAGACCGAAAACGCTGACCAACGAGCCTTCCAAGGCACCCAGCTCTCCTGCAAGGCCTGCAGTCATCTCATCAGCAGGCGTTGTCCCTGCAGGACCGTCTAGAGGAGGCCGCTCATCGAGCGCTGCCTCCCTGATCCGGACATGGACTACCCCTTTTCCCCAGAGGATCGGCGCAATGCCTCCCTGCTGCTTCAACTCGTCGGACTGCATAGCGGAGACCGTCAGAAAATCCCGCAATTCAGACTCTGTAAGACCCCGCGTAAAGGCAATCTCCCTGACGCCTTTCGCAAAGAGGTCCGCGGCCACGCCCTTGGAGAGGTGCGGGCCGAGCGTGATCCGGCCGGCACGGGAAATAAAACCCGCCTTCTGCAGGCCGAGATGGTATTCAGGCTGCCGGTCCAGGTACTGATTCAGAACCTTGAAAGTTCTCGCTATGGTCTGGGAATGAACGGGGTTGTTTTCCGGATAGAGCTTCACTGCGCGCAGAGCAGCAAGAATATCCCTTGCAATTTCTTGTACTTCGGAGGGCGCGGCATCAGCAGGTTGTTTCGCTTCCAGCATGGTACTCTTAAGGTATCATAAGACCCGAGGCGTGTCAAAGGATGGAAAGGTGATCACGAAATAGGACGGCGTTCTACCTAATCCGGACAAGCCCCGCTCAAGACGGGGCAGGCCCTGATCCTCGGGACAGGCCAACAGAGCCCAGCATCCTATTCTTACATAAGGTGCGGGGAACCCAAAAAAATCAAACGCCTTGCACACGGATAAGGGCGGATAACCAACTATAACAACTATGAAAAATCAGGATTCTTCATAACTCAATCAGCGCAGATCAGCGTCAAAGAAGTTATTTCTAGTTTGAGAAAATTTTGCGTTGTAACGAACTATTGGCTGTCGAGATACTGAAAAATCTGGACGCGACCGTTCAGCTGGTCGGCAACATAGATGCGGTCCTGTTCATCGATCGATATGCCTGCTGGCAAGTGCAACTCGCCAGGCCGGGGCCCAAGGGAGCCGACAAAGAGAAGGATATTTCCTGTGGAGTCGAAGATCTGAAAATTGCTGTAGGCGGCGTCGGTCACATAGATATGGCCCTTGGAGTCCAGAGCGATCCCCTTCGGGTTCGCAAAAGAACCGGGGACGTCGCCTGCAGAGCCGAAGGACCTGAGATAACTACCGTCCTCCTCAAGGATCTGCACCCGGAAATTCCGGGCGTCGAGGACATACAGGAGGCCGGACCGGTCAATCGCGATATCGATCGGAAAATTGAACTCGCCTGCCCCTCTCCCGGCTTTGCCGATAACGGCTATCCGGCGGCCATCGAGCCCGAAGACGAGAATACGGTGCCCATCCCCGTCGATAACATAAAGCTTTCCAGCCTGCTCGTTCAGGGCCAGCGCAATGGGCCGGCTGTCTTTCATTAAGAACGCTGTCAGATATCGACCGGAAGCATCATACAACGCGACCTTGCCTCCAGGTCCGTCGGCCACATAGATCCTGCCGCTGCTGTCGATAACAACGGCAGAAGGAATCCTGAGCGTTCCGTCGTCACCGACAATCGTGAGCCGCTTCGACGTCAGGTCAAAGAGCAGCACCCTTCGGAGGGTCACATCGGCCACGGCCATCGCCCCCGTCCGGGCGAACACGCCGTAGGGTCGTACAAGGCTGTCGTGATAGTCCTTGCCGAACAGCTTTTCCATGAAGGAGTAGACCCGGCCGATATCGTCTTCCGAATAGATGGACTGGATATATTTTATCTTCGGTGGATCAGGAGGAAGGGGCCAGAAAAGGTTGTCCGGCTCGGCAGGTCGCTTCGCGGGTCCGCAGGCGGAAAGCAGGCATGCGGCAAGGAGCATCAGCGCGTACGATGCGAGGCGCATCACGCTGTGCAAGCCGCTGCGGGCATCAGGGGAACGAACGGAATACCTGAACACGTCCATTGGACTGGTCGACAACATAGATGGTATCATTCCTGTCGATAAATATCCCGAGGGGCCTCAGGAACTCTCCTGCCAGCACGCCTGATCTTCCCCAGGTGCGGATGAAGGCTCCGCTGGCGTCAAAGATCCGCACCGAACTCGCGACCGCGTCAGACACGTAGACGCGCCCGACAGAATCAACGGCAATGCCCCTCGGCTGCAGGGACGTTCCCGGTTGTTCCCCTGCTATGCTGAATTCCCTCAGATGCGCGCCCTCGCGGTCGTAGACCCGCACCTTCCGGGAACGGTCGTCGAGCACATATACATTTCCGGCCCCGTCAAGGGAAAGGGCCGCAGCTCCAGATAAACGATGCTCCCCTGCTGCGCCGATCTCGAGCACCGGCGTTCCCATTGTCGTGAACACCTTCACCAGCCGGGCATGAGAATCAGCAACGTACAGCAGGTTCCGGTCCCGGTCGATGGCGAGGCCCGCTGGAGAGCCGAGCTCCCCCCGCTTGCCGAACTCCATCAGCAGTGCGCCGTTCCGGTCATATCCGAACACCCTCCCCTGCTGAGCATCGGCTACGAACACAACACCTGCGGCATCCACGACGATGCCTGACGGCGCGAGCAGTTTGACGGCATCGGCAGCCGGTACGCCATCACCCAGAATGGTCAGGCTGCGGTCGCCCCGGTCAAAGATGAAGACCCGCGCTGACTGGGATGATGAAAGATGATACTCATCGGTCACATAGACCCGGAATGCATCGGCATAAACGGCCACGGGCCGCTGGAGCGACTGCGCGAAAACTGCCGGACGCACATTTTCCCGCAGGCCTTGTCCTTGAAGGCTCTCGCTGCTTTTCAGGGTCTCTTCGAAAGCCAGCCGCGGTCCTGCGGCTTGCTCCCGGGAGAGCGTGGAGTCCTCTCCCGTAATGACCGCGCAACCGCTGAACAGGGCCGCAAGGAAAGGCAGAATGGCAAGTACTTTCATAAGCGGCAAGCTCCCTATACTGAACAGTATATACCAGCGCAATGACTGTTGCAAGGAGGATATAAAAGGATTGACAGCACCTTAGGTGAACGAGACGGCGTCCCGACCCGCACAGGGACGGCCAGGGTCAAAAATTCTTGTGACACTGGACGCACAGATCGTGCCGCTCCTTGACACCGTACACAAAAAGCGAGCGGCTCTTACCGCTGTGAGCATTGTGACAGCTGGCGCAGGACAACTCCCTGCCGGGGCGAGCGGGATCACTTCGGCCTTTCGTTGGATGGGTTTTTCCGGAAACGAACCCCGCCACCACGTGCTTTCCCTCGGCCATCTCGGCATGGCAGGTGACGCACAGGTCCCAGGCGGGTTTCCTGAGCCATGCGGGGTTCGGACTTGCGTGCGGGTCATGGCAAAGATTGCAATAACCCGCCTCGGTCGGACCATGCCTGAAAGCGCCGTCAAGCATCCCTTGGTGACACGAGAGGCAGGTCTCCGCCACCGTCCGCCGCTTTTTCCCCTTCTCAAAAGGAGCATAGTTGACGATCACGCCGTCCTGCTGCGTGTAGGAGATGGCCGTCTCCGGTGGAGCCTTGGAGGAGGTGCCCGTTCTCCTCACCACATACGCGATCGTCTCTTCAAAGTTCCCCTTGCGGCCGCCAAGGTTCCAGATCAGCGCGCTTTTATTTATGCGCGGATTCCTGAACCTGCCTTGTACTGTACCTGTGTCCCTGACGTACTGCACGTGTGACGGAAGTGCTTCCCGTACTGTCAGGCCGGAGACGGCGGGTCCGTTCGCGTAGGTGATCTGCACGACCTGGCGCTCCCAGCCCTTCATCGACGGAAGCTTCTCGCTGCTCTTCACCTCCGTACCGGCTGGATGCAGAACGATAACAATGCGATTACTATCGCCACTGCCCTGTTCACCTGCCCGGGGGCTCGATCTTCCCACACCAACCACCGAGATCTTCGCCTTGGACACACCGAACTGAACAAGAAGCGTGGAAAGGACCCGAGCCCGCGACTTGGCGAGTTGACGATGGTCCTTATAGCGGGGGTTCCTGATGGGTGCGCCGTCAGTATGTACTTCCAGGAACATGCTGTACGCTCGGTGCCTTCGAAGCGCTGAAAGCGGCTCTGCCAGCAGATCCTTCAACTGCTTCCGCCTTATGGCCAGCGACGATGACGAGGAGTTGAACACCCCGTCCGAGGGGATCGTGAACACCAGCGGCTCCACGGGCTGCGTGGTACGCGTGATCTTCCAGGGGGACCGATCCGCAAAACGATACTTGACAGGGCCTTCGTCGGGATCGTGGCAGGAGATGCATCCCCACACCGCAGCAGGACCATGGATATGCTTGCCCGTGGGAATGCTCTTGTGGCAGGTATAACAGATCATATCCGCCGGCTGTACCGGCTTCAGGTCTGCGGGCTCCACATCCATGCGATGGCATCCCGAACAGTCCTTCTCCTGGCCCCGGGTATGGAAGGGACGTACGGTGAATCCCTCGGGGATCGCGTTACCCGAAAAGACAGGGACATCGCTATAGATGGTTATCTCCCGCGTGGAGACAAGCTCCATACCCTTCTTTCGTGCTGCGTCCTTGTATGCGAACAGCCTGAGCGTGAGCGTGTTCACTCCCGGTTCGAGC
>Ga0209212_1005475_pt1 | contig 15094 bp, 7 predicted proteins | sample RifGroC2_FD_183996 | JGI IMG/M metagenome (GOLD analysis project Ga0209212, IMG submission 183996) | Groundwater microbial communities from Rifle, Colorado, USA - Groundwater C2 (SPAdes) (version 2) | ecosystem: Environmental > Aquatic > Deep subsurface > Groundwater | place: Rifle, Colorado... | reverse complement strand
TGGGGCAGAAAGATCATCGGCCGCATGAAGTCAGAGTCGCGTCCCTCGTTGTACAGGCCCATGGGCAACTTCACTTTCCCTGCCCTGATGCCCAAGAGGTCGTCGAAATGGTAATCCCCGAACGCCCAGTCGAGCCGAATCTCATTATTCCCCGCCGGGCCGAGATCGCGTGAGAGCAACTGCATCCCGACGCGCAGCTTTTCGGAGAGTTGCGAACTCACAGTCACCGCCATCTCGTTGTACTGTGTGCTTCCTTCTCTTGAGTTGGACAAAAAATTGTTGCCGGAACTGTTGATGTACCCCTGGGACAGGAACCCGTTGATGTTCACCGGTCCCAATTCGAAGGCACGGGCTGGCGACTGGGACAGAAGCAGCATCCCGAGACAAGATAGAGCTGCAGTAGACCTGTAGAAAGACATTTGATCCTCCTCCTAGACTTCTTCTTCAGTATTTTCGGAACGATCAGCGCTGAAGAAACTGATCTCCTGCTGCAAGACGGCCATCTGAGTCGACAGCTTGGCAACAACCGTATTGAGTGTCTGAGTCGATTCAAGATTGACGTGATTCGATTTTTTCATGTCGGCCAGACTGGTTACAATGCTCTCGCTTTCTCCCACCTGGAAATCGCATGCTAGCTTGATGTTGTTTATGAGCTGGTTAATTGATTCTATGGACATGGCTATGTCGCTGCTGGCCTTGCTTTGTTCCATTGCAGCGGATTGCACCTGAGCCGTCTGACTGTGAATCTGCTCGGCGGCGGCGAGAATCAGTTGCCCGCCTTTTTGCTGCTCCGTCATTGCACCGGCAATCTGAGCAACGATATTCCTGACATCAGTCATCCCATCCTTCAGGTGCGCGGTTTCCTTTGCCTGCTCGACGGTGGACCGGGCAATTGCCCCCATTCTCTCGGCCGATTTTTCGACCCCGTTGACGATCTTCCTCAGAGCTTCGCCAGATTTGACGGTCAGCGATTCCCCCTCGTCGATGCTTTTCAGAACGACCTTGGTCGAGGCAACCGTCTGTTCCGTTTCGGCAAGTATTCCGCCGATAACACTTTTGATTTCATCTGCCGAGGCAGCCGTGCTCCGCGAAAGTCTTCGTATTTCGTCGGCAACGACCGCAAAGCCTTTGCCGCTGATGCCGGATTGGGCCGCTATGATCGCGGCATTAAGGGCCAGAAGATTCGTCTGCTCCATGAAGTCATTGATGGTCGAAATGATGCTGCGGATGTTGTTTATCTTTCTGGACAGCGAGTTGATGGCATCGGCCGTCAATTGGGAGGCATTCTTTATCCCTTTCATCCCGACAATGACGGCATCGACGGAATCTTTACCCATTTCAGCGTCCGTTCGCAGTTCAAGGGCAATTATTGCAGTTTCTGCAGTGTTGGACTCGATGTCCTTTATGGACCGGTCCATTTCCGTTATGGACAATGTGGCTGAGTCTGTCACTGTTTTGAGTGTTCCGGTGAAATCGGCTACCTGTTTTATCGAAGCGGTCATCGCCGTAATGGATGTTTTTACCTCCTCCACTGCGTGAAACAGGTTCTTCGAGTTATTGGCGACTTCGTTATTGCTGACTGCAGTCTCCTGAACAGTACACGCGCTCTCGCTTGCCGAACTGCTGAGGACCTCCACCCCGTGGTTGACTTCAGAAATAGAATCCAGAATCTTGTGCACAGCAACAGTAATATTTTCCAGCTGCTTCCCCTGGTGGCATGCCGCGGTATCAACCGCCATGGATGTATTTTCGATGCTGCGCGTTACATTGTTCAACTCGCCTGACGATGATCGGACCTCATGTACCAGCGATTTAAGAACCTGAGTCGCCTTGTTCATTTCAATGCCGAGCATTCCGATTTCATCGCTGTTCCTGAAATCCGGGGGCAGGGTAAAAGAAAGCTCGCCATGGGCCAGCTGCCGAACGGCATCATTAACCAGCAGCAGAGGCTTGATAAGCAGCTTGTTGGCAACAGCGTTGACAACAACCATGAGAATGAGAAATACAGATACAAACAGGACGATTATAAAGACATTCGTCCTGTTTGCCGCATTCCGGGTGGTGGTTACGATCTTCTCCAGATCAGATTCAACCGACGTATGAAGCTGCTCGAATTCAGCAAGCAATTTCATTCTCGTTTTACCGAGAGCCTGCAGTTCCTGCAACCGCAACTGTATCTCCTGCCCGCCCGGATCCTGGTACAGTTTTGCTGCGGTGCCGGCATACGCTTTAAAAGCGTCGTGCAGTTGTTCCACTTCCGCAGGGCGTAGAGATCTGCTCTGCTTGATGAGCTTTGCCATCTGGTGCAGGTAGCCGCAAATCTGGGCCGAGAGCTTATTTCCCGCGTCCACATTTTCCTGTTCACCCGTCAGAAAAGCGCCTTCGTAGAGTTTTGACTGCTCCTTGAATGAGGAAAGAGCGTTCGACGCGAGTAGTGCGACTTTGAAATCGATCTGCTGCAGTTCGGTAAGGTTTCTGGATACTATCCCGGTAAAGCGAAATGAAGCTACTGCCGCCAAAATAAAACCGCAAAAGGCTACCAGGACACAGAGCCACACCTTTGCCCGAATACTCCCTAAAATTTTTAAATGAAAGGAGGTCATATGCGTATCGACAATGAAAGTACAAATATAGTAATTATCTAATGTTTCGTGTTTTTCCCGGTGAACTTTAGCTATTTTTTGCATTTTCAGAAAAACACACGTTGTGTCTGAGATAACCTACTTCTAACCGCTTATTTTTTGATGTGTTAGTGTGATAAAGAAACCGATGTCGTGCTGATATACAGGCAGACAGAACAGATAAAGAAAGTATTTGCAAGAGCGCTGCCTTCTTGCAGAGGGCTTAATATTCTAATTGGAGAACAGTAATGCCAGCTATGTCACCAGCACCAGCACCGCCTGGGCAAGCATGACCTTCGCAATCATCGCCAGGGGGTATGCAGTGGCATAGCCCTCGTCCACCGGCCCGCATCCGAACCGCTCCTGTCCCCAGGCAAGCAGGGCCGGCTGAGTCATAACCGCCGCCGCAAGCCCGCAGCTGCGGGCCGGGGAGAAACCGAGCCAGCGGCTCGCAAGGATAAGGGTCACACTGATTCCAGTCACAGTTACCGCCACTGCTGCTGCGGCCAAACTGGCAACCTGACCCAACGGCACTGTACCCAGACCGCCTCCGGCACGAAGTCCGATGCCCGCCAGGAATATGACCAGCCCGAGTTGACGGATCGCCATGTTGGCGGCATGGGGGACCTGCCAGACGAGGGTGCCGGTCCGACGCAGGGAACCGAGCAACAGGCCGACGCAGAGCGGTCCCCCGGCGAAGCCAAGCTTCAGGGTGACACCGCCCACGGTGACTGCCAGGGCGCCAACCAGCAATCCCATGGCATGTCCCAAGGCGAATGTAAGCATCTCCACCTCGCCGACTGCCTGATAGGAATCGCCCAGATAATTGCCTACATCCTTCATTCGTGCAGTGGGAGCCACCACCCGCAACCGGTCCCCCAGTTCAAGGACGAAATCGGAGGGTGGAACCATGTCCGCATCCCCGCGCCGAATCCTGGTAACGCGGGCTCCGAATTGTTCCTCCATGTTCAGCCGTTCAATGGTCATCCCCGCCAGCCGACGGTTGGAAAGAAATATCCGCCGTACGTCAACTGTCCCTTCGCGGTGCGCACCGGCATCGCCCACCGGTTCGCCGAGGGCGGCGCAGACCCGTTCGTTTTCATGAGAAGACCCGACAAAGGTCAGGACATCCCCAGGCTGGAGCCGCTCGTTGGGAAAAGCCACCCGGTCGACGCCGTCACGGGTGAGCCGGCCAAAGGCAACCTGCCAGTGGTTTTCAGCCATCAGATCGCCCAACCTCGCACCGGTGCCGTGAGCGGTATCCACCCGCACTGCAGTCTGGCAAAGTTCCTCGTGCCCCGGGTCCTGACCGAAATACCTAGAAAACTGTCGGGAAGTCAGGGAGAAAAGCACCGCCCCCATACCGACTGCCAGCGGGTAGGCAACGGAGTATGCCATGACCGCGGCCGTGGAGCCCCCGTCATTCCCCAGCCCCCGCAAGGTTTCCGCCACGCCTGCCAGGGCCGGAGTGTTTGTCAAAGCGCCGGCAAAGAGGCCTGCCGCCTCGGCTTTCCCCAGCCAGAGGCCGGCGACGGTGGCGACAACCATTGCCGCGCCCAACCCGGCCATGGCTGCCAGGTTTGCCTTGATGCCACCACTCTTGAGAGAAGTGACAAAGGACGGCCCTGATGACAAGCCGATTGCATACACGAACATGGATAAACCCAGCACATGCAGTGCCTCCGGCGGCTGAATGCCGGGAATCAGCGCTCCTGCGCAGAGCCCGGCGAAAAGCACGCCAGCAATCCCGAGAGACACCGGCCCGATGCGAATCCGCCCGATGGGATATCCCAGAGCAATAACGGCAAACAACACGAGGACAGGGTTTTCGGTGCAGAATTCTGCAAGTTGATTCACAATGCATTCCTTACAATTGGTTGGGTCCGTCGCCTCTCATTTCCCGGAAGGCAAGACTGAAAGTGGACCCGTTCAACAAACATGGGTAAACTAGTAACCTATCTCTTTCTGTATCGTCTGGATTAGAAAAAACTGTTGCTAATCTTGAAGCAAGGGGGTCAAGTCTTTATTTTCAACATAAGAGACAATAACAAGAGCAGGTGCGTGCGGTGCAAGCCCGCCTTACAGAACATGGAGTGGCGGGTCGGGTTGTAATATATTGAACAGGAAAACAGACCATGACAGAGACTATTAATATCAGCCCTGATGATGCGTATAACAAAACTCTGATCGAAAATGTCCACCCTGACAACTGGGTGAATCCGGAGCCGGCGGGACGCTACAATCTAGTGGTTATCGGCGCTGGAACAGCAGGTTTGATATCCGCTGCCGGTGCCGCCGCTTTGGGAGCGAAGGTGGCCCTCATCGAACGTCACCTGATGGGTGGAGACTGCCTGAACGTCGGGTGTGTCCCCTCCAAGGGAGTGATCCGCGCGTCCCGTGCCCTGTTTGAGGCACGGAACGGTGCAGCATTCGGTGTTAACCCTGGCGATGGCATCGATTTCAACTTCAGCACCACCATGGAACGGATGCGTCGCCTTCGCTCAGAAATCAGCCATCATGATTCAGCACTACGCTATCGCGATGAACTGGGGGTCGATGTCTTCATTGGTCAAGGAAATTTCGTGGCTTCCGACTGCGTCGAGGTTGACGACAAGCAGCTCTTCTTCCAGCGGGCAGCCATCTGTACCGGTGCGCGGGCAGCGGCACCGCCCATACCCGGGTTGGCAGCAGCTGGTTATCTGACCAATGAAACAGTTTTCTCGCTGACGAAACTTCCATCCCGGCTGGCTGTTATAGGCGCGGGACCGATAGGTTGCGAGCTGGCGCAGGCCTTCGCCCGCTTTGGCAGCCGGGTAACACTGATCGAGCTTGCCCCTCGAATACTTGCCCGGGAGGATAGCGACGCAGCCGAGATACTGCATGCCGCTTTCGTACGTGAGGGAATTCAGCTTCAACTGGAGGTGAAGGTTGTCGGCGTAGAAATGGTTGCCGATGGCAAAAAAATCCGTCTGGAGCGCGCAGGCCAGTCGTATGAAGTGGTCGTCGACGAGATTCTGGTCGGTATTGGTCGCGCACCAAACATTGAAGGGCTTGGCCTGGAAAAGGCGGGCATTGTCCATGACAAGGCTGGCGTTACCGTCAACGACCGGCTACAGACCAGCAATTCGCGTGTGTATGCTGCGGGGGACATTTGCTTCCCGTACAAATTTACCCATACTGCCGATGCGTTAGCCCGCATCCTGATTGCCAATGCCCTGTTTATGGGAAGACAGAAAGCATCTTCGTTGATAATCCCCTGGTGTACCTATACCGACCCGGAAATCGCCCATGTGGGGATGTATGAAAGGACCGCAATGGAGAAGGGAATCCCAGTGACTACCTTGACCGTCCCGCTGGTCGAGATTGACCGGGCAGTACTGGATGACGAAACCGAGGGATTTGCCCGGGTCCATCTGCGCAAGGGAACGGACAGAATACTTGGCGCCACTATCGTAGCCCGACATGCCGGGGAGATGATCAACGAATGTTCCCTGGCGATCACCAGTGGGCTTAGACTCTCCGCCATCGGCAAAACCATTCATCCCTATCCGACCCAGGGAGAGATCATCAAGCGCCTGGCCGACACCTATAACCGGACACGACTGACCCCGGTTGTGAAGAAACTGCTGGCTGGCTGGCTGAAATGGCAGCGGGGTTGAGGGAGGAACAATGACTGTTTGCCCATTTCTAAGCATTCAGCAGTGGCAACTTATTTTAAATGAGACCACCAAGGCCCGAAAATAAGAATTGCCGGAATTATTCAGATGCGATATATCCACCCCACTTGGATGGATATGTTGCCCTTTTTGAGTGAAAATAGGGCAGATTTTATATGGCGGGGACGATCTGACTTGCGTGGAATGGGATGAACGTTTATGGCAATCAAAAACCACCATACGCGAGAAGCTTTTCTGGCTGTGTGCGGATGCAGTTTTACTTGCCTGATCAGTGAAAACAAGAACAGGAATTATTTTGTAAGGGAGAGGGCATGCTTCAAGAGAAAATGATTGAGAATTTCCGTGAGAAGTGTCACCAGGACATCCGCGTTGTGTCCGCGTTGATGTTCGGGTCGTTCGCAACCGGAGAGGGTGATCAATATTCGGATATTGAATTCGCGGTATTCATCCACGACGACTCTTTAGATGGTTTCGATCAGCGTTTTTGGCTCGATGCATTCAGCCCGATTGCCGCTTACTTCCTGGACGATTTCGGCCACCACACAGCACTTTTCAAGAACGGCGTGCGTGGTGAGTTCCACTTCATGCGAGCTTCGGAGCAGTCGGTTGTTGCCGGCTGGCAGGGTTACGGATGGTTTCCTACGCTTGAGGCTGGCGTTGTGCTGGATCGGACGGGCGAACTGTCCAAGTATGCGCGGGTTCTAGTGGGAGGACCTCCAAAACGTGAAGGGGCTGAGCTGGTAGAGGGTCTGTCCCTTAACCTGATAAACCTGATGCTGTTTGGTGCGAACCTTCTTAACAGAGGCGAATATGCTCGTGCATGGGCCTTGCTCGGTAAGGCGCACGAAAGCCTCCTAAAGCTGGCTCGACTTTACGAAGGAAAGACGAGATTTATTGCAGACTTCCGGTGGGACCTCGTACCGCACAGCTAGTCCCGCTTACGTTTAATGAGGTTCATGATCACTTCCATACCCTTTTGAACATCCAGTGGTTTAGTAAGGTACGCATCCATCCCTGCTGACATGCAGCGGGTTTTATCTTCTTCAAAAGCATGAGCCGTCATGGCTATGATTGGAATATGCCGGCCGCTTGCCTTCTCTTTTTCACGGATGATTTGAGTTGCGGTAATTCCATCCATCCTTGGCATCTGCACATCCATGATTATCAGATCATATCGGCCATTTTCCCACATATCGACAGCTTCACGTCCGGTTCGGGCCAGATCACTTTCAAGTCCCTGCAACGCAAGTATTTCCTTGATAAGGTCGCTCGCCAGCGTGTCGTCTTCTGCGACAAGAACGAAAGCTTTCTCTCCCGACTCGGAGATAACGGGAGCCTCAGCAGGGGGAGTGGAAGATTGAGGCGGTTGGTCTGCTGTCATGTTACATTCAGCCTTGCCCAAAGGTACGGTAAAGTAGAAAGAACTCCCGATCCCTTCGGTGCTTTCAAAGGAAATGGCCCCGCCCATCATTTCCACTAATTGCCTGCTGATGGTGAGTCCCAGTCCTGTCCCGCCATATCGTCGGGTATCTGAACTATCCGCCTGGCTGAATGGACGGAACAGAAGGTCTTTCTTTTCATTGGGGATACCAATGCCGGTATCGGTTATGATGAAGGTTAATTCGGTTTTCCCGGTCGGCAATTCGTTGCCGGTTGCAACCTTTACCTCGACTCTACCCTGGTCGGTAAACTTGATAGCATTGCCGATAAGGTTGATGAGAACCTGTCTCAGTCGTAACTGGTCGCCCAGCAACTTTTCCGGCACGTCTGCCGCAATGTTGGAGGAAACATCGAGCCCTTTGTGCTGGATTTCGGTGGAGAAAAATTCCACCGATTCGGTGACGCACTCACGTACGAGAAAAGGCGCCTCATTTATGAATAATTTCCCAGCCTCGATTTTGGATAAGTCAAGTATGTCGCCGATTATCAGGAGAAGAGAGCGGGCCGCCTTGTCGGCCTTGATGAGCAGTTCTCGCTGCTTGGTCACCAATGGACCGGCATACCCGCCGAGAAGCAACTGAAGCACGCCGAGAAAACCATTCATCGGAGTACGGAGTTCGTGGCTCATATTTGCCAGAAACCGGCTCTTGGCCCGGTTCGCCTCCTCAGCCGCCTGACGTGCCTGAAACAGTTCCTGTTCACGAATTTTCCGTTCGGTGATAACCTCCGTGAAAATGATGATGCCACCAATCTCTCCTTTGCTCTCATGCCACGGACGAACGTCCCATCGAACCCAGTCTGTTGTGCCATCCAATCGCGGGAAGGGATCCTCCTCGCACTGCTCCGAAGCTCCCGCCAGACATCGGTTGTGGATTTCTTTCCAGCGCTCCGGAACCTCTGGAAAGACCTCATAATGGCTTCGGCCAATAATGTCCCGTTCCCCCAAGTTGTAACTGGTCAACCAACGGCGACTGGTGATGATATAGCGCATGTCACGGTCGAACATCGCAACCGCCGCGGGTATGTTCTCAAATAATAACCGAAATCTCTGATCGCTCCCTCGTAATTCATCCTCCATCCGCTTGCGGTCGGTGATGTCCTGAACGGCGCCCGCCATGGCGACGACTTCCCCTCCCTCGGTTTTTATCGGGAAATAGCTGGTGAGCCAATATCGCTGTACACCCGGCAGCTTTGGCGTCTGTCCCGTTACTTCCACATCCAGAACCGCCTCTCCATTCTCGAAAACCGGCGCCCAGACCTTTTTCAACATCTCGACCATCTCTACCGGCAGGATGTCATACAGCGAATGGCCCAGATGCGCCTCCAGCGGGATACCGTTGGTATCAGCCAACCGTTCGTTGGCACGCAGAAATATCAGATCCCGATTGAGGACGAACAGGGCAACCGGGGCATATTTGTAAATCTGGCCAAGCTCCTCGAACTGCTTGTGCAGTTGCGCTTCGCTCTGCCTCAAGGAACTTTCGGCCAGCTTGCGCCGCGATATGTCGATGACCGCGAATCGGCATTCCAGCAGCGCCTCGCACGATATGGCCTCAATCTGTGCAAAGAAAAAATGATCCGTCCCATTCGCCATCTTCACTTCCAGCGAATCTTTACCTTGAGCCTTGAATATGTTGTGGAGGAATGCAGTGAACGGGTGGCGGTATTCTGCTGATACAAAATCTGTGAAACATTTCCCCATAAGACTCGATCGCTCTGTCCCAAGGAGAAGTGCTCCCGTCAGGCTCACCTCTTTGATAACCCCTTCCCCATCCAGCGTAAAGTAGCCAACCGGGGAGTTATCGTACAGGTCGGTATACCTACGCAGGGCGGTCGCCAGCTCTTCCTTCTCGGCACAGAGGTCCTCGACTCGCTTTTTCAGCTCAACCTGATAAGCCTCAAGTTCGTGAAGGACCTTCTGCTCCTGTACCCGGGAGTCGGCTTCCGGCGATGCTTGCGGCTCTTCGGCGCCCTCTCGCCGCAGAGCAAAGTGATTTCGATGCTTTCTGTGACTCCTCATAGGTATATTCTAGCAGGCGCGCCCGAATATTCCCGCCTAAAGCGGCTTAGATGCCGATGGAAGTCGGCTGCACCATTCCTTGGAAATCCATTGCCATCTATTGACAAATATGCCATGGAAGCAGATTATTGGGCTTTTCCAGATCCGCTGCCAGCATGCATGTACGAGGAAACATGAACCCGAAAAATAAAGCAACCGCCCCTGAAACTGCTGAAATCGAGCGGGAAAAAAGCCAGAAGCTGCTGGATGACCTCACGCAACTGGTACCGGGGATACTCTTCCAGACCAGAATGAAGTCCGATGGGACATTCGTCACGACATACGCCAGTGAAAGATCTTATGAGATTTATGAGCTTTCTCCCCAAGAAATACTTGCTGATAATTGTTCAGTCTTCGGAAGGATCCACCCGGAAGACCGAGAACGATTTTTCGAAACGATTCATGAATCCGCAAGGGATCTGAAAACCTGGAAATGCGACTATCGTGTCCTTCTGCCGCGGCAGGGCCTGAAATGGCTGGAAGGCACCGCCCAACCTGCCGTAGCGGATGACGGAACCCTCGTCTGGCATGGAATAGTCATGGATGTGACCGAGCGGAAGCAGACGGCCGAACAGTTGCGTTTCTCTGAAGAGAAATTCTCCCGGATTTTCAGAACCTCGCCCGATGCCATTTTCGTTTCCCGCTGCTGCGACGGTAGATATCTCGATATCAATGATGCCTCCGCCGAACTTACCGGTTATTCAAAAAACGAAATCCTCAGCGTGACTTCCCAGGATCTGAACGTCTGGGTCGATCCGGCGGAACGGCAACGGCTTGTGCAGCTAGTGGAGCGGAACGGCGCGGTCAAGGGACTGGAGGCGCGGCTCCGACGCAAAGATGGATCGATACTGACCATAGAAATTTCCGCATGTCAGGTGCTCATTCACGGTGAACCATGCCTTCTGAGCATTGTCAGAGACATCACTGAACACAAAACCATCAGCCGGGCTTTGCAGGACAGCGAAGAGAACCTGCGGATAATCCTCGACTCACTGCCTGTCGCCATTGCAATAACCGATGGTATCCGAATTCAGTATCTTAACCGCAGTTTCGTGGACCACTTCGGGTACGATCTGGAGGAGATACCGACGGACTACAAATGGTTCCAGCGCGCCTATCCCGAGCAGAATTACCGTAACTCCTTAATCGAGGTCTGGACCAAAGTTCTTGAACAATCAAGGAGAGAGGGCATACCGATCCCTTTCATGGAGGTAATGGTAACCTGCAAGGATGGCACGGTCCGGCATACCCTTGCCAATACGCGGATAATTCATGGTGATCGGATTGCCGTCATTTTTACCGACATAACAGAGCGGGAGATGGTCCAGAAGGAACTGCTGAAAGTCCAGAAGCTTGAATCCCTGGGGGTGCTTGCGGGCGGAATCGCCCATGACTTCAATAACATTTTGACGGCGGTGGTAGGTAATGTTGCGTTTGCCAAACTGCTGACCGAAGGATCGGATCGTGCACAGGAGTGTCTGGACAAGGCTGAAAACGCATGTATGCGGGCTGCCGACCTGGCACGACAGCTCCTGGTTTTCGCCAAGGGAGGCCAACCTGTCAAGATGGTGGTTTCTCTTCGCAGGATAATCGAAGAATCAGCTTCGCTGGTTTTTCGGGGAACCAACGTCAGAGCCATTCTGGATGTGGATTCAAACCTGCACGCCATTGAGGCGGATGAATGCCAGATCAGCCAGTCTCTGCATAACATCATAATCAACGCGGTCCAAGCAATGCCGGAAGGCGGGACGCTTACTGTCAGGGCAAGAAATGAAGTCATCACTGAAACTGGATCAGGGGGCCTGCCGGCAGGTGATTACGCGGCTGTCTCCTTCACCGATACCGGATATGGGATTTCCTCGGATGATCAGCGGAAGATTTTTGACCCGTACTTTACTACCAAGGCGGGCGGAAGCGGGCTCGGCCTGGCATCGACCTATTCGGTGATAAAAAACCACAGCGGCCAGATCTTGGTGGAATCAACCATCGGCAAGGGCACCACCTTTACTATCTACCTCCCTTCGGCAGGTGAAGCCGCCGCAGAGGTCGTGCCCAAAACTCAAACTGCAAAACCCGATGGCAACGGATACTCCGTACTGGTTATGGATGATGACGAGATGGTGACCGATCTGGCCTCGCGAACACTCCGGCAGGGAGGGTATGCTGTGACGTCATGTGCGAACGGTGACGAGGCGGTTGCACGCTATGTGACAGCAACGCGTGAGGGCAAGCCCTTTTCCGTTGTCATTCTAGATCTCACGGTCCCGGGTGGCATGGGGGGAGTCGATGCTGCCCGGCGCATTCTGGCCGTAAACCCACATGCCAGGGTGGTGGTGTCAAGTGGTTACTCCGATGACCCCGTCATGGCTAATTACCGTGCCTATGGTTTTATTGCGGCTATCGCAAAACCTTACAAACCTCAGGAGATATTCGAGGTACTCGGGCAGGTTATTGGTACTGACACGCCCTGATCCTATCTGTTGCTTCTCAAACTGTATCTCACCCCTTAACAGACCATGGCAGCGATACAAGCTTCACAAAATTCAGACACCTGACAATCCAAAATAAAAAGGGCTTTCTGCACAGTTAACAGAAAGCCCTTGAGTAGAGGAGTGTCACTCCTCAGATGCATGGCACAGCTAGTCTGAACTCCGCACCGCTGCCGCTGTTACAGAAGGAGACTTTACCTCCCATCCGGTCCTCGATAATGGTCTTGGTAATACAGAGACCGATTCCCGTACCCTCATCGGACGATTTTGTCGTGAAATAGACGTCGAATAGCTGCTCAAAAGCCTCTTCTGCAATCCCTCCCCCGTTGTCGGAAACGACAACAACCGCTTCCCCTTCATAACTTCCAAGTTCAAGCATTATCCGAGGTTCGGGGACATTTCGCTCCAGAAGAACATCACGCGCGTTATTCAGCACATTGAGGACAGCCTGACAGAACTCATTACTATTGCCGACCGTCGATATCCGCTCCCTTGGTTTCACATACTCAAGCCCAATGCTCTCACCACTGTACATGGTATTGAAAAGGAGGAGGGTGCGGCCTATTGCGTCATTCAGACTGAATTCAGTTTTCTCCAAAACCGGCTTCAGAAAAGATCTGAAGACTTCAGCCGTCTCAGCCATGTAGAGGATGAGGTGCATCGCTTTGTCGAGGTACATTTGGGAGTTCTGGCTATCCTCCTCCTGCTCGAATGACACGTTCTGGATGAGGAGCCCGAGATTATTCAACGGCTGCCGCCATTGATGGATGATGTTGTTTATCATCTGCCCCATCATAGACTGACGGTTACGGTCGATCAGCATCTGTCGCGCCACCTTCAGATCTTCACGCACCCGTTGCTGCTCCTTCATTTCGGCAAGGATCACCTGCTCCTGTTCATTTACCGTATTCTCAAGCAGCAATTTGGCTCGCCACAGATTCGCTTCTGCATCCTTGCGTTGAGAGATATCCGTGGCAAGCGTAAAAAGAAGCTGTTCTCCATCAATTTCTAGAATCACCCCGGAGAACAGACCAATGAAGCACTCTCCGTTCTTCTTCCTGATGGTTAGCTCTTCGTTATGAAATGAACCATGCTCCCGAAGATGAGCAACCAATCTGCTACGATCCTCCGGATTATGCCAAAGATCCATTGCCAAGGAGGTAGTGCCCAGGACTTCATGGCGGCTAAACCCAAGGGTACTGAGAAAGATATCATTTACTTCGATGTACCTGCCGTCAGGAATTGTACTTATAGCAAACAGAATGGGGGCATTGTGAAACACTGTGGAAAAGCAGGATTCGGAGGTGATGGTTGAAGCATTTCCGTTTCTGCTGAACAGGCGAGACAGAATTCCAGCGGACATGAAGCACCTTGAAGAAAAAGATAGGGTTAAGATTAAAATTTCATACTATAAATGATAGATAAAGTAAAGAGCGGCAACAAAAACCAAGATCCATCTTCCGCAAACGAAATTTGGAGCGGGGCAATTATATATATTTTCTAATGCTGGAATGTGTCAATCCGTAATCAGCTCATCCAAGGGACTCAAAAAATGAATTTGAGAGATATCTATGGCAGCGTGAGGTAAAACGTAGCCCCTTCCCCAACTTTTCCTTCGGCCCAGACCCGTCCGCCGTGCCTGGTAATGATGCGGTGAACCGTCGCAAGACCAATTCCTGTCCCTTCGAAATCTTCCGAACCGTGAAGCCGGTGAAAGGGGGTGAAAATTTTTTCAGCGGATGCATTATCGAAACCTGCGCCGTTGTCGCGAATGAAAATCACCGGCTTTTCGTCGATGAGCGTACGTCCGATCATGATAATCGGAGAGTCCTTTTTAGATGAGTATTTCCAGGCATTGCCGATAAGGTTTTCCAGGACCACATGCAAGAGGTTCAGGTCGCCGCGAACCACGATCCCTTCTTCAACATCCGCATCGACCTTTCTGTCAGGATTCATGAACCGCAGTTCTGCGAGAATGACTTTCGCCATCCGCGAAAGATCCACCGTGTCCGGCCTGATTTCCCGGTGGTTCAGACGTGAAAAATCGAGCAACGTATTGATGAGTTTATTCATCTGCAGCGTGCCGTTGTAGATGTCCTTCATGATTTCAACGCACTGCGGATTGAGACTGTTTCCATGCAACTCCATGATCACCTGGCAAAAACCGTTGATAGACGTCAGAGGCCTGCGCAGGTCGTGGGAAACCATGGAATTGAAAGCTTCCAGTTCCCGGTTGGCTGACTCAAGCTCTATTGCCCGTGCAGCGAGGTCCGTATTGAGCATTTCAATTTCCTGCTCGGCCCGTTTCCGCTCCGTGACGTCCCTGACGATGATACTCGTGAAGCTGCACCCATTTCGGTCCTGATAATCAGACAGTGAAACTTCGACTCGAAAGCTTGTTCCGCTCCCTCGCATAGCCTCAAGCTCACCCCGATACCCATGTACCCTTGATTTTTCCTGCATCATTTCGGCCAGCTGAAGCCCTTCGAATATTCCCCGCCAACCCGTCAGGCGTAATTCATCCACGGTATGGCCGAACATTGCACAGGCGCTCGGGTTGGCATCCACAATTGTCCCGTCAAGGGCGGCAATAAGCACGCCGTCTATGCTGTTCTCGAAAAATGAGCGGTAACGAGCCTCACTCTCGCGCAGCGCTGCCTCCATACGCTTTTTCTCGGTTATGTCCTCCTTTACCGCCACGAAATGGGTAATGACGCCTGAACCGTTCAGGATGGGAGAGATAGAGGCAGCTTCCCAGTAAAGATCGCCGTCCTTCTTCCGGTTAAGAAATTCCCCCCGCCATTCCAC
>Ga0209212_1005472_pt1 | contig 15100 bp, 13 predicted proteins | sample RifGroC2_FD_183996 | JGI IMG/M metagenome (GOLD analysis project Ga0209212, IMG submission 183996) | Groundwater microbial communities from Rifle, Colorado, USA - Groundwater C2 (SPAdes) (version 2) | ecosystem: Environmental > Aquatic > Deep subsurface > Groundwater | place: Rifle, Colorado... | reverse complement strand
TAGACTTTGAACAGGTAAAGTGATGATCAGGAATAGTCTCGAAGCACTCCTGACACTTGGCCGCTTCCGGTTTTTGATCCTCATTTGAGGGAGCGGCCTCTTTGACCTTTTCCTTATCCTTCACCTTATCCAGATGCTCAAATATCTTTTTGCCGTTCTGGTTGCGCTCTCCTTCTTCGACAGTAAACGCTTTATCAATTGTCGTTGAACCCTCTTTGATTGCTGTCTTGATACCTGTCAGGATAGCCAACTCATCAAGACCGATATCTTCCAGGCCGGCCACTCCGAGGAATTCAATAATCGTCTCGGCAGTGACGTTCATTTTTTGGAAATATTCAATGGAGGCCGCACGCCGAGCGACCAGCGTTTTTGAATCACCGATTGCCGTCAGTTTGGCCGCTTCGTACATCTCCAGCCAGAGAGCTTTTGGTATTGCCTGAAGTGCTGCATTGCGCCGCGCAATACTTGAGGCCGCATTACCAGTGACACCGATCATATCAGAGTTGAAACGCTTGCCCTTTGAGTCGATTATACGCCGCTTGATCTCAACTTTGACCGCAACGTTCTTTTCCAGATCGTGAAAGAAACCTTCAGCGATAACGAAATCTTTTTCTTCACCGATGATCCGCGCCCCGCTTCGGCAGTTCCCGTAAGCTGATATCAGCATCTCGGAAAAACGAACAGACGGCCCCTCGATAAACTTCTGCACCCATTTACCGTTGACCTGTTCCTTGCCGCGAGGAACCGCAAATATACACGCTTCAGCGATAGGCTCACTCAAAGTAACAAGCTCCAACATTTCCTTGCGAAAGACCGCTATTGAGCGAGGATACTGTTTTGCAGTCGCAACATTGGAGTCAATCTCGGCACGTATCATCACCGCCAGAGAAGTCAAATCCGATGGTACGAGTTCACCCTCTACTACTTCATTTTCAGCCATGCTACACCTCCCTTGATATGTATTCAGCCTTAAAAAGTTTACCCTTTGAAATGCAGTCCTTCAGCTTGTTAAGTGGCCACGTCATAAGCTGGCAATGAGGTAATATGGCCTTTTCGTGGTATATATGGTCCTTCGCCTGCAAGCAAAACAGAGCAGTTTCAAGATCCGGTATCACAGGGCCGCGAGAATAACGAGGCATGTTAAACCTCCTTGACTTTACCCGCTTCGATAACGATACCCATCTCCCCAGGATCACCAACTCTCTCCATCAAAACTTGATAACCTTCAGCCGCGCACATCTCGGAAATGACCTTGAAGTTCTTGGCATCCAGCGACTCACCGCGAGAGATCCGGATTACCTTGAGCCGAGGAGACAGACTCATTGCGATTGACACGCAGATCCTCATTTTTTCTTCGGTTGAGCATTGCCCGAACGGTATTTTATTGAACGTGATACCGGTATCGTCCAAGGAGAGCCCATCAATAGGGAACTTTGCAGCAGAGAGCGCGGACTCCTTGACCTGATCCAGAGCAGTAATCGAATCAGTATATCCCTTGCTCTGTTCAACTGCGATATCATAGGCCATCTTATCGGATTGGTACGATACCCGGTTCCTGACAAGGGCATTGAGGCGCTCCAGATCTTGAAGTTTGCCAGAAAATACGGTCATGTCAGGATCAATCAGGGCCTTGACCTCAACATTGAGCGCCTTGCCTGCCTGTTCCATTGCAGTATGAACTTGTATGAGGCCATCCTTGTTCGCACGAGCATCAGAAAGATGTTTTTGCAGCTCCTCGATCTTGGCTTCAATGGAAAGAATATACGCTTCGGCATCTGTGATTTCCTTTTTCTCGGCCTGCCACAAGCCCGTTAATGACTGCAGTTCGTCGCGCTTCTTGTCGTTCTGCTTGATAATCGACTGCGCTGCTTCCTGTTCAGCCAGGATAGACGATGCAGATATCTCAGAATCAGGAGCCCCCTCGAACGTACCGGCCTTGCTTTTTACCAGCGCCTCAAGACGTGTGACTTCCCGGTTGACTTCAGTGCGTTTATCATAAAGAGTCTTGCGCTCGACAGCGTAATCGTCAAGATTGAAAGCCCCGAGGTCAACGATCTTCATCAGGAGCGCCTTTTGCTCAGCACCTTTGAGAAGGGAAAACTCAAACGGATCAAACATCTTACCGACTAGAGCATCAAGCATCTTTTGAGGAGAGGGATATTTAGCTCCGTCCCTGGTTGTAACTTCGAGATACATATTTTCGCCAACCCATTTACGAGTTACAAAAAAAATATCTCCCGTTTCCGGTGCCGAGTAAGTACCATCTTCACCCTTCACCATCTCCAAACATTCACCGGCAGGACCAAGAACGAGAGTGATAGAGGCGTTTTTCTCCCCATCACGTACCGGCCGGGAAATCTCCAGATCCTTCATTGCATCAGCACCCTGAAGCGCCACCCAAAAAGCATTGAGCAGAGAGGATTTGCCCTGTTCGTTATCTCCTCCGATTACCAGATTGCCCCCGTTGAGCTGTAGTTCAACCAGTTCAAGGCGCATGAAATTATTGCCCTTAAACCCGAGAATACAAATCCCCTTATCTTCCGTCTTTTTTGCCATGTTATTCATCCCCTTTCATGTAGAAATTACGCCTACGATTTTTCAGCTTAACCTTGACCCGCGCCATGTAGACATTGACGTTGTGCTTTTCGAGGAGCATTCGCCGGAGAGTTTCGAGAGCCTGCAGCGCATCCTCAACCTCTTCAGCAATCCTGTTGAGATTCTGTTTCTTGGCCCCGATCAGCTGATGTATCTCGAATACCTCCGATTCAACCTTTTCGATCTGACCCTTGAGAGTGCAGAGATCGACAAAAACCGTTCTCTCGAAAAGAAAGTCGAGCCTGTTTGCTTCGTCGGTTGAGCTCATATCCCATACCTTCCCCGAGGGCATACCCACTCTTCCAGAAGATCCGCCTCAGTGATCTGGTCAAGAGAAAAAATATGAGCCGGTATTCTGTAATTCGGCCAGGTATCACTATCAAGGCATTCTTTATAAAGTCCGACCAGCCGCTTGCTCTCATCAATGGCAGCGTCCAGCCACTCACGGCCATTCTCTCCGCCGCCGAGATATCCCGAGCGGATTCGGTATGTGTCGGCAGTTTCACCGACCAGAAAGCAGAACGCACGCACGTTGAGATCATTAGCCAAGAGACCAGCAGAGTACCAGCCCCCTTGAACATCGTAATTGAGGCTGAGCATCTGAGAATAGAATCGGTCGATTTGTCCGGTTGTCTTGTAATCAACAGGCATTTCGTCAATGTACCAATCAACACGAGCTTTGCAGAGCAGACCAGTCCCCTTATCGATCCAGAGAACAGAAAGTTCACCCTCACTGGTTGCATCAAGAAAACGCCGGCTGGCAGGATTCTCCCTTAGGGACTTATCCAACGACAGGACTGCCCGACCCTGTTCATCGTCCAGGATCTCTTTGCCATTACCAATCTGCTTTGCCTGAAACTCGGCAATCATGTTCTTATAACGATCTGTAGCCTTCCACTTTTTACCGGTGAAATCAGCCGGAGGGAGGAACTCAGGAGCAATCACATATTGCGAATGGAACACGTCCGGCCCCTCGATAGAGTACGCATGTGAAGCAGAACCGAGAACGCTCTCCCAAGTGGGAACGAACGGATCTCGACATGTTGCAGGAAGATTTTTGAAACTCTTGAGCAGTGACGAACTCACCGCCTTTGTTGCGTGGTATTTTGCCGCTGAAATGTTTGCGTACACTCCAGGTGCCGGCCAGTTCTCATTATCTGCATAGATCATGACTATTCTTCCTCCAGTTTACGCATCAGCTGATGCAGTCCATCTGCGTTGACAACAAGTCCTTGCGGCCTCATCTCGTAATATTTGATGCTTGCCAAAAGTGCCGCCTCTCTCATCTCAGACGGTGTGTAATTAGCCTGTAGTAAGTGTGATACCATCTGATCCACCATCATTTTAAAAACCGGATCGGTAAAGTACCGTTCTCTTGGTTTCATCCCTGGAAATGCCACACTATTACTCCTTCCCTAATTTGAATAACTCCCACGCCGCCCTGTCATCCCGATCCTGTTGATGCCTGACAGCCGTCTCCTCTTTGGTGATTCGGGACATGCCCACGGTCTTGTTGTCCTCGTGGCCAGCCAAGCCAAGTAAGAAAGCGAGAAACGCAAAGAACAAAATCATTAATGCTCTATCCCTCCTGTGTATCATCCAGCACCTCCTTTTTTCTGAGTTCCACACATCCGATGCAGATACCATGAGATTCACCCGACACGCCCCGGCCATCCTTCCGCTCGTACTCAGCGCCGCAGTACATGCAGATCATGACGATAAGTGATGGGCATTTCATGTTACCAAATCCTCCAGTTTAACATTTAACGCCTTTGCAATCGCCTTACAGTTGTTCAGCACAACACCCTTGCCGCGTTCAGCGTTCTGGATGGTGCCGATTGAACATGACGACTTGACAGCCAGGTCCATCAGTGACAGCCCCCTTTTTTCCCTGTATTCCTTGCATTTCTTGAGTACCACTATATCACCCCCTTTAACTCTCGTCCGAGCGGATAAACCGCTCAACTCTTCGTCATGCCTTAACCCCATTTGTGAAGTTACAGCCTTCAAAGGACACACTTTTTATCTCCTGGCACTCTGAAAACATGGATAACGCGTGACGGATTGTTTTCCCTGACTGTTCCGTTTCTTTCCCAGCTTTGAATACGTCTCTCACAAATTCCGTGAGTTCCTTACGAGTTGCAGTATTGATGATGTTTCCAACGTGAATTGCGGGTGCTTTGGATTTTGACATGACTTCCTCCGTAATAGAAAAATTGGCAATCGTCAAATCTTAATTTACCTTGTAAACCTTGCTGGCAACCTTGTCAATGATTATTTTCATCTGATACAAAAAAATCCCTCAAGCCGTAGCCCAAGGGATTTAGTTCAGAATATGAACAAGCAGCTTAAGGAATCATAGGAACTGTAACATCCCTTGCTTTTGCGTCAATGGGTAACGTAGAGACTGCTTTATCCAGATTGATATTGACTGCGATCGGTCCAGAACCTTTGTCGCATCCGGTGATACTGACAGGTACGGTCATGCAACCTGTGAGAATTGAGACCATTAATCCGAGTATTAAAAGCTTCATGATATCTCCTTTTGATAGTTACTGCCCACGCCAAACCATGCACCGATTCTTACTCCGATATACCCCACTACAGCCGTGATTTTCCAAGACGTTTTACCAACATCAACCTTGAACTGCTGATCCGCAAATAGCCGTTCTGCATCATTCCTTGTTTTTCCACACCGGTAATCATGCCGACAACTCGCAATCGGGTGATTATGGCGTGGGAAGATAGGCCGCACAAGGAATGGCGTTGAGTTACCGTCCCATGGAAAATCAATCGGGATCATATCCGTTGAGCCGTCCGGCATGAGACAGGGCAATGGCTGATCGAGTGCGCGGGCGTCATCAGTTCCCGGCACGTTCCTCATGTGAATTAACTGACCTGTAGCCGCCATATCAATTCCCGGTTAAAGTCCTGCACTGCACCCACGTCCCAGGAGTGCCAGAAGCAGTACATGCCCAGCCATCAATTATATATTTTGAACCCGCTGTGCCTGCCTCTTCCGGGGACGAATGAAACAGCCTATCGCCTGCCACCCATGTGCCAGCAGAAGGGGCAGCCGTTGCGTAACCGATTATGCGATAGTTATTAAATAATGCCCCTGTATCCTGATATTTTGAAAACCCGATCAAAGGAGTGACCACGGCATTATTGGTGCCAATCTGGCCGCACGTCCCAAGTTTGCGAGCCGCCGCATTAGTGCCACCACCCATATATGCGCCAGGGTATCCCTCGTTAAGCTGGGGACCAAATACATTTATAACACCAGTCGCCACACCGGTATATGCCGGGTAAATATATAGCCCTACGGATGTCCCAGCTGTGGCACTGAAATTATAGGTTAAATGGTACCGCCTCCATGAAGTGGTTACATAAACATATTTGGTATTGCCTGCCCCACCACCGGCATTTGAATAGATCTGGAATCTGGCGACGTGAGGAGTAGACGCTTTGAGCCACACTGATGCCGTCAAACGCTTGTTTGCCGTGTCGTATGTGATCGTCTGGTTGACCGATCCATTTGCGGACCCAAGCGTTATGGTGTTTTTATCAGAAACTGTTGTTCCGTCCGGCAGTGCAACAGCACCGGCTGAGACAGTAACGTTGCTTTTTGTCCATGCCGCATTGCTAAAATCATCTGTCGCACCCAATAGGTTGACGCCTCCCATGTAACCGCCTGCCAACTGTGCTTGTTCTGTTTCCAGCGATTGGATCAAATGGGTAGTGTCGTTTGTGGTGCCATCGTTGCCGTTGTAGGTGATTTGCTGCCTGCCAGGGATAGCGAAAGTACCGTATTGCAGGTTGCGAACAAAAAACACGTTGTCATCACATCCTGCATCAGCCACCGGATTCCATGCGTCCATTGCCGCATTTTCCACCCACCGAAAATCGAAAGTGTTGTACCGCGTCTTCACTCCGTCATCGTTGAGTAACAGGCTGATGGGCGAACCGGTGCCGGATTCCAGAGACCCCCTGAAAGTATTGCCGTCACAGCCCCTGATCTTGATGCCGTTAGTCCCTTGGTACTCAATATCAAACTCATTGGCGTTATTCCGAGTGTAGGCAGTATCAAGGTTTTCCAACCACACAGACCAGCCCGTATGCCGCGCCCTGCCGGTAATGTGGTTGTAAAGGTTATCGTAGGCATTTGTCGGCCCTGATTCCAGATAAAAGGCGGTGTTGTCGGTTGCCCATGCCGCCGCCGTTGTCGTTAAGCCATAGAATATTTCCGCATCAATCGTTCCCCATCGGCAATGTTTGAGGTGGATTCCGTATGTGCCTGCCGTATCTCCATTGATAAAGATTTTACCCAGCTTTGCCTTTGGATAGACTGCATCCAGAAACTTGAACGCGCCCCCTGTTCCGTAGAAATAAAACTCTGAAGTTGCCGCGTCGATCTCGATAATAGAGTTGTTATCGTTACCGCCGTCTACTAAAACTGTGGTGTCAAGCCTGTATTTTTGGCCGGGAGTGAATGTAACTTTACCACCACCAGAAGCGAGGACGGCAGCAAACGCGGCGTTTGCGGCATCAGACATGTTTGTTGTTCCCGGCGTGACGTTGGTCTCAAACCATTCTGGACGCAATTCTTTTAGTCCGGTAACGGTCCCTCCTCCAACGAAAACCTGATACAGACCAGCGGCAAACGCGCCATTTATGGTCAAGATTTCCCCTGTTGCAACTGTCAAAAAGCCAGGACGATCAATACGCAATGAAATGTTTGCTGGTATTGTTGAACTGTTATCCACCGTGATGGGGGAATCGACAACAAGCGTTGCGTTACTCGCTCCTATACCGGTTATTGCATCGGAAATATCTGTGCCAAATGACGACGCGGAAACAGATGTTTTGATAAACTGACCGTTAAGGTTAAACAGGAATAAAGCAAATGCCGCTTGCATATCTGCAACTCTTGCCCAAAGTGTCTGGCTGTAGTTATAGACCTGCTGAATCATCATGACAACACGATCAAAAGCCCCCTCATGCAACTCCGGGTAAAAAGCCCCTTGATTGACAAAAGATGTTTCCTGCAGCATATCCAATTCACGCAAGACCTCGATTGTTTCGCCAACCTCCAGGGCTACTGTAAGCGTCACACTTCCGCCTGTATCTACCCCGGCACCTGTCAGAACATAATCATCACCCTCACCAAGTATAGTCTCAACATCGTCTGTACCTGTTTTGGTGACCGATATTTCCGTGTTTACAAAGAATTTAAACCCGAATGTAAAAGGTCCTGCGCTACCGCTCCCCAGGAAAATGGCTTTATTTACTTCACTCGCTACTGTCATAATTTCCCCTCCTTTATGTCGCCCATGGCGTCGTTTTTTATCATTGCCTGCAATTGATCCACCTCATCATGAGTGAGTCCATCCTTGGCCCATTCCCGCACCTGATCAATAATGTCCTGATCGACGCCATCACGAGACAGCCAGGAATTGAGGAACTGCGCCTGAGAAGGTTTATTAAGAACTTTGTCCAGCCGATACCAGGCCGCTATAATTTCCGACTTCTTCAACAATTCGATAGGTCTCATTGCATTGAAAGCCTTGATCGACTCAGCGCCTATCGCGCCATCAGCTTTGATGCCGGCCGCTTCCTGCATCCACATGGCACCGCGGCCCCCGCCGTTAACAATATGGTCATAAAGCCAATCGGCAACGTCCTGATCAACAATTTCCCCGATTCGGTTAGCATCCCAAAAGTTCGCCTTGTAGAAGTTTTCCACTGACTGCATGAAAGAACTGTTTGCCCTGAGCAGATCATTCAGATGCTTCACCCACGCCCTGTATGCCGTTGTTCCATATGGGCCAGGAGCTACCAGGCCATCGATAATAGCATCAACTGTTTTCCAGCCGCTCCACTTCGGCCAGTTCACGCGAGATATCCCGAATACCGTCATGCCACCGGTATCTGCGGGATTATGCGCAAAGCCCCCCTCGTTCTGTCCTGTCTTCTTAAATGCTGGTCCAAATTCTGACATCACCCCTCCTTTAGTTCGCGCCAGGACGTGGAGCGTAACCGGTCATCAGGCCACGGATGTAATCAATGTTGTTGGCTGGCTCAGTCTTGCCGCTTTCCGCCGCTACCATGTACCCGAGAGGACGAGCCGCCGCCGCAAAAGGCAATCCGGTAGCCATGCCGAGCAGGGTAAACACGTCACGGACATGAGCCCGTTTCAGCTCCTTGCCGTCAAGCAGCACATCGTAAAGATCCTTTGGAACCGACCCCATTTGTTCCAGACTGCCGACAGAAGGAGACATGCTCATCCTGTCATCTATCGGATTTTTGTTGAATCGGTTTATTCCTGTATTTATCAGCATCCCGACACCAGGAATCAGCGCCGTTGCCGCCTTACCCTGACCACGGAAAAATGACATGAGGATATCATCCATGTACTCACCGTCATCGTCCTCATCGATCTTGCCTCTCATCGCCATCATAATAGAATCCGCGATCCATGAAGGCAAGGCAAAGGCCATCAAATAGATATAGAACAGACGAGGAGAGCCGTCTTTCCAGCCCATTTCTGCTACTGCATTCTTGCCCTCGGTTACAGAGAGATTCGATATCATGTTGAAATAGGAATAGAACTGAGTGAACAGCCGCACGAATGGTGATTTCGCCTCAAACGAACTGGCATCCTCGGGAGCAAACGAGCCCTGTGTTTGACGGACAATCGAATCGGCCAGCTCGACAGCTTTCTTTTCCATCTCCCCGGCCTTAATAGCCTGGTCATAAGCACCCTGCCAGGTAATCACATCAACGATATGTTGAGCAGTACCAGACAGCCAATACCCAGCTCTCATGCCGAAATCTTGCGCCTTATCGTACTTACTTTGAATCAGGATATCCCGCAGTTCACCGGATATCTGACTGATCTCATTGTCCAGCCGGTCACGCATCCATGGGGATTTGTCCGTGATTGCCCTGGTCAACTCCATCGGTTGTTTGCTTAACTGGAAAAGTGCCGAGCCTATCCGAGCAGGGCTCACTTTGACCATGGCCGGCAATAACCCGGTAAGCTGTTGAGTGGCATTTCCAAGATTCGCGGCCATCAGCTGCAGACCGGTCCGCCGCCTGAGCCCCCTGAATATTGCATCAGCCGCCTTGCCGCCCCAGCCTGCCGACTTGGTTTCGACAGCCTGCCGCGCAGTACGCTTCAGCCAAGGAATCAGCATCTCGCTTGACCACGCCGGATTGATCTCTTTGAAAACCTCTTTCAGTTCAGAGTTATTCAAAATCCGGCCCACATCCTGAATTGCAGGTCCCATGTAAGAGAACCGGAGAACCTTGTCAACATGCACAGCAAGCAGGCCCAGATCCAATAGAAGAGGCTTGTTATATCCGGCCACCCTCGACATGGTGAAGCCCTTGCCGGTTGTAGCAGGGAACATGCTTGACGCGTTTTCCTGTAATAGATTTTCCTGATCGGCACGTTCAGCAGCAGACTCGACAATATAAGGATCGGTGATTGCAGGGACGTAGCCACCACGGAAGATGCCGAATGGTGTCTCCACCGGCCAGGCTGTTATCTCGGAAAAGTGGTAACCATACATATCATGGTGCGCTTTCTGTGCTGCCGGTTTCGTGCTTTCCAGCAAGTCCCATACCTCTTGAGCGAAAGCGTAATCATCAGCGACAAGCACGCTCTCTGAATACATACGCCTCAGGAAATTATCCCACTCTGTTTTATCAAGTCCGTTTTCGTCCTGAGTTGCCCACCCCCGTCCAACAAGCAGTTTTTTAAAGTTCGACTCGTTACCAGTGTGCAAGATTGCGTGGAGCAATTCGCCCTTGTTCTTGAAGGTGTAACCGATTTCAGGAGCCGCAATCTTCTTATCCTGAAAGGTCTCTTTGTCCAGCCTTGCAAATACCTCCCGGAGCTTTTCAATAACTGGCTTTTTCTCTGTTTTATACTGAGTTACCGCCTGATAAATCGGTTGCACAATGTACTTTCTAAACGGTCCCGCATCGCCCCGATCCATCTCAACCGACCAGTGTTCAACCCGCTTGAGCGCCGCCCCCATCCCCAGGAAACCGATCTTGATTTTCTGGAGATTCGAGACAGCAGAAGTTTTGCCGATACCGGCCAGGGACCGCGCCCGGCTACCAATCTGAAGAATCAGGTCGTCATTGATATCTTCAAGAGTGACCTCCCGGCCATCAATCATGGCAATCTTGCTCCGTCTGGATAAGTGCCAGAGGTTATTGACCGCATCCATCAGCCCGACGAACTCCTCAATATTGAGCTGCTTGTACGGTTTCGGCATCCTGGTTGCCACGTCCACCGCCATCTGCAAGGACTCGTACAGATTCGGGTCATACTGTTCCACCAGCCGGAGAGCGGCCATTGCCTCGATAGGCGCGGCCCCGATCTGGTATTGAGCGAGTATTGCCCGAGCAGCCGTCACGATGTTCATATCCCGAGTTGCCGCCAGCCGCTTGTCAGATTTCTTTACAAGGTCCAGCCACTTGCCGACCTGCTTATCAACCATCTTTTTAACGTTGGCCGCTTCCCGGTACAGATAATGATTGAGAATCTGCCGCTGTTTCGCTTCTGCCGCTTTTGCCCAATCCTTTTTGGCCGCCGCCTCGAACGCTTCCCGGCCAGCCTTGGCCGCAGCCTGTTCAAAGCGGTACGGCATCAGTTCTTCAATGGTCTTTTTGCCGATCATCTCCCGCGCCAGGTCCTTAAAGAACTCAGCAGAAGGAATCGAACCCATAGCCGCGGATCTTGCCGCCTTGTTCTCACCCTCTTTTACCCGACTGACTTTCTCCGCCGTTGCCTGAAGCCGACGCATGGCCCGGAGTTCTTCACCAAATACCTTGCCCTGTTCATCAGAATGCACCGTGAGCACCGCCTCCTCGGCCCCTGTGCCGTCCGTCAGCATGTCTCCATGCTCTTTCCTCATCCGCCTATCTGCCTCGGCCTGGATGAACTCCTTGCGATTCGGAGCGGTAATCATGGCCTCGATCAAATCAGAGCCGGACTCAAAGCCCATCATCTCTGCCACCTGATCCGCCGTGACGCCACCCTCCTTGATGAAGATGCCGCGAGGCAGACGCTTGACGATGGATTTACCATATTGCTTTTCGAGTGACTTCCGGTCTAACTTGATAGGAGTCTCTGCGCCGGCGAACGTGACGCCCTTTGTGAGCACCTGGATTGCCTGATAGACTTCATCCTCCTGAGTCTCTGCGTCTATCTCCTCGGCCATCTTCTTGAGACCTTCAGCCCACCAGATTTTATTCTGTCGGGAGAGTTCAGCCATGTATTCACGTTCCAACTTTTCGATCTGTACCGCGTGAGCTTTTTCACCCTGCTTGCGGTAGATTTGAAACTCTGCCTCAGTGACCCCCATATCCGCTGCAGTCGTGAAGACCTCCTTCATGTTTTGCCGCTTACGTGCCGCCTCGATTTCTTCATCAGAAGCAACCAGCCGATCGAACACGCCGCGGACATCATCGTTAAGCTTGACGTTAAGCGCCTTGAGTTCCTTATAGACCTGAACGAGCCAGGCTTTCATACGGGAGAAAGTGCCCTGTAATTCCACCGAGGGAGCCTTACCCTCCATAAGATACGCCTCGAAGGACCGGGCAATAATTTCGTGTGGCGCTGCTATTTCGTTGAGCCGATCTGATTCACTTTGCGTATAAGAACGGTTTTCTTTTGAGACCGCGTTCCTGATTTGTTGCGCTTCTTCCTCCAATTTAATTTTATTTTCTAGCGACCCGTATCCCGAATAGTCTAAAAGTGTCTGAAAATCATCTCGTATCTGCTGAGGAGCATCATCTTTTGCAGCCAGATCACCAAGTACCTCGAAGTAAAAATGACCAAGTTCATGCTGGAAGGTGCTCAGATCTGCATTCTCCAAGAACCCGATATTGAATTTACGATCAGCACCAAACTTGATGAAGCCTCGCTTCTGATCTGCCTGTTTCTGATATAAGGCTTTTGCTTCGTCAAATGTCGTTAGATCGAGAATTTCAGATGTATATTTACCCTGCTTTGCCCCTTCTTCTATCGTAATAACACCATCAAAACCAGCATTCAAGATTGCAAGGCTGAGTTTTTTACCTCGCTTTTTACCGAAAACTTCACTTAAATTTTGTTTCCACCCATCAGCTTGCATAACCAAAGGATTTTTAAAAGTCAGTTCGCCGGATATCATCTTATCGTTGAGGTTTAAGCCTTCCAAGTTATCGACCTGGTTTATATATCGGCCTGATGGTTCGAAGCCTCGCCCAAAAGGAGAATCTTTTTTAGGCTTGCCGTGAATCTTTGTTGCAGATTCGGTGTTGTGAATAAACTTGAACGTAACCGGCTTGCCTGTCTCAAAACCTTCTACAGTATCAAGATTTAACTTTTCCAGTATTTGCGGCGAACCATGCCAGGCGGATTGGAAGAGGATATTCGGATTCTGCGGATCGAATTCGCCGGAGTTGCTTGACTCGGAAATAAGTTGTTTTTTATCAACTCTTGAGATAATTGCCCCTGTCATTGCGCTTTTTGCAGACGTGCTATCAAAAAAACTGTAAACGGTAGATTTCTTGCTCTTGCTGGTGTTGTTGTAATAGTCCACCGAATTCTTGATGATTATTCCGTCGTGACCATTGTCCTTTGCTTCCGATAGATGCTTTTCTGTTTCCCTCCAATTTGCCCCTGCTGCGTCAACTATCATGGGATTTTGCAATGAGAGATAAATTGATATCGTCATAGGCTCCGCATTTTGGAAGTCAAATGCTCTGCGGTCATCAGCGTAACTGTCTGCTGCTCCATATGAATCAGAGGCAAAAAAACCATCGCGCGTCAGACTTCTGAAACCTTCCTTAAGTAACCCGCGCACGTCAGGGCTCCCATGATAAACCACCAAAGGCTTACCATCGGCATCAACAACTTTGCTGTCCTTGAACCACGCCCAAAAGCTCCGTATCCCCTCCTCTGTCTGTGCCAGCGGTTGGCCGTTGCTGTTTACCGTCCAGCGGTCTACGCCGTCAATAGTGATCTTCTCGGGGAGGGCTTGATTCATCATATTGCCGCCGTCGGCAAATTGATCAGCAGCAGCCCCCTGCAATGCCGCCCGTATTTCCTCGTTCGTCATGCCCTGGATATCTATGTCCTGCGAATCAAGATACTCTTTCATCTGTTTGAGAGACAGTTGATCGTTGAGCAACCGCTCGTCAAGACCATTCGGAGAATAGACGCCACGCCCGGCCACATCGTTTGCAATCGCGTCCAGCAGATCCCTGATTGCTGCACCATCGGGAAGATAACCTTGCTCCTTTGCCGCCAGAAGTGCTTGATCCATATCAAAGCCATCTTTGCGGATCAGCTTCTTGGCCTGCCGCTTGCCGAGATCCAAATTTTTCAGTTCGCCGCCTGCGTCCTGCACGCCCTTTTCACTCAGCATCTCCACCAGTGATTTACCCCGAACCGCTGGATCTTTCGGGATATCGTTCGCTCGAAGTCGATCAAGCAGAGGATCAAGCGACAAATCCACTGAGAGCCGTTTTGAGAGGATATCGGGCAGCGGCCTGGTGATGGTGAGGCCATATTGCTTGAATAGCTCGTGAGCATCCTGCCCGGTCCTTGCCGCCAGTGTTCTGAATACCGACCGCATGACCTGAGCATTGCGTTCAGCCGTCCCACGCTCCATGCCAGTGCCGAGCAGTTGACCGACAACATCATCATAGACCTTGATATCTGATTGTGTCGGAGCGATACCTTCAGCCTCGGTAATGAGATCCTGAAGCGCCTGGTCCCGACCTGTCTTGTCGAATTCCTGAGCCTCCCTCATGGTTGACGAGCCAAGCCCGAGCCGCACATCCTCAATCAGCGTCTTGTAATACTCTTCCCCTGTGAACTTCTGCGCGAACTCCTCCAGAGGAATGGCAATCTCGGAGCCAGTAGCCAGGGCCTCAAGGTATGAAGTGGTGTCACCGAACATCTCAGCCGCTTTTTGTTGAGGATCGAGTCCGGCAGATTGCCACAATTCCGTCAATTTATTGGCGTCTACATAGGCATGTTCAGGAGTGCCGTGTTCCTCTTTCATGGTCTTGATAAGTTCCTGCATCTTTTCCGGCATCCGTTCACGCAGCTTTGCCGCCTGCACACCATCACCCAAAGCAAGAAGAAAATCCCTGTTATTGCCTGCCTGGTTGAACTTATCGACAGACGCCCCCAGCCGCTCCAGGCCCTTGGCCGTGACCACCATGCCACCGGAACCCACCAGAGTTGCAATCAAGGTTTCAATCGCCGCAGCCGGACGTTGCTCGACATAAGTAGAAAACGGTTTGTCAGGATTGAGAATCGCCCAATCGTTGAGATCCTGCATCAGCGTTGCCGCCTCTTCCCCGACAACCTCCTTGCCGACGAAATCCTTGGCAAACTTCATGAAACCGCTTTTCGCCTTGAGGTTATTGACAAAGGCCAGCGCCGGTATCATCTCCGTTGCATACTCGATTGCGCCCTGAGAGCCGCCAT
>Ga0209212_1005468_pt1 | contig 15105 bp, 15 predicted proteins | sample RifGroC2_FD_183996 | JGI IMG/M metagenome (GOLD analysis project Ga0209212, IMG submission 183996) | Groundwater microbial communities from Rifle, Colorado, USA - Groundwater C2 (SPAdes) (version 2) | ecosystem: Environmental > Aquatic > Deep subsurface > Groundwater | place: Rifle, Colorado... | reverse complement strand
ATTTTTTTTACACCCCACAAATGGAATCACATGAATCGCAAGGCCAAGGCGCAGAATACCAAGGGCCGAAAGTTTTTGGGCGAGGGTATCACCGTGATATTAAATATAACAACAAGGTTGAACACTCGGTTAAAAACAGTTGGAATGTGAGTCCCGACGGGAATAGCGGTTCAATGAGTCAAACACTCATCAGGAGTTATGATCACAGCGTGGATGGGGAATATGGCACATTGGTTGGGCCGGGCGCCCATTATGGATATGGATATTAAAGTAAATAAAGGAAGGAGAGAAAAATGAAGAAAATTTTGTCAGTGTTGGTATTTATTTTTTGTTTCATTGTAGCCATGCCGTTAGTTAAGGCGCAAGACTACGATGGCTGGGTTTCTAAACAACAAATACCGGTTCATCATGAAAGCAGAGGCCTTGACATAAGACACAGTTCCGTCAAATGGGGAGGCAAAAAGCTTTCATGGGTTTCTGCTTTTAATTTCAGATTACATGGTCACTACAGCAAAAGCAGTCCCAGGATTATCCAATCTACAAGAACAACTTCCCTTATTAGAAATAGTAAGGTGAACAAAAGGCGTTGACTATAGCAAGTCAGCGCCTCTTTTTTTATTTTTTTAAAACCCTTTTACTTATCCACAGTTTGGCCATAAAAAACGTCAGTTTTATTATTTGAAAATGATATAATAAGAGTGCGGTGGAGAGCCGTTATTTTGGCATACTTACCGAACAAAAAAATATGGTTTCTTCTTGTTTTCATCCTGCTTATTTTCGCGGGCTGGTTTTACTTTTCCGGTTATAAAAACAAGCAAATTCAATATGTCGCCGATAAGGAAAAAAGTTCTTTAGCTGTTGTTTTAGAGCAGACAAGCCAGCTTGACGCAGATACTGACGGCGACAGCCTGAAAGATTGGGAAGAATTGCTTTGGAAAACCGACCCGAACAAGGCCGACACCGATGGCGACGGGACAAACGACAACGAAGAAATAACTCTCAACAGGAATCCGCTCAAAGCCGGTCCGAATGATAAAATTTCGGCCAAAGAAGACCTTGTCGCCCAAGAAAAGGCCGTTTCAGACAGCAAGCAAAATACCATAACCGCCGCCTACGCCAGAAAATTTCTGACGGAATATATGACCTTGAAACAGCAAAAAGGGGAGTTGACGGATTTAGACAAGCAAAATCTAGTGCAATCGTTTATGGACAACTTAGAGCCGTTAACTGTCGCCGATCAATATAGCGCAACAGACATAAAAACAGTCGCCGACACAAACGATTCCGTAAAAAAATACGCGGAAGAAATGAAAAAAATTTTTATTGACGAAAAGCAGGGTTTAGTAAGCGAGCCGGAGGTTTTTAAGGCGCTTATGGAAAATATTCAAGAGAGCAAAGATTTTCAGAAAGATATTGAAAGTTTGAATTATTCCATCGGCAAATACGAGGAATTGATAAAAAAAATGATGAATATGGTTATTCCGAAAGAACTGTCAGAAAATCACTTGGAAGCGATAAACGGGTTTAACAATACAAAGATTGCCATAAAAAATATGACTTTTGCTTCGTCCGATCCCGTGAAGGCGGTAATGGGCAGAAAACTTTATGATATTGAGCTTAAAAGAGCTTATGACGCTTTGATAAGTGTTCAGAATGTTTTTAGCGAATACAAAATTTATGTTTTTAATAATTTATGACATTGGCGCGATTTAAAAAATATATAAGTTTGTTGCTACTTTTTATTATGCTTTTTAGTTTTCTGCCGAAAGACAATATCGCAAAAGCTCAATTAGATGGGTTTGGAAGCGCTGTGGGTAATTTAGGCACCGGCGGAGGAGGAATGCTTGATATGCCAGCGACAGGAGTTTCTGAAAGCGGGTTGGGATTAGGCTCTGAAGCCGGATCTGGCGCGGCGCAAGGCATTCCGGTTAAAGATAATGGGGCATGGTTTCAGCGAATTTTTAAAAACATTAAAGATTCATGGTATCAAGCCATGGATCTTGAGCAAGGCAGAGAACTGACCGTTAAAGAGTATATTCTTGACCCGTTGGCTTGGACGGCGGCCAATGTCATTATAGACAAGTTTGGCGATGCAATGGTGGACTGGATAAGAAGCGGATTTGACGGCAGTCCGATGTTTCTTAGCGACCCGGAAGGATTTTTCCGGGACACCGCCAATGATTTTAGTGGGGCGATTATTGACGCTTTAGATATGGAATGGCTATGCGACCCGCTCGGCAAATTGCGCATAAATCTGGATTTCTTTTTTCCGGGCACCGACAGAGCAAAATACAGGTGCACCTTTAACGATATCGCGGACACTTTTGAATCTTACGCGAACAGAGACGATATCAGCGACTGGATAAATGTCAACGTGAATGTCCGTGAAAGAAATATAGTCAGGTTGTATGGTAGCGATTACAGAAACGGCGGATTTTTGATGTGGTTGTTCACCGCCCAAAAGAAAAACAACGACCTGGGCAGAACGCTTCAAACCGCCGATGATGTTTATGCCGCCGTTAATGCCAGGGTGGGTATGGAAGGATTCCAACTTGATATATATAAAGGCTTTTTCGGGGTAAAAAAATGCGTGGAATGGGAAGATGTGCAAAGCGGAAGCAAGAAGTGCCTTAAATACGAAACTAGAACCCCCGGCAATCTTGTCCAAGATCAGCTTGAAAATTCAACCAATAAAGACCTAAGAAGATTACAAGTAGCCGATGAGGTGGATGAAATCATCGGCGCGCTAGCCACCACTATGATGGGCTGGTTGCTTACCGGCGGAAACGATGGCGGGGGCGTGCTTGGCTACGACAAAGATTCCGATTATTCCGGCAGTAATCGGGACCACTATGGAGAATTGAGCAAGAGCCAGCAAACTATCAATAAAAAATCAAACATATCCAGCCAAATCCAAACAATTAAAGGGCGGGAAGAAAATTACAGGGAAGTTTTGAATGATTATGCGGATACTTTGTATGAAACCAAAGAAAAACTGGAAATTGTATTAGCTAAACTTAAATGCATAAGAGCCACCAGCACCAACGATACCGATAATTCCTATGACGATGCGGACTGCGACGGCGCGGACGAAGATATTAAAAACATCAGCCTTTCCGCTATGAATAAAACCGAAAGCGACATAACTTCCGATATTAGCAAAACGGAGAACAAGATAAGCGATATAGACACATCAATATCAAATTTCAACGGCAAGTATGGCGATAACGCCACTTCCACTTCCGTTCAAGCCCTGGAATTATTTGACGAATTTGAAAACGAAGTGATGAATGCCGGCAGTCTTGGAAAGATAACCAGTATCATAAATGAATATTGCTATTCTTATAACAAAGACAACAAAACAGGGAAAATCTGCGGATTGTTCGGCGAAAAATCTGATAGTGAAAGTATGGCCGTTTATATTTCCGGCGAAAGCAATCCGGCGACGCAAGACGGTAATGGCGTTATAAAGACAAAAATTTACTGGAAAGCTCTTAATGCCGAATCTTGCCAATCCACCGGCGGAGACAGCGACAAGACCTGGAAGAAAACGGAAATTTCCACCAGTGGCAGTTATACGACAACAAGCTTTGAAGACGGCGAATCCAGGACTTACGGCGTGAAATGTTCTGATGCGGAAAACAACACCGAAACAGCGGAAGTTTCCGTTTCGGCGGACAGCTCTGCGACCGCCGAGATGTCCGGCAGTTTATTCGCCAAATCTCTTTTCGTCAAATCCGGCGAATCGTCTTCGCTTTATTGGTTAAGCTCCAACGCCAGCCAATGCTATTTGTATTCCGACCAAGATTCTTTTTCGGGCGACGCGGAGTATGTTACCAACTCTTCCGATGGGTGGTTTGCGGGAGGCGAAGGCTATTACTTAAAAACATCATTGACTAAAACAACGGGGCAATCCACGGCGACATTCAACGCCGGAGAAACTTTCAAATACAAGCTTATCTGCGGAGATTCCAGCGAGGCGTATAGTGTTCTTTCCGAATTGGAAATTTCGTCCGAAGACGGCGAGAAAGAAACTTATAAAACCCACACCCAAAAAGAATATAATTCATTAAGCAACGAAACAGCCAAAATAACGATCAAGGCGGAGAATCTTATTCTTGGGTTTGCTTGCATCCTTGATGATTACACCCAAAATGAAGATGTGACCAAGTCGGAGTGCAGTAGTTTTGAGTCAAGTTCTTCGTCATCATCACAATAAAATTATGTTTAGAAAAATTATCACATATTTCCTAATACTCGCGGTGGTGTTGCCGATATTCGCTTCGGTATTTCCATTTGGGGCGGGTGTTAAGAGAGCGGAAGCGGCCAATCCGACAACGCAGCTCACCAGCAGCGACGGAAAAGTTTATGACCCTTGCGGTAAAACTGTCGGAGTATGGGAAGGCAGAGTCGGAGAATGTCTGTCATATCAAATAGTTTCAATTTTGTATGACTGGGTTTTGCAAGGAACGATTTGGGTAGCCGGTTTGGCAGGGAGCCTTTTTAACGCCAGCATCCAGTTTTCTTTGACCGGCGATATTTTTGACGCGGACAAAAACATAATGATAAAAGACGGTTGGACGATGGTCAGAGACCTGCTTAACCTTATCTTTATTTTCATTCTTCTTTATGCGGCGATATCCACTATTTTGCAACACGGCAATATGGATATTAAAAAAATACTGCCAAGCCTTATCATTGCCGCCCTGCTCATTAATTTCAGTATGCTGATTACCAAGATGGTCATAGACGCTTCCCATATTTTCGCTTGGGAATTTTATAATCAAATAGATGTCAAAAATGAAGAAAAGTTGGGTGACGGAGAATTGTTTGCCAATATGAAAAATGACATAGAAGTGTACGGCGAGTTTGAAAAAAAGAATTTGGCCAATGTTTTTATGGCCGGTTTCAATCCTCAAGAATTATTGACAGGGAAGGAAAAAAAGAAAGGCGAAGATGATAAAGATGCCAACAAGTCACAATGGAAGCAAGTTTTGCAGGATAAAATAGATAAAGGAGAGAGTATAAGCGATGCTTGGTGGCAGATGGGGCTTATTTTAATACTTGAGTCGGTATTGGCCATTTTTGCCGGGTTTATTTTACTGGCCGGGGCGATTATGTTCGTTCTTAGGGTGGTGGTTTTGTGGCTGGTGATGATTTTCTCTCCCATAGCTTTTTTGGGAATGATTTTGCCGAGTATGCAAAAATATTCCGGAATGTGGTGGAAATATCTGATAGACCAGTCGTTCTTCGCTCCAGCATTTTTGTTTATGTTTATGCTTGTGACGAAATTCATAAACAGTGATTTTATTGACAGTATTTTTAGAGTTTCAGAGACTTCTGATTCGTTTATAGTTTTAGGTGTAAACGGGGGAGCGATTGCGCTTACTTTTTTCCACTTTGCCGTTGTGGCGGGGCTTATGATGGCTTGTCTTATCGTCGCCAGGCAACTTGGCGGCAAAACGGCCGAATTCGGAATTGGTGGCGCCCATAGAATCAAAGGCTGGGCGTTGGGAGCTCCAGGCAAAGCGCTAAAATACGGGCAATACGGAGTCAATAATCGTTTGGGAAGATGGGCTGGCGGGTTGGCTGGCGACAGTAATTGGTTTGCCAAATCAATCGGAAGAATTCCGGGCGGTAATATTCTAGGGAGAAAGTTGGGCGCGATGAAGAAAGCCGATGAAGACAAGGCGAGAAAAGCGGCGGAAAAATACGCGGGAACATTAAGCAAGGAAGGGAGAGATTCATTGGACAAAGACAAAGAGAGAGGATTTGTTGGCAGAGTGATGTATGGCGGAGGGTTGTCTAAGCCAACAAGAGAGGGATATGAAAAAGTCATAGCCAAGAAAAGAGCCGATAAATATGAGGAAGAAAAATACAGAGATAGTTTGGCAGTATTGGCTGGAATTAATGACGGTAAAGATAGTAGCGGCAATATTATTAAGAGAGAGGTTATAATTAAGGGCATGCTTGACAAAGGAGAGAAGAAAAAACTTGATGAGACAATAGAAAAAACAGGAGAAAAAATGGCCGGGTATATTAGAAAAGCCTTTGAATTAATTGAAAAAAGGATTAGAGAAATTTCTGGCGATTTAGAAGTAAAAAGGGGTAATTTATATAAAGCGATTAACGACGGTAAAACTCCGGCAGAAATTCAGCTAATAAAAGATGAAATAGTAAAACTTGAAGGAAAGAAGGCTAAAATGAACGGAGTAAAAAATGTTCTGACTGAAAAGAAGACAGAAAGAGAATCCATAGAAAAACATGTGGATAAATATGAAACCAAACAAGATTCAGAAAAATTGGGAGCGAAATTTAGCAGTTCCGGCGCGGGAGGAGGCGGCGGAAAGGGTGGCGGAGGAGGCAAAACAACGCCGTAAAATAATTTAAAAATTTATGAAAAATTTTACCGAAGAACAAATAGCTCAAATGTATGACAATCTTCCCGAAGATATCAAGGATGCCATTTTTGGCTTGGAGATGAATGAAATTGTGGAAAAAATCGGTCGGGAAAATCAATTAAACATTGAACAGATAGGCGACTTGGCCAATGAAACAGGAATGGTGATGCTCGGCGTTACCCATCCCAATGAGTTTATAGGCAATTTGGCGGACAGGCTGGAAGTGGATAAAGAAAAAGCCAGAGTGATAGCTCAAGAGATAAACGAGCAGATTTTCAAAAAAGTTCGCGATTCGATCCGGAAGATTCATAATACGAGAGAAGAGGCGGAAGAAGAACCAACAAAGGGTTACCCTTTGTTCAACAAAGGGTTACCCTTTGTTCAAGATGAAAGAACGGAAATTTTGAAAGAAATAGAGAAAGACCACACTCAAGAAAATCTTGTGCCGGAGATTATGAAGGGCAATGCCAATCCGTTTGAGGAAAAAATGAAAGAAGGAGTGCTGATAGCGCCGGTGGAAGAAAAGAAAATAGAGGCGCCGGCGCTTTTGCCCGAACCGGAAAAGCCGAAAAAATACCAAGGCTTTGACCCCTATAAAGAGCCGATAGAATAAATTTATGCGTTTTCAAGTCCCCCAATTTATAGAAATAGAGAGCAAAATTTTCGGACCGCTGACCTTCAAGCAGTTTATTTATCTGGCTGGCGGGGCGGGCGTAATTTTTCTTATCTACATAACTTTGCCGTTTTTCATCGCCGTAATGTTCATCGTGCCGATAGGCGCATTCGCCGTCGCTTTGTCTTTCTACAAAGTTCACAATCGGCCGTTTATAAAGGTCACCGAAAACGCTTTTCGTTATTACACGGCGCCGAAAATTTACGTCTGGAAGAAAGAGAAAATCCAACAGCCGACCTCCATTGATAAGCTGACCTTAAGACAGGCGGAAAGAGGAGTAAGCCCCGGATACATACCTAAGCTTACCAGAAGCAAACTGAAAGATTTGGCTTGGAGTCTGGATATAAAACACAATATTAAATAACTGCTATAATAAACAAAAATGGCGACAACAACCAAGCCAACCCAAGAATTCATTCCGATAAAAGAAATTCGCGACGATGTCTTTATTTTGAAAGACGGCTCTTTGCACATGATTCTTATGGCCTCTACTTTAAACTTCGCCCTTAAGTCGGAAGAGGAGCAGAACGCCATAATTATGCAATACCAAAACTTCTTGAACTCTTTGGATTTTTCAGTCCAGTTTTTCATCCAATCCAGAAAGCTTAACACCGATTCCTACATCGCCATGCTCTCCGAAGCCGAGAAAAATCAGGACAACGAGCTGATGAAAATCCAGACGAAAGAATATATAGAATTTATAAAAAATTTCGTCAAAATGAGCAATGTGATGGCCAAAGCTTTTTACATTTCCATTCCTTATTCCACCGCCGCCATGGAGGTCAAGAAAAGTTTCGTAGGCAATCTTGTGGGCGGTTTTTCCAAAAAAACGGCCGGGCAATTGTCGGACCGATTTGAGGAAAACAAAATCCAGCTTCAGCAGAGAGCGGACATAGTGTCGCAAGGTTTGGCGCGCGTTGGAGTGAGAGTGGCTCCGCTTAACACCGAAGAATTGATAGAATTGTTTTACGAGCTGTTCAATCCGGGCGAGAAAGAAAAAAGCGGAGCGGGTAAAACACAAAAATAAAAAACACTTTATTATGGATATTCTCAACAATTTATTGGGCAAAAAAAACAAAGCGAACGAGCGGGAAATTCTTCCCGTTATTCCCCGCGAAATTTACGAGGCGGGCGTATTGAGGTTGCAGGATATCATCGCCCCGTCGGCCTTGGAGATAACTTCCAACCACATAAAAATCGGGGAGAAAGTCGCTAGAGTTTTATTTGTGATGTCCTACCCTCGCTTTCTGGCGTCTAATTGGTTTTCTCCGGTGATAAATCTGGACAAGGTTTTTGACATTTCCATATTCATCCACCCCATAGACACCGCGTCAGTTTTGAGGCAGTTGCAGAAAAAGGTGGCGGAAGTCCAGTCGCAGATTCACTTGAAAGAAGAAAAAGGCTTTATCCGCGACCCGATTTTGGACACCGCTTTTCAAGATTTGGAGGATTTGAGAGATAAGCTTCAGCAGGCGCAGGAAAAACTTTTCAATGTCGGAGTTTATCTGACCGTTTACGCCGACAATGAAGAAGAGCTGAATCAGACCGAAACGGAAATAAAGTCCATATTGGAATCAAAGTTGGTTTACGTCAAACCGAGCTTGTTCCAGCAGAAAGAAGGGTTGGAAACGGTTTTTCCTTTAGGGACGGACAAGTTGGATGTCAGCACCCAGCTTAATTCGTCGCCCATTTCCAGCCTTTTCCCTTTCGTTTCCTTCGACCTGTCGTCGGACAAAGGAATTCTTTACGGCATCAACCGGCACAACAACAGCCTGGTGCTTTTTGACCGATTTTCTTTGGAAAATTACAATTCCGTCATTTTCGCCAAAGCCGGCTCGGGAAAGTCTTACACCACCAAACTGGAAGTGCTTAGAAGCCTTATGTTTGACACGGAAGTGATAATCATAGACCCGGAACGGGAATATGAATACTTGGCCGAAGCGACGGGCGGAAGATATTTCAATATATCTCTTAACTCCATCCACCACATCAATCCTTTTGATTTGCCTCCGGTGCGGGAAGACGAATCTCCGGCTGATGTTTTGCGGTCCAATATCATCGCTTTGGTCGGTCTTTTCCGGCTGATGCTCGGCGGGCTTTCCACCGAAGAAGATTCCATAATGGACCGGGCGATTACGGAAACTTACGCCTCCAAAGACATCACCGCCGAAACTGATTTTACCGGCGCCGCGCCGCCGACTTTGTCCGACTTGGAACTGGTTCTGGCTGGCATGGAGGGCGGGGAATCTCTGGCTCAAAGGATGGCCAAATATACCAAGGGCACATGGGCGGGGTTCATCAATCAGCCGACCAATGTGGACATAAACAAAAAAATGGTGGTTTTCTCCATCCGAGATATGGAAGACGAATTAAGGCCGATAGGAATGTATCTTATCACTCATTATATTTGGAACACAATCCGAAGAGACATAAAGAAAAGATTGCTGGTCATAGACGAGGCTTGGTGGATGATGAAATACGAAGACACAGCTTCCTTCTTATACGGCATTGCCAAAAGATGCCGGAAATATTATCTGGGGTTGGCTACAATCACTCAAGACGTGGGCGACTTCTTGGCGTCTCCTTACGGCATTCCGATTATTACCAACTCTTCCATCCAACTTTTGCTCAAACAGTCGCCGGCAACCATAGACATCGTGCAAAAAACTTTCAACCTGACTGACGAGGAGAAATATCTGCTGTTGGAATCCGATGTCGGGGAGGGGATATTTTTCGCCGGACTCAAACATGTCGCTATCAAAATATTGGCCTCTTACACCGAAGACCAAATAATCACCTCCGACCCGGCCCAGCTGATGGCGATAAAAAAAGCCAAAGAAGAATATAATCTGACCCAACAATAATAAATATGGAAATAAGTCCAATTGAAGAAGAAAAACAAGCGAATTTTAATCGTTCAAGATTGCAATCAGCGCGAGAGAGTAGAGAAAATGACGAAAAGGACGCAATTAAAAAAGAACCTAGAATTAGCGGCGCAACAGGATTTTTTATGTTATTTGCGGCTGGTTCAATGGATGGGCTTCAAATTTTACTGGAGTGGTTAGTCATAGGCCTTTTTATTAATTGGTTTATTGACATTTGTGTTTGGGGATTATTTTTTCTGTGGTTTAAATCAAAAGGGGTTAATTTTAATCTTAAAAAGGGGTTGATATTCAACGGGCTAGCCTTTTTAGAAATAATTCCCGTAGTCGGAGAATTGCCGTTATGGATACTGGACATTTCCGCAATGATTGTAATTGTAAAAACTGAGGACAAGATGGTGAAAAATTATTAAAATGATAAAATATAAACAATGAAAATCACCAGAGAGTTAAAACAAAAAGCGGCAAAAATTGCTCAAAAACATCATATTTCATTGATGATCATTTTCGGTTCCCAAACGCAAGGAAAAACTCATCCCAAAAGCGATATTGATGTTGCCGTTTTGCCGGCAAAAACGGCAAGAGATATATCTATGAAAATTTATTCTGATTTTCTTGGCGACATGGAAAAGATTTTTCCCGGTGTTAAAGTTGATATTGCTTTAATTCCTTTAGCCGACCCGTTCCTTTTGGACAATATTGCCAAATCAGGACAACTTCTCTTTGGCAAAAAAATAGATTTTATTAAATTTCAATTGCGGGCTTTTAACCGCTTTCAAGATTATTTGCCTTATTTCAAACTGGAAGAAAAGTCGGTACGCGGCCTTATCAAGCAACTTCTTTAAATAAAATGCCTATTAGCCAAAAATTAATTTTTCGGAAAATAAATTTTATTCTTCGGGACATGCAAAGATTGAAGCCCATTTCCTTGTTATCTTACAACGATTATCGGAAAAATTATGACAACGAAGTTTTAAGCGAAAGATATTTAGAGAGAATTTTAATGAGAGTTATAGATATTAACTACCATTTGTTAATAGAAAGCAATTATGCTTCGCCCAAGGATTATTTTGAATCATTTACAAGGTTGTCTAGCGATTTGCGTATTTTTTCTTATGATTTTGGCCGCCGCATAGCTCGTTTTTCCGGCCTAAGAAATAGACTGGCGCATGAATATGATGAAATTGACGAAAATAAAATTTGTAAAGAAGTCAAAAACATATTTAAAGAATTGCCGCAATACCTAAGAGCTGTTGAAAAATTTATAAACAAAAGTCAAAAACAAAAGAAGTTAATTCAATGAAAAAAGGATTTATTTTTTTTATATCGTTAATTTTTACTCTGTCCATTTTTTCTTTGCCGAAAAACGGGTTGGCGCAGGAGATAAACGATTACAGTTCCGACTTTTCCATAGAGTTAGTCCCAGATAATCCTCGCCCAAACCAAACAGTTTCAGCCAAAATTGTGAGCTATCAGTTTGATATAAATAGAAGCGACATAACCTGGATTTTGGACGGAAAAACGATCGCTTCCGGAACGGGCAAGAAAACAGCCGATTTTGTTTTGCCGCCGCTCGGCCAAGAAACCGTTTTAACGGTAAGCATTGTTACCAACGAGGGCGTAAAAACTTCCAAAACGAAAAAATTTTCCGGCAGCGACATAGATTTTCTTTGGCAAGCCAATACTTCCGTTCCGGCCGGATATAAAGGGAAAGCTTTGGCGGGACGGAAAGCCTTTGTCAAAATAACAGCTTTGCCTAATTTGTATTCGGCCTCGGGAGCGATTTCCCGCTCCAACCTTGTCTATGATTGGACTTTTAATTATAAAAATTTGCCGGACGATTCCGGCGCCGGCAAAAATACTCTGCTTATAAGACTGAACGATATGGGCGATTATGTGATAGGCGTGAAAGTTTCCACCAAAGACAAGAGGACGAGTTTCCAAAAATATCTTCACTTGTCGGCGGAAGGCGTCTCGCCCAAACTCGTTTTTTACGCCGATGACCCGCTGGAAGGGCCGTTTTACATTAAATCTCTCGGTAACAAAATAACGCTAAAAACCAAAGACATAAACATCAGAGCGGAACCGTATTTTTTCAACCAAGAAGACGGCAAGGCAACTTACAGATGGAGTATGAACGACAAAAGTATTAAATCCGGCAAAAAGCCCAATACGATTTCTTTGGTGTCGGAGGAAAATTCAGGCCAAGCCAGGATAAATTTTGAAATGGAAAAAGAGATTGGGAACAATCTGCAGTCGGCGGACGGCGGAGTAAATATCGTGTTTTAAAAATTATGAAAACTGATTTAGCAAAAAAAACAATAAAAATTTTAACGGTGACGATTTTAAGCGTTTTTGTTTTGATATTGTTAAATATTGGAATAGTTAAAGCGGCAACTCAAACTTGGACTGAAGAAACTGATAGTGGAACTGTTACTGTTGTTGAAGAAATAACCAATATAGATAGAAGCAAGGAAACTTCCGGTTGGGGTTCTGGGAGAAATGTTACAAAAACTGAAACAAAAAGATATTATAATTACGGCGACGAATTTGATCAATACGAATTTGGGTCAACAGTAGAAGAAAGTTATTATGACGATAATGGGGATATTAAAACCAGGAGCGGTTCTCAAAGGGAAAACGACAGCGGCGTAATGGAAGATTATTGGGGAGACGCTGATGGGGGCAATTTCGAAGGAAGCACATATGAAAATACGAGCGATACGAATGATACGAGCGGCGGAAAATTCACCTACACCCTTTTGCAGTCTTTGCCTAAAGAAGGAGATGATTTAAGTGAAAATGTTACACTTGAGCAATATCTGACTTGGGCTTTCCGGTTCGTTTTGGCTTTGGCCGGATTTTTGGCGGTGATGATGATTGTGATAGGAGGGGTGCAATATATTATCAGCGGGGCCAGCGAGTCAATGAGAGGAGAAGCCAAAAAACGGATAGAAAACGCCATTTGGGGTCTGGTGATGGCGCTTGTTTCTTATCTTGTTCTTTACACCATAAATCCGAGTTTGGTTGATTTTAAAAATAATCAATTTTTTAAAGAAAAAGAAAAGACAACTTCTGAATCTAATTCTGAAAGTAGTAGTAATAATACTGAAAACGACAACAGTAGTAGCAATGTCGGGGATAATCTTAGGGGCGAGGGTATAACGGAAATAGAAGATGTCCCGTTTGATTTTGGCGACCAATAATAATCAAATTATATGAACAAAACGACAAAAATTATCATAATAGCCGTAATCATCATAATGTTTGCCGCGGGGTTTTTCGCTTTTTTTGCCGGTAAAAAACCGGCGGATGTGACAAATGAGTCAACAACCACTGGCGGTTTCCCCGATACCGGAGACAGCGCCGGAAGAAAATCTTCGGCGAGGTTGGGGGGAGGGTCTAGTAGTTCTAGAATCAGTAAAGACGCCCCTAAAAATATTCTCACCCAGCTGACAAAAAACGCCATAAGCGGGGCGGCTTATTACGGCACGACCACCGCGCTATATATGGAAAGAGCCACCGGCCATATTTATAAAATAAATCTGGACGGAACGAACAAGATAAGATTATCCAATGCCACGGTGCCCAAGAGTTTTGAGGCGAGCTGGTCTTACAAGTCGGACAAAATGGCGGTGAGGTATTTTGAAGACCCGGTGCCGGGAAGCGTCAAATTGACGGTAAAAACATTTCTCGCTTCCATCGGCCACTTGCTCAAAGCGACCAGCACCTCGGAAGCGGAGCTTAAGGGACTGGCTTTGCCGTCAAGCGTTTCGGAAATTGCCGTTTCTCCGGCGGAGGACAAGGTTTTTTATTTGAATAATGCGGGCGATGAACTGACCGAAGGCGTGGTGGCCGACTTCAGCAATAAAAGTCAGAAGAAAATCTTTGAATTGCCGTTCGGCGAATTCAACATAAATTGGCCGACTAGAGATAATATAGCTTTGCTTACCAAACCGTCGGCCAAAGCGGAGGGTTATTTGTATTTTTTGAATTCAAAAACCGGCGCCTTAATCAGAATTTTGGGCGGGATAAAAGGATTGACGGCGGTTGTTTCGCCGGACGGGGAAAAGATTGTTTTCGGCGGTCTTGGCCAAGACGGAATGGAATCAAAAATTTACAACTTGAAAACCAAGACTGTTTCCGAACTGGGGTTTGCCACTTTGGCCGACAAGTGCGCTTGGGGCAAGAAAAATAAGAATATGGTTTATTGCGGCGTTCCAACAGTAATTTCTGGTTCCAATCAGCCTGATAGTTGGTATCAGGGAACGAACTCTTTTGACGATGGCATTTGGAGCAAAAATATTACAACCGGAGAGAGTAAGAATATTTTAAGCCGTTTCGGCGCCGATATTATGAATATTTTTGTCAGCGACGATGAAAATTATCTTATTTTCACCGACAAAAACGACGGAACGCTGTGGAGTTTTAAGTTAAAATAGCGACCAAAACCGGTTTTGGCGCCTTGCATTAAATAATTTATGTGATAGTATGCCAAGCAATGGAAAGAGACAATAAAACCTACGAAATAAATTACCTGATGACGCCTCTTCTTCCGGAAGACGGGGTGGCGGAGGAGACGGCTGTCTTGAGGAAAATAATTGAAGACAATAAAGGATTTGTGGTGGGAGAGGACCAGCCCAAGACGCAGAAATTGTCTTATCCCATCAAAAAATTTGACAGTGCTTATTACGGTTGGTTCAAGTTTTCCGCCGGAGCCGAATCCATTGATAATATAAAAAACGGTTTCAATAAAAACGAAAAGATTTTAAGGGCTTTGATTACCGAAGCCGGAAAGGAAAATGTCGCTCAATTTGCGCCCAGACGCGGCGCCGGGGCGGCAAAGCCGGAAGGCGCGCCTTCGGAAACGGTGGAAAAAGTTGAGATCAAGCCAGAACAAATAGACCAGAAATTGGAAGAAATATTAAAAGAATCATCTTCTTAAAATATGAATCCCGTTAGAAAGTTTAATGTTTTTGACGGGAAGTAAAATAAAATTAACAGCATATAATTTCTAACGGGATGAATTTAAACAAAGTTTTCATAATGGGCAACTTAACCAAGGATCCGGAGCTGAAAACTCTTCCTTCCGGTTCCTCTGTGGCGAATTTTGGAATCGCCACCAATCGAGTTTGGAAAAACCAGCAAG
>Ga0209212_1005464_pt1 | contig 15110 bp, 2 predicted proteins | sample RifGroC2_FD_183996 | JGI IMG/M metagenome (GOLD analysis project Ga0209212, IMG submission 183996) | Groundwater microbial communities from Rifle, Colorado, USA - Groundwater C2 (SPAdes) (version 2) | ecosystem: Environmental > Aquatic > Deep subsurface > Groundwater | place: Rifle, Colorado... | reverse complement strand
CCATCACCGCGTTTGACCCACAGTCAAACGGGGTGGCCTCGGGGATAAAGGCCATATCTTACCTCGTGGATGTGACACTGGATTTCTGTGGGGAACTGGGGGAGATAGTCCCCACCGCCCCGGCCGGGAGCTGCCGGAATTATTTATATACCGCGCCGTTCGCCCTGCCGGTGGGCACCCACACCGTGTATTACAGCGCCATGGATAATGTGGGGAATACGGCGGCGGTGAAGAGCGCGTATCTGTTTATTACCGCAATTGATACCACGCCTCCCACCGTCACGGCTAGCATAAACAACCAGGTTTTAAGCGATAACGCGGCCGTGATAATGATGTCTACGGATACTATTACGCTTACCGCTACAGATGAAGGCTCGGGCGTGCTGGCCGCATATTATGCTATTGATACGGCGTTCTCCACTACTACGGCCACCACCTACGCCGAGCCGTTTACGGTGTCCTCTGGCACCCACACCGTGTATTACAGCGCCATGGATAATGCGGGGAATACGGCGGCGGTGAAGAGCATTTTTGTGACTGTAGCCGCAAAAAAATACGAGAATCCTGCGCAATGGCCCTATTATGAGTTCCTGCGCAAATTTGGGGGGTGGAATGGGGGATATTTAAGTCAGCTTTTCATAAATTTTGACAAAGATGCAAATATGCTGACCTCCTCTGGTCTGGAGGTTCAGAAGTATACCGCTGAGGGGGAATACCTTGGAACTTTTGGAGCGGGACAACTGTATCGTCCGGAAAGCATGGCTACCTGTTCAAATGGGGATACCTGGATAATTGATTATGACTATACCCGTAGTCTATCTAAACTCAAGCAGTTTGGTTTTAACGGTGCACTTCTAAAAGATATTCAACTCTCACGTCGGTCTGATCTAAATTATGTAATCCCTGCGTATGTAGCGTGCGGCCAAAACAATCTCTTGTATATCCTTGGGTTTGAGGGAGCCGCTTGGATAGGCGGAATTTATAAATTTGATTCTTCCGGAACATTTATAAACCGCCTGCCTGTTTCATTCCCAAGCGGCAATAACGGATTAACTACTGATGCGCAGGGGAACCTGTATACACACAATTTTAACCTAAATAAAGCGTATAAATACACCCCTGAAGGGTATCTATTGTTTGAATGGGCAACGAATCCGGGAGCCAATGGCACTTTAGCCGCAGACGATTTCGGAAACATTTACCTTTACAATTACCAGAAAAACATGGTCGAAGTTTATTCCAGTACCGGCGGAACGATTGCCTCTTTTGGAAGTTTGCCTGCGGGGTATACCCAAGAGCCGCTGACATCCGGAGGTGTACTTGCTATAAACCCGGTTACAGGCAGGGTATTTGTGTCTGATAGTGGGAAAATAAAAATTTATGGACTGGATCATACGCCGCCAACCGCGCCTGTTATTCTTAGCCGCATTAATGTCGGGACGGTTTATACACAAGCGCCACTTATCCTTGGCAGGGCGGAGTCCGGGGCTGTTCTGCAAATATATGAAAATTTGAATTTGATCGGGATGATAAACACTGATGAGGGTGGCATAATAAATGCAAAAAGTCCTTTATTAACTTATGGGGCTCACTTTTTAAATTTTAAAGTATCGGATCTGGCAGGCAATTTGTCCGCTTTTTCGCCTGATATCCCTTTTTCTATCAGTTCCGCTAACCAGGTGGCATTCAGCACCTCTATACCAGGGCCGGTGTATCCACAGGTCCCATGGACAATTAAGGACACCAGTGCGACGGTTGTCGGTGATTTCAATAGAGACGGTAAAGTGGACGTTGTCGGTTTTAGCCGCGGAGGGTGGTATTCTTTTTATGCCGGTAATAATGACGGGACATTTAGAAATGTGTATAACTCTATAATTCCCGGAACGAATGGTGATTATGCTGACGGCGATGATGCCGTGGCCGCAGATTTCAATAAAGACGGCAAATTGGATGTGGCCGCTTCAATTCATAATCCGGCCTATCCCTTGGACGATGAATTATTGGTGTTATTGTATGGTAATGGCGACGGTACTTTCCAAACGCCGATAATTATAGATCACCTTATCCCTTATGCGGGGATATCAAAAGGTGATTTTAACAAAGACGGGTATACAGATATCGCAAGCGTTTCCGGTAACGCTATAAAAGTTTACCTTGGAGATTCCGCTTCCCTATTTATCAGTATTTCAACGCCCGTACCGGCCGAACTTCCGGCAGGCCGGGGTGGCGGGATTGTAATGGCGGATATTGACGGTGACGGGAAAACGGACATCCTTTTCCGGAACGCGGTTTTGTTTGGGAACGGATCCGCGGGGTTCGATTCCAGTGCTATTCTGTCTTATGACTACAATTACACTTCTTTTGCCAATGTGGGGAAAGCGTTGGTTTCGGATCTTAATCAGGATGGGCGTAAAGATATTGCCCTGGTTGGCCCGGCGGTAGTGAGCGTTTTTGTTAACATGGGGAATCGTATATTTGAAAAGGTTCAACAGATACCAAGCGGCGGAACTCTCTTCTACAGCGGCGGTGTCGCGGATTTCAATGGTGACGGCGTTGTTGATATAGCCGTTTCCCCATACAATTTACAAAATGTATTCGTTATGACGGGATATGGCGATGGAACATTTGCGGTGCCTATAGCGCTTCCCACATACGGGTATGCTCAGTATGGCAATACATGCGGGACTATAGTGCTTGAGGATTTAAACGGAGATGGGAGAACTGATATTCTCCAGTCATCATCACAATTGGGGCTGGCGGGCTGGAAAGAAATAAACACCTTCTTTTCTTTCCTAAATATAACTTCGGTGCCAGATACTATTCCACCTTCCGCTGTTTCTATATATGTGGAAAATACGGCAGATGGCGTGGTGGTTGTTTCCTGGGTGGCGCCCGGAGATGACGGCAATATCAGCGTGGCCAAAAGTTATGAATTACGGTACAAAAATGAGCCGATTTTAAATGATACAGCTTTTAGCAGCGCGCAAAGAGTTTTAAATCTGATAACTCCCAGGCAACCTGGGGACACAGAGCGGTTCATTATTTATGACCTATCAGGCGGGGCCACTTATTACTTCGCCTTGAAAACCTATGACGATGCCGGCAATGCCTCGGTTCTTTCAAACAGCCCGGGGATATTCACAAGATATGTTGTTAAAACCACGAATACAATAGCGGGGAATCCGGAAATAAGCATGGTTTCCTCAGTTCAGCCGTATATCACGCAAAGCAGCAGGGTTTCAGGTTCCGGAGCCGTGGCCCTCGGTTCCGCCGCTGTGCAGTCCCTGACAATCGCGAGCAATATGTATGAGATAAAACCAGAAGGTGTTTATGAGCCGCCCGCGACTTTGACTTTCTATTATTCAACCGCCGCGCTGGCGGCAGTTGGGCTTGTCGAGGCTGATGCAGGTGTTTATGAATATTTCTCCGGAACCGGCTGGGTTAGGCTGGAAGGACAGGCGTTGGACACCTTGAATCATAAAATAACCGTGCCCATATCACGCATAGCGTCGCTGTTCGGGATATTCGGGGTGGTTAAAGATAAAACAGCGCCAGTGAGTGAGTTTTTGGTTGCCGGCAACTCCTGGACAATACCAGGCGCAGGTTTATACATCAATGCAAGCTCTAGTATAACCCTGAATGCTTTTGACCCCGTAGTGTACGCCACCTCTTCCGGGATGGCGTTCACGGAATTACGTGTGGATGCGGACACCGCGGCGCCTTTCGCGCTTTACTCTGGGCCACTTATTCTTTCCACCGGGCCCCATAGGGTGGAATACCGCAGCCGGGATAATGCGGGCAATATCGAGGCCTCAAAGAGCGCTAATGTTTTTATCGATGGTGATGCGCCGTCAACCTGGTATACCGTTGCCGGCTCGTCATTTGCAGCCGGAGGGATCATATACGCCGCGACAGGGGCCACCGTTACACTTGTTTCATCGGATACAGCCGCCGGGGTGAAGGCGCTGTTTTACACCGTTAATGGGAGTACCCACAGCGCCTCTTCCGGTATGGCTGAAATATCTCTCTCCTCCGCAGGGACATATGGCATAGGCTATCACGCTGAGGATAATGTGGCTAATATCGGGGCTGAAAATGTCGTGTCGGTATATGTCGATACGATTACGCCGGTCAGCGCGCTTTCCCTGTCCGGGAACAAGGGGCGGAGCGGCTGGTATGTTTCCGCTGTTGACGCGGCAATAAGCGCGCGGGATGATAGCTCGGGAATCCGGGACACTTTTTACAGCCTGGACGAATCAAGCTTTACCGGTTATGTTTCGTCTTTCTCCGTTTTGTCGGAAGGGGAGCATGTTTTTAAGGCTTATTCCGGTGATAATGTCGCCAATATTGAAGTGGTTCAGTTATTGGTTTTCGGTATAGATATTTCCACGCCTGTTGTCGGTTATTCGTATCTGCCGGCGGCAAACAGTGATGGCTGGAACAATTCAACCGTGGATGTCGTTTTTACCGGGACCGATGCTGTCTCCGGTATTGAGTATTGCAGCTCCTCGTTCACGATCACCACTGAAGGGATAGGAATTCCTGTCTCCGGCTACTGCGTGGATTATGCGGGTTGGACTTCTACGGCTTCCTTCAGCGTTAATATCGATACTAACGCTCCTTCTTCGAATGCGGAAATAGCGGCGGAGCGCGGTCTGAACGGCTGGCTATTGTCTCCTGCGGGGATAACGCTTATTTCCACAGATAATATAAGCGGCTTGGGCGGCTTATATTACTCGGTTGACGGCTCTTCTTTCGCGCTATATTCCTCGTCTTTCGCCGTTAGCGGCGAAGGGGCGCATAGTCTGAAGTATTATTCTATGGACAGAGCCGGCAACAAGGAAACTGAAAGAGAGCTTGCGTTTAAATTGGACTTTAACGCCCCAATAGTTGAGGCGGCCTTCAACCCGCCCGCAAACAATTACGGTTGGAACAACACCATGGTTACGGCTGTATTCAGCGGAACCGACACCATATCCGGTTTGGCTTACTGTGAATCTGAAAAAGTTGTGGATATGGAAGGCTCAAGCCAAACCGCAACAGGTTATTGCGCAGACTATGCGGGTTGGACCTCCACAGCGGCGTTGGTTGTGAATATAGACACCACTGCGCCGAACATGTCCTATACGGCGGCACCTGCGCCGAATGAGGCGAGCTGGAACAATTCGGAGGTGGCTGTGAAGTTCGCGTGCGCCGACAGCTTATCTGGGATTAAGTTTTGCCCGCCGGATATCCGGTTTGCCGACGAAGGATTAAATATCTCTACAGCCGCCGCGGCGTATGATTATGCCGGGAATTTAAAAAATATTTCAGTAGCCGGTATAAATCTGGACAGAACGGCCCCAATCAGCACGGCCGCAGTTTCAGGCGTATACAAGAACGGCTGGTATTCTTCCACCGCTACGGTGGTACTGGCTTCGACTGATACGTTATCGGGCGTTAGCAGACTGCTATACAGGTTGGACGGCGCAGGCGGGAGCGGTGAGGAACTAGTTTACTCCGAGCCGTTGACTATCGGTATAAACGGAATGTTTAAGCTGCATTATTACGCCGAGGACAAAGCCGGGAACAGGGAGCTGGAGAAGATCATTGAGTTTAAGGTTGATGTTTCCGTGCCTTTGGTAGATTATAAACTGGCCCCTGCCTCCAGTTCCGGCGGCTGGAACAATACTGCCGTGCAGATTGTCTTCTCCGGGACAGATACTTTGTCCGGCATTGATATGTGTTCTTCCAAAACAGTAGTTGTTGAAGGTGCCACTCAAAAAGTTTCCGGCTGGTGCCGCGATGTAGCCGGGAATATCGGATATTCTACCGCAACCGTAAATCTCGATCTGACAACCCCGGTTGTTTCCGCTAGCCAGCTGCCAAGCCCCAACGACTCCGGCTGGAACAATGGTCCGGTAGAAGTGGCTTTCACCGGTAGCGACACATTATCGGGCCTTGCCTACTGCGAACCCGCGAAGACCATATCCGTAGAGGGTTCCAGTCAGCCCGTGAGCGGGTACTGTCTGGATTACGCCAGGTTGTCGTCAACCGTAACGTATATCATTAGCATAGACACCACCGCGCCGCTGCTGGGCTATACCAGGACCCCTGCGAACACCGACGGCTGGAATAATACGGACGTGGCAGTCAGCTTTGAATGCGTTGACGGTTTGTCAGGTATAGCAGGTTGCCCCGGCGCTATAACGTACTCCGCGGAAGGGATCAATATTTCAACCTCGGTGCGCGCCTGGGACCTGGCGGGGAATTATCAGGATGGCGCGGTCAGCGGTATCAATATAGACAAAACCCCGCCTGTCAGCACGGCGAATATTTCAGGAACTTACCGAAATGGCTGGTATTCGTCGGCGGTCGGCATTATCCTTAAATCAACCGATGCCATATCCGGCATCAAGAGAACTTATTATTCGCTGGATGGCGGGGATTATTTAGGTTATCAACAGCCCTTGAGCGTCAGCGGCGAGGGTACTCACGAAGTAAAATATTACGCAGTTGATAAAGCCGGGAATATGGAAACCGCAGGGAAGGTCGAATTTAGGATAGACACACAGGTACCTGTGGTTGACTACGCGTTAACACCCATGATGAACACCGCGGGCTGGAATAATAGCGCGGTTTTCGTGGTATTCAGCGGCACGGACGCAGTTTCCGGCGTTGAAGAGTGCTCTTCCAGTAATATATCCGCTGAGGGAGCAGGGCAGAAAACCGCCGGCTGGTGCCGCGATATTGCGGGCAATATCGCCTATGCCACGGTTACGGTTAATGTGGATATTACGGCGCCCGTAGTGTCTGCCTCGCAGACCCCGGCGCGGAACACTGATGGCTGGAACAATATGCCTGTCTCGGTGGTGTTCGTCGGGACCGATTCAGTCTCCGGTCTGTCCTACTGCACACCCACTGCGCTGTTTGAAACCGAAGGTTCAAGCCGGGCCGTAACAGGCTACTGTGCGGACTATGCGGGCTGGACCTCGACAGTGACATTGGTTGTTAATATAGACACCACCCTGCCGGTAAGCGCGGCTGCGCTTTCCGGAGTATCAAAGAACGGCTACTACAGCGGGGTAGTCTCCGTAACCATAACCTCCACGGATACGCTTTCCGGCGTGGCCAAAACGTTCTGCTCGCTGGACGGCGGCGAATTCGCTGAATACCAGGGGCCCATTGAGGTTAGCGCGGAAGGGCGGCACATAGTGCGGTATTACGCACAGGATAAAGCCGGCAATACCGAGGCCGTGTGGACTTTGGCGTTCAATATAGACGCCACCGCGCCAGTCGTCTCTTTTACCATTATGCCGTCGGCGAACTTTAACGGCTGGCATAACACTACAGCGGAAGTTGTGTTTATCGCTACCGATACTTTTTCCGGGGTTGCCTCCTGCACGCCTGGCCAGCTAGTGTCCATGGAGGGCTTTAACCAACTAGTGGTCGGTTCCTGCACGGACTTGGCCGGGAACGTGGCATATTCTACAGCTGTTGTGAACGTTGACCTTTCCGTCCCGGAGGTTTCAGCCGTGAAAACACCGGTCGCCAATGCGGACGGCTGGAACAACACGGACGTGGCCGTCAGCTTTGAATGCTCGGACGGCTTGGCAGGGATAGCCGGTTGCCCAGGTGTTATCACGTATTCAGCGGCCGAAGTTAATATCTCCACCTTGGCACGCGCCTGGGACCGAGCGGGGAACTATCAGGCTATACTTGTCAGCGGTATCAATATAGATAAAACGCCGGCTATCAGCACGGCGGTCCTTTTCGGACGTTCCAGGAACGGCTGGTATTCGTCGGAGGTGGAAATAGTCATAGGATCAACGGATGCTTTATCCGGCGTAAAACAGACTTATTACTCATTGGACGGCGCGACTTATACGGGTTATTCCCAACCGTTGCTCGTCAGCGGTGAGGGTGCGCATGAACTGAGCTATTATGCGGTTGATAAAGCAGGCAATGAGGAAACAGCCGGGAAAGTTGAATTTAAGATGGACACCCTGGCCCCGTCGGTCGGTTATGTGCTTGGACCCTTGGCGAATATCGCCGGCTGGAACAATAGCGCGGTTTCTGTAGTGTTCAGCGGTACAGACCCTGCTTCCGGTGTTGAAGAATGCTCTTCCGGGAATATATCCTCGGAGGGCAAGGATAATAAAATCGCCGGCTGGTGCCGCGATGCGGCCGGGAATATTGGTTACGCCACCGCAACGGTCAGCGTGGATCTGACGATCCCGCTGGTGTCGGCCTCGCAGGCCCCGGCGCGGAACGCCGATGGCTGGAACAACGAAAACGTAACAGTCGGCTTTGAATGCTCCGATGCCATGTCCGGGATAAAGAGCTGCCCCGGCGCTATGACGTATTCGGCGGAAGGGATCGCTGTCTCCACCTCGGTGCGGGCCTGGGACTTGGCGGGAAATTATCGGGATAGCGCGGTCAGCGGTATCAATATAGACAAAACCCCGCCTGTCAGTACGGCGGGTGTTTCGGGCATATACAGGAACGGCTGGTATTCGTCCACTGTCGCGATCGTTCTTAACTCGACCGATGCCCTGTCCGGCGTCAAGGGAGCGTATTATTCGCTGGATGGCGGGGATTATACCGGCTATCAACAACCATTGCGTATCAGCGGCGACGGGCAGCACGAAGTAAAATATTACGCAGTTGATAAAGCCGGGAATATAGAAACCGCAGGGAAAGTTGAATTCAGGATAGACACACAGGTTCCAGTGGTTGACTACGCGTTAACCCCCACTGCGAATGCTGCGGGCTGGAATAAAGAACCCGTAAACGTGAGCTTTTCCGGTACTGACGCGCTTTCCGGAATAGCATACTGTACGCCTGAAAGATTGATATCTGCGGAAGGGGCGGGACAGGACATTGCCGGCTATTGCGAGGATTATGCCGGGAATTCCAGCACCGCGGCGTTGACCCTGAACATAGACCGGATCTCGCCGGTTATACACATCTCCTCGCCTGTTGCCGGGCAGGTATTTGTGGCGACACGCGGCAGGATTTACGTCGGATTAGATGTGGCCGATAATCTGGATCCCGCACCGGCCTTTGCGGCGTACCTGACACAAGTCGAAGACAAAGGCAGCCCGCGCGGGAACAGACAGGCAGTTATATACGTGGCCAACGGCCAAGCTATAGAGCCGCTGGATATAGACGACGGCATATGGCGGTTGACCGTCGGTGCCACTGATTTCGCGGACAATGCAAGCCTGTTGTCCGGCGGGACCTTTGAGGTAGTGCATGATGTGCTCGCTCCAAGAACGGAGCAAACAATAACCGGCGGGGCATCGCTCCTGGCTGGAGGAGTAACCTTTATTCCCGGCGGCACAGTGTTGAAACTGGCCAGTGTGGATGATCTGGTGCTGACAGAGGATGGGATAGGGTTAGGGGTTAAAAATCAGGCTATCAGGCTGAAGGCTGACGGCTTAATAGTGAAAGAGCTGACCTTAGAGAATCCGGAACCGAGGCAGGGAATGGTTTTCGCCTCCACCTTTGCCGCCTCAGCCTTGGGTCTGGCGGACGGACTTTACAATCTAGTTTACCGTGCCGAAGATGTGTTAGGGAATATAGAGACGGAAAAGACTCTTGCGATAGGGCTGGATAACACCACCCCGGAGACAGCCGTCGCGCTTGCCGGAACACCCGGCGAAAACGGCTGGTATGTTTCTGCCGTGACCATTACCCTGGCCGCTAACGATTCACTTTCCGGCGTGGCGGGGATATATTATCAGATTGAGTTTAATGGACAGAAGTCGGAAATTAAAAATTATATAGAACCTGTTGTAGTCAGTGAAGAAGGCTTATACAAGATTTATTTTTACTCCAAGGATAAGCTGGGGAATACTGAGGCCGAAAAGATCGTAGCGTTTAAGATAGACCTGACCGACCCGCTTATAAACGCTGAAAGGTCCCCGCTTGCCAATGAGTATGGCTGGAACAACACAACTGTTACGGCGAGCTATGCCTGTACCGACGGGCTCTCAGGAGTGAAATTTTGTCCGCCGGCGGAGACTCTTGCCGGGGAAGGTTTAAACCAAAGTGTTTCCGGTGAAGCTTCGGATTATGCAGGCAACAGGGCAGATGCTTCCGTAAGCGGCATAAATATTGATAAAACCGCCCCCGTATCGACTTATAGACCGGAGGGGCTGGTTTATGTTGCCGAAAACGGAAAAACCAACTTAAACCTGGCGGCGAATATCTCCTTGAGCGCCACTGACCCAGTTTCAGGCGGCGCGGCAAGCGGTGTCGACATTGTGGAATATAACATCGATTACGCGCCGTTCACGGTTTACACCTCGTCGTTCGGCCTCTCCGAGGGGATCCGCACGGTCTATTACCGCTCGCGGGACAAGGCCGGTAATATGGAAATCGCCAAATCCGCTGAGTTCTATGTGGATGGAACAAGTCCTTTTACGGCATTTAATATCTCCGGCCCGCTCTATATCGCAGACGGGGTGCGCTATATAACGCCGGAAAGCGTACTGTCATTCGCTGCCGCCGACCCGTTAGTTAATGATACGGCTTCCGGCGTAATGCTTACAAAATACAGGATAGATGGCGGCAACTGGCAGGTGTATGTGGACAGTTTCAGCATAGCTGTGGAAGGATTGCATGCCGTGGAGTATTATTCTCTGGACCGGGTGCAGAACGCCGAGACGATGAAGACCGTAAAGCTGGCCGTGGACAATACTCCGCCGGCTACGGCCATAAGCTTCGGCGAGCCGAAGGCGGAGACCTTCGGCCTGCCGGTACTAACGCCCGCAACCAAAATAACCTTATCCGCCGGTGACCCTGTAATTAATGGGGCCGCGTCCGGGCTTAACAGTATTTTCTACGAAATCAAGAACGTACAGACCGGCGCTCTTACTCCTGTAACGGCGTATATTTCTCCGTTCACCATACCCGAGCCGGGCACCTTTATAATACGGTTCTGGTCAAAAGACTACGCTGGCAACATTGAAGCGGCCAAAGAAAAAATGGCGGCAGTGACAACCTGGCGGGAAGACGGCCTTGCGGCGGTCTCCGGCCTTGATATGTCCGGCACGGCGGATATTGCAGGCGCTGTAAAATCCAACGCCGTTGTAAGCCTTAGCGGCAATGCCAGGATACTCGGCGATGTTACGGCCAGCACCATAACCCTGTCAGGAAAGGCCCAGATAACCGGCCGGCAGGTCAGCGGTGCGGCCCCGGTAAATCCCGCACCTATAGATCTGGCTAGCATAATTCAAAGCGCCGTCGCCGTGAACAATAACGCGTCTGTGGCTTCTTACTTGGCGGATGGCAAACTGGTACTCGGCTCGAAAATCGGGATAACCCTTTCCACCGGGACTTATTACTTCAAAGGCATGGAACTTTCAGGTGGCTCAAGTATCACGATCGCCGGTAAGGTTGACATATTGGTGGAGGGCGGCATCTCCATAAACGGCGGCAGTTCATTGAACGCCTCGGGCGCAGCTTCCTTGCTTTCAGTAATTGTAAGCACGTCCTCCGAGTTGAAATTCAACGGCGGTGCAGCTCTTTCGGCCTGCGTCTACGCCCCGTATTCGGATATGAAGCTGACCGGCAACGCCCTGCTGGGCGGGCATTATTTTGTGAAGACTGCCAACATAAGCGGCACGGGAAATATCCTCCAGTCCGGTGAGGCCTTGCCTGTGGCCGCCGCGCCGACTGGCGGCAGAAACACAAAGGCGGCTGCCATGTCCGCCGGGAGCTTTGGCATCCTTGCCGGACCAGACCCGGAATTCAAGCTGGGCGAGGTCTATGTATTCCCGAACCCCGCCAAGGGCAGCGAGGCCCCAGTATTCCACATAGAGACCGGCATAGCCGACAGCGTGAAAATAACTATTTACACCGTAAGCGGCAGGGCGGCGCACGAACAGACGCTTACAGGGCTTCCCGCCGAACTTGACGACGGAAATGGCTTAAGCTACGCCTATGAATACGCCTGGCGCGGCCATATCCCGAGCGGGGTTTACCTTTACTACATTGAGGCGCAGAAGGCCGGGCAAAAACTGAAGAAGACCGGCAAGTTCGCGGTGGTTAGGTAGGAGGGATTATGAAAAATAAAACTAACCCTCATGACATGCTGAACCGCATTGTTTATCTGCTTTCAAAGCCATGGGTATTGGGCGCGGCGCTTGTGTTCGTTTTTACGCCGTCGGTAAAGATAAGCGAGGCGCTGGAAAGCGGCGCGGACTTCCTGCGTATAGACACTGACGCACGCGCGGGGGCCATGTCGTCCGCAGGTGCGGCATCCGCAATGGGCATAAGCGCTATAGCTTATAACCCCGCCGGGCTTGCCTCTCTAAAACACGGTGAGGCCGCTTTAAGCCACAGCGCTTTATACCTTGGCACGGCGCATGACTTCGCCGGGGCGGGTTTTGCCCTGCCCGGTTCGGCCGGGTGGAAGATGGGTCTAAGTTTCGCAAGGCTGTCGAGCGGCTCTATGGAGGGCCGCGCGGCCTCACGGGTCCGCACAGGCGGTTATTCAGCCTATGACCAGGCGGCAACATTGGCGCTTGCAAAACAACACGGAATGTACAGCTACGGGGGGGCCGTAAAATACATAGAAAGTTCCATAGCAGGCGTTAAAGGAACCGGCTACGCCGTGGATATGGGGGTACAACGCGGTTTAAGGGGGATCCCTGTAGCCGTGGGTGTTGCGGTGCAGAACCTAGGCCCCGGCATTAAATACATTTCCCAGCGCGACCAGTTGCCTTTAAGCGTAAGCGCCGGTATAATGTATATGCCGGTGGCGGGATTCATGCTGAATTTTGATGCCCGGAGGTATGTGTATGATAGATCCACAACCTATAGTCTGGGTACAGAGTACGCCCTGTTCGGCGGGCCGGGAAGTATGTCTGGCCTGAGCCTGCGCGGCGGAGTAAACGGCGGGGCGGGGCAGAGCGCGGCGGGCGCGTTCAGCGTGGGTGCGGGCATAAAACTGATGAACGCTGATCTGGACTATGCGATGTCTCCTGAAGGCACTCTGGGCAGCACCCAGCGCATAACACTGAAAAAGAAGTTCTGAGTTTTAGTAAAAAAATACAGTAAAAATACGCTCAAATAACTTTATTGCGAACCACCTCAGAAGTTAAATAATGGACTACATCAATTTGTTCACTAAAGTATCCGTCTAATTTTGAGGTAATAGGTGCAATAATAAATATCGTTATTTTAGGAAAATTATGGCCGACCTCTCCGTAGAAGACCGCCTCCCGCCTTGTTACCGGCCGCTTAAGAGCCGGGCCGCCGTCGACGCGTTGTTCGAAACCCCGGCTTTCGAGTATTCCCCGAAAACCTCGAAAGCTTTCTGCGCCGCCATGCGCGCCGCGCTGGATTTCCAGGGGAAGCGCGCCCCGGTGCTGAAAGCTCTTTACAAAGCTGAAGGTTTTGACCCCGCCTCGGTTAAAACCGAGCGGGATATCGAAAAGATCCCTTTTGTTTTCGTGGCCGCCCTCAAAGAGCGGGACCTGACGACGTTGCCTTATTCGAAGATAGTGCTGGAGCTGAAGTCCAGCGGCACGTCGGGCCAGCGCAGCCGTATGCAGCTGGACAAAGGGTCGCTGATGCGCGTGAGGCGGATGGCCTGGCAAGTTTTCGAGGGGCTGGGCCTGACCGACCTGGAGCGGGCGCACGACTATATCTGCTTTACCTATGACCCGGAAGTGGCCAAGGACCTGGGCACCGCCTGGACCGACAAGCTGCTGAGCGGCTTCACGAAGAAAGGCGAGATCTTCTACACCTTCCGGTGGAGCAAGGCCAAGAATGACTTTTATTTCGATATAGACGGCGCGGTGCTGGCCATGAAGAAGTTCGAGGACGCCGGCGGCCTGGTGCGGCTGGTGGGCTTCCCGGCCTTCGCGCTGAAGCTTACCGAGGAATTTAAGAAGCGCTTCGGCCGCTACCCGAAGCTTAATCCCGGCTCCAGCGTGGTCACCGGCGGCGGCTGGAAGACCCTGGCCGACGAGGCGATGGACAAGAAGGTTTACCGCAGGATCCTGGCCGACAACCTGGGCGTACCGGTGGAGAACGTCAGGGACCTGTTCGGCATGGTGGAGCACGGCGTGCCTTATGTGGACTGTAAACTGGGGAATTTCCACGTGCCTAACTACGGCCGCATAATAGTCCGCCACCCGGGCACGCTGGAACCGCTGGGCTATAACGAGCCCGGCCTGCTGCAGTTCATCACCCCGTATCTTACCAGCTATCCTTCGCTTTCAGTGCTGTCCTCGGATTTCGGCCTGCTGCGCCCGAAGTGCGCCTGCGGCCTGCCGGGCCCGGTGCTGGAAATAAAAGGCCGCGCCGGCGTGACGAAGCTGAAAGGCTGCGCGATCTCAGCGGCGACGATGCTGTGAGGCTCGGAAACGGCATGCCGGACCGGAACGCAAAAACGGCGTCGCGCACACCGTGCGCGCGCCTCCCGCTCTCGGCCTTCGCGCTTGCGCAAGCGAAGGCCTCCGAGAGGGTTTTGCTAACCCGGTCCGGCACGCCGCTTCCTCGCGGACGAGAAAAGTGAATTCATTATGAAGATACACAACACTTACCTTTTCGGCAAAGTTCTGAACAAGAGCGCCTGGACCCCGGCCGAGCTCGAAGAGATCGGCCTGCAGGCGCAGGCCGCCCGCGAGCTTATGCGCGGCGCCTCGCGCGAGTATATAACGGAAACCCTGTCCAGGGCGGGGAAGCTGTTCGAGAAAGGGGGCAAGTACCGCAAGGCGGCGCTGGCCCACCTTAAAGAGCACATCACCTTCTCCGAGCCGGTGATAGACAAGAGCCTGGACGTGATCCCGGAGCTTTTGAACAAGCAGGGCATGCACAAGCGCATGGCGATGGAACTGTTCCTGCCCTACGCGCTGGAGGCGCCGGTGGAGCGCCGCGGCTACGACGGGGTGCTGCGGGCCATGCCTAAGGGCGTGGTGCTGCACGTGGGCGCGGGCAACGTGTTCCTGGGGATACTGGACTCGCTGGTGATAGGCTTTCTGACGAAGAACGTGAACATCGTGAAGCTTTCCTCCTCCGGCTCAAACTTTATAAATATTTTCATGGACGCGCTGAAAGAGGTGGATGAGAAAGGGCTGCTTTCAAAGTCAGCCGCCATCATCAGCTGGAAA